>Ga0114922_10005075_pt1 | contig 12168 bp, 8 predicted proteins | sample AartaG_FD_100975 | JGI IMG/M metagenome (GOLD analysis project Ga0114922, IMG submission 100975) | Deep subsurface microbial communities from Aarhus Bay to uncover new lineages of life (NeLLi) - Aarhus_00045 metaG | ecosystem: Environmental > Aquatic > Marine > Oceanic > Sediment | place: Aarhus...
AGTATTCCGAATATGGACGCATCGTCCTGAATTTATAAATATGAAGAATCTGACCATTTGATCCGACCCTATCGAGTTGAACAAGCGGGCCATACGATGGATTTTCATCAAGTGAAGGAGTTTTAGCTTTCTGGGCTATAAAACATAATCTATTCTCAATTTCCTTTTCTGCAATGATCTTAAAACCGCAAAAAGTAAGCCGTCCCAATAATTCAGCTCTGGAAATTATCCTATTTCTTCCTTTCGTAACGCCAAAATATATCCTTTTTATCACCGGAAGCTTGGGGAAAACACGGGTAAATATAAATTCTATAACATACAGGACTTCTGCGAAATATTTTGGATATTTCTTAAAAAACCACTTCCTGTGCGTGGATAGCGTATGTGCCTTACCGACAAAATATCCGCCATTTAACAATGTTCTGTGTGTTTCCAGGAAATACATGTTAATCCGGCGGATATTATTTACCATCTGCAAATTAATAAACAGCCGTATGGGATGCTCATCGACTGTTTGCAAGTGAAACATGTCATTGTTATTTATTACAATTGTTTCCGCCTTAATAATTTCAGAAAGATTCAGTGACTCATTAATAAAATCGAATAACCAGGGATAATCTCTTAAATACTTTTCCTGCAACTTTGACCTGATTGGTCTAATCAGACGAGATCTTATATCATCAATATTTATGTCAAGAGATAAATCTTCCTGTTTCAGAAATGATTTTACTTCTTCAATAGATTCAACATCTTTCTCATTTCTTCCATACAAACTTGCCATATAATACATGCGATAGAGAAGCGGCTCAAACATGATAAGCAGGAAAAACGAACCAAAAATATGCAGCCGGGAAAAATAGAAAAGTCTGAAAGCGAAAATAAGAACAGACATGGTTACGGTCATCAAAATAACTGCTTTTATACATGCAGCAATAGTATAAACGTATTTCTGAAGTCTGATTTTTTCAAATTTCCTCGTAATCAAGGCGGTTACAAACCACAGGCTGTACACAATCAACAAAAGCTTCTCATATTCAGGGGAAAGGTCAAAACTTCCCCTTTTGTAGTAATTCATTACGAAAAATAATAGCGTAACTAACAGAAAGTCGCTTGATAACAGAAAAATTGAAATCTTTCGCTTTTCCCGTACTTCTATATCAGCTTTTTCTATATGAACAATTCTTGCTTTTCCGATACTCACATAATATATTGAGAAAATCACTATTTCCAGAAAGAACAAAATGAAGAACGTTCCAAAAACATGAACCCTTGAAAATGCAGCCATACCGGTCATGACGACAAAAAGGGAAATGCAGTAGGCAATGAAGATAGTGGATTTTGTAAAGAGGGCTAATGCCGACGAATAGCTTTTGTAAGAATTAAGATGAGGCTTTTTTGTAAAGAGGGACACAAACAGCCAGATAATATAAAATGAAATTAATAGCTTTATATATATTGGAGAAAGCTCGAAAGTCCCTCGCTTCCAATAGTTCATTACAAAGAATGAAACATTGAGCAAGACAAAGTCCAAGGCTAATAATGAAAACAAAAAATGAGAGTTTTTTTTAGCCATCGCTAAGAGAGGATTTACAGTGATCTAGGGTAATTGGGGTTATCTTATTTCCCGGGTCCCCTGTTATCATCGTCTGGATATGGCATAATAGACAACACTGTAATAACCATGACTCAAATGACAAACACTATTCTTGGCATAATTGCAATATACATTCATTTGATATGGTAATTCCTGTATTTTAGAATCCCAATCTCGTCTATGGCACACTGAGGTGTTGAAAAGCGAGAGAGGGAATCCACGCACATAGCGCCACTCCAAGCGGTATTAATTGAGTTTTGACTGGTATTTTATCTTGCATTAGGGACTATGCCGCAGATGATAGGCTTATTCTGAATTCCATTGATAATCGGGGATCTCCTTCATTATCCTCAAGCTCTTAGGATAATTTTCAATGAAAGAAACTATAAAGGCCGTAACATTAATCTTGTCTTTCAACATTCTTTCTCTTCTTATTTTCCATTCTGATTTTAGATCTTTTTTGAAAAGCCTTAATGCCATCTCAATCCCTTCATTACCTGAATCATAAAAAAATAAAAGACCATATTTATCTCTTAATTCGAGATGATTCCCTATCAGTTTAGAAAGCGTAGAAACGCATACGGCAGGAGTGCCAAGCAAGGCAGCCTCAGTAGTCATTGTTCCAGATTCTCCAAAAAAAAGACTTGCATAATAAAGTGCATCGTGCATCCATTCTGGAGAAATTCTGATTTGATACTGTTTTAAATCTTCGGGCAGTTGCCCTTCAGCAGATATAAAAACTTTTGCATAGTTCGACAATATTTTCACTGCCTTCCTTTTCATCTCTAAACTTAGTCCAGTGTGCCTAGTATCATGACTCGCACCCCAAGAAACGAAGCGCATTATTATATACTTCTCTCCATTTCGAACTCCTAACAATGATAAAATCGCAGGGTCTGGTGTAAAATATGTTGGGTGAAGATAACAGAGTTCCATATAACCATTAAATCTGACATGCTTCTGACCGAAGTCTTTTCTGAAACAAGAAGGAGTTAAAATCAAATCAGTAAAAGGAACATATAAAATATGTTCGAGTTTGGAATGCTCCGTATCATCAAATGCTATATGAGGTTTTCGGTAGAGTTTTGATGCGTGAGCGGCGTATATTGAACCAAAACTTAAAAATAAATCTGGTTTGAATTTTTTAGATAATCTATAGAGAAGATAATCTGCTTTTGGCAGGTATAATATTTTCCCAAATTGGGTATCAGATCCCGTTCCCCTATCAAAATAATTAAGATTATAAGATCTTAAAAGGTCAAATATTTCACCACGATTCCTTGCGGTAATCAAAAAATCATGCCCTTTTTTCTGCATAGCCTGGATGAAATTCTTAAAATAATGGACATGTGCTGGGTGTCCAAGATCGATTATAATTTTCATATTCTTTTTAGGTGGAGCCAGCGTTCCACTATTCACTACAGTGGTTTGCCGTTATTTTGCATACTTCTCGTATAATATTTCAGGAACAAGTCCTAACTTGCAGGCCATTTTAATAAAGAATCTAAATTTTCTAATCAAGGTATAATATGTTTGGTAATCTAAAAAGGATTTAGCAGGGGAAGACATTATTTCTTCAAATACTTCTTTACTTAGCCCTAACTTCTTAAGAACATAGTCCATATCTTCCTTTGTTTTATCATCTGGATATGGCTTCTCTGATATTTCTTCTAAAGCCTCCTCCCTTATCATTTTTCCTGTCCTCACCAGGGCTGAGAGAGAAACTTTTCTTTTGTCTATACTGAACTTTTTTACGAGAATATAAGACGTCACAAAACGAGTATATATGGATTCATAATGATGCCCACCGTAGTATTTCCACTCAAACTTCTTTTCTAATTCTTTACCAGCCTCCTGTTTATCATAATCTATATATTCCAGCGGACGATACTCTTTTATTCGTTTTATTAGAACGTAGTATAACAAGTTAGAAATTTTAAGATTTGGAAAGTTTTCTAGTTTTTTCTTTTTTCCAAACTTCTTATAGACACTCTTGATATATCGACCATCCATATAAGTCCATCCCAAAGGAGCTGTCCCCTCTGTTCTAAAAGAATGACCATTAACAACAGAGGGTATATTCTCTTCAGCAGCAATTTTGAAAAGAGTGGCATAAATGGCAATATCTGTTGGAATCTCCATATCTGGAACAGATGCTTTCAGGAAAGCTACCTGGAGATCTTTAAACTCCTCCCAGTCAACTCGAACCAGCTTAAGACTTACTCCCAGTTTTTCAACACTTCTTTTAATATTGTTGATAGCAATATCAGAGTCCCATTCATTATCAAGATGAACTGCTAAGGGCCGTAAGCCCCACTTTTTAGCTAGATATAAGCAATAGGTACTGTCGGTACCGCCGCTAATTCCAATTATACAATCGTATCTTTTCTTCTTTCCTTTCCTTCTGATTTCTTCAATCTGTTCCTTTAGCCTTTTCTCTCCAAGTTCACTGAGGGGATACTTTTGCTCAAACTTATCATGCATTTTGCAATAGTTGCAGGTCCCATCATCATCAAATCGAATTCTAGGAACCGTCGTATCTAAAATACACCGTGAGCACATTCTATAATTATTATTCGCCATACTGATCCTCAAACTGGTTCAAACGTCTCTTTTAAAAAATACTTAGTTAGATTGGCCAAGATGTTCATAGAGATTCACAGAGTGATCGCTCCAAATCATCAGAAACCAAAAGTTATCTGAAATCCCCAAAAGCCAAAATCGTCGGGGTTGAAGGGGGTATAACTTTGTAAGCCAGGAATTGAGATCCATCGAGCGCCCAAAAACACGATAGAGTATTAGAGAGGATCATTACCAACAAGGGTAAAAAGGGCTAGAAACTCAGAAATGAGCCTCTTATGTCTTTTCATTCTCAAGTTTAGAATCAAAGTGTAAAATCAAGATCAAGCTATGTTTTACCAGGAATTTATTGCTGAATATTATTGTCGTCCAAACGGGATTGGGTTATGTCATTCATACAGATATTTGACACAAGCATGAACCTAGTTGAGTTTAGGTTATTTTAGAAAAGCACCAATCTAAGAGTGATGGAACAAGAAAACACAGCGGCGTCAAATCCTTACTAATTTTGTCGAATCTTATTGTAAGGGCAGATCCAGGAAATTCAATTCTGTATCCAAACCCACGTTCTATCTACATCTTAAAGCATATAAACTTCTGGGTCAACTAGCTAAATTAAAAAAAATGTGAGATAGGTTTATAAAACAACAAACAGGAGCGGCCAAATAAGTAGGATCTATTTCAAATGAAAAAATTGGAGTATTCTATTATATTTAAACTTTTTCACAAATCTCCTCAAATCTTTATCTTCAATATCTTTCTCTCCTCTTATCAGGGCTGTTATGAAACCAATGGCGAACGCAAGCCCTCCTAACATGTATGGCTTATTAAATACATAAAAAATAGCCTTACACAAAGATAAAAATGCCCCATATCCCATTCGAGAATACATCATTCCAGAGTGGAACCTGTGCAGTAATGGCTTATATTCTCTATTTGTTTCTCTAAGGTGGGTAACCTCCAAAGGCAATTGTTTTATTTCCCAACCTAAATAACTGGCAGTCATCTCGTCTAAAGCATCCCAACCCAAAACTGGCTTTAAGCCACCAATATCTTCAATGCATTGTTTTCTATAGGCCTTGATTGCACCGCGAATGTGATTTTTTGCTGTCCTTTCTTTTGTTAACCTTCCCTTCTTTTCAGTAACACAATAGCCTCCACATAATCCGACATTTGAACTCTCTTGAAATGCAATCGATACTTTCTCAAAATAATTTTCGGGTAAAACTAAATCAGCGTCTAGTTTAACTATGAAATCATAATCATGAGTTGTTACTGTATCATATCCACGATAGAAAGCCCTGATAACCTTGGAGCCGCTTGCCCTTCTTTCAAATCTATTTTCGTTGTTTATCAATTTTATCCAAGAGTGGCTGGCTTGGTAATTCTTTACAATCTCAGCAGTGTTGTCAGCAGAACCATCGTTAACGATAATCCATTCTTCTGGTTGCAAACTTTGATTGCAAACCGATTCTAGAGTATTTTTAATATACGCCTCCTCATTTTTCGCTGGGGTTACAATTACATATTTTACTGTACCGCCTTTCATAACGCCTACTACAGATATTGTACCTACCACACAGTTGTCTCTAATTGGTTTTGAAACTTCATTTGAGCACCATAGCGTATTGAAATTACCATGTTCGAAATAAGCGTACTTAAGTTTGGAACAGCTTCAAAAAAATAGTCCTAATATCCATTTGATACAAACTGTTTTGCACAAAAATTGGACATCGGAAAAAAACGATTATCATGGATTGATAAAAAGCGAAGCAGGGTAGATGAAATGCAGTAGATCTAGCATCAAATCAAGTTTTTCATCTTCGTATCCTTTGCATGTCAGTCCGTTATTGGTAGGATCACGTTTTACCCAGCCGACACATCTATGGGCGTGCATGCTCAAGGGCAAACTTTTGGCGAATGAGACAGGTCAATCCCCCTTTTTGGAAAGAGATATTGTTTAAGAAATAGTGGAGATCTGACTATAGTAGTATTAGGAGACCTGCAATAAAAATAAATAGTCCTTCATCTAATAGCTTGTTTGCAGCGCGATTTGCTTATTTTTTACCCTCGTGGGAATTGGGGCAATTTGCCTTCTCATTCCCAGCCGTGCGTAATAGATTAAGATTAATAGCAAACTAAAGAGCTCCAAACTTCCGCCAGAATTCAAAGTGTTGTTAGTTACTTGAGCAAACAGATACATAATAAGAAGTATTCGTATCAAATAAAACTCAAAAATAAATAGTTTGCTTTTTCTTAGAATATTAGTCTTGCTGAAAATAATATACATCATTACAAAATACATTAATAAAGAAACAAATCCGGATTGTAAAATCAATGTGAAATAAAAGCTTTCCGGATTCCCATGACCCTTTATATTATGTTCCCTATAATAATCTCTAATACCGCTAACACCAAAACCAAACAGGTATTTGTCATCTTTAACAACATACTTTAAATGATCTTGCCAGTAACCTAATCTCGCAGCTAAACTATAAGGTAATATTCCTACTCTCTTGCTCTTATGTAGCTGAGAGCGAGCCCGACGCATCGTATAACTTCTAAAAGAATCCACAAAACCAAAAAGAACAAAGATAAATAAGAAAATAAGAAATAAGCTTAACAGGTGTTTCGCTGAAAAAGATTTGTAATATAATAAAAAAACTCCAACGAGCATAGTTATGAAGGAACCAAGTGAACCAGATAATATGACACAAAGTAAGAACAATAAGCTGAATATTATATTTCGCTTACGCTTATAAAATTTTAATTGATACAATGAAATTATTAGAGAAAAAGCAAAAAAGTTTCCACTCCCGTTTGTGCCACTCATAGTTGCCCATAACTGTTTCCACTCAGTAATCTTTAGATGTACACCGTTAGATATAATAGGCCAGGTTTCTTCAATAAAATCCTGGACAAATGGTATTGGAAAATATCTCAAAATACTTATTACAGCGCTAACTGTGGCTGCATAGAGAAAGGTATTAAATATATAATGATGTAATTCTGGTGATTTAGTATCATCTTTAATACTATACTCAGAAAAAATGTAAAAAAACAACCTGTACACTACCCATATTTTTATAGGGAAAAAGAATCCCTTAAGCATAGGATGGTTTATGATATTTTCTCTAAAATTAAAAAGGAGAGGATAGCTGAAAAGTAAGAACAAATATATGAATAGAACTTTATCTATCCAACTTGTTCTAAATATATAATCCCTGTCATGGGTTACTCCATAAATGATAAATATACATAAGACAATAATGGTTAGCCAATCGGTAGGTTCAAAAATGTAAAAATAGGTATTCTTATTCATACAATTTGTTAGGACGAAGGCAAAAATATACAGAAATATAAGTTTTCGTAGGCCTCGCCTAGAATATAACCAACTATAAATTACAACCGGCAAGAAAAAAGCTATAGGAATAAATATCATTTTTTTGCTTTACTTTTTCTACCTGAAGAAAAAGAAGATTGACGATTTAAAGTGCTGCTAGAGAAACAAAGTAATTATTTATCTGGGTTTTGATATGCTCTACATATTTGTCCTGATGAAAATAATCAGCAACCTTTGCGCATCCCTCCATGACTCTGGCATAGTCAAATGTCCTATCGATAATCTTTTCTAAGACACACCCTAGCTCTTTCATCGTCGTATATGTTATTACTGCTTTGTTTTCTATAACACCTTCATCATAGAAATAACTATTTGGGAAAATGCCAATCTTGTTGTACTTAAAGACATCGTAAATGGCACCTGAATCTTTGCCATAACGATATGTCTTTTCAACGAGTGGAGCCAGTATATGTGTGGAACAGGAAATCAGGTGATCAAATTCATCTTTTTCCACGTATCTATTACGGAAAACTATCCTTTCCTCACCAACCTTCTTGTTTATTGAATCAGCTTGATGAAGGATCTTTTTACCGTATGCACCTTTAGGTCTTCCCAGCAATATCAGTTTCCATTTCTTTTCTTGCAGGGATTTGCGAGAAAAAAAACTGATTATAGATCTGTAGTCTCTCCTATGCTTTTCGATCACACCTGGAATACAGAATACTGGCTCGGTGAAATCAAAAGGTGGTGAGTATATCGATCTTGAAACTTTGAACGGAAGATCAAGGACTTCTTTCTGGGTCTTGTTCCTTAATAGATTTTTCATTGGGTTATTGGAGTTTCTGTGAGGATCGCTTATAAAAAACAAGGGGATATGCCTAATAATCATTTGGCTGTAAGCCCACTCGACAATAGCGCTCCGTTTCAAAATTTTCCAGCCATTAAACATGAGAGGCGGAATTTTCGAAAACCACTTAGAATAGTTATATACACCAACGCACACGGGAAACTTTTTCAATAGATTGATCATAAGACGTGTTTCCTTAAAGGATTGCGCACTAAATCTTGGCACTACAAGCAAATCAGTTTTTTCACTCACCAAGAAAGTTTTAAGTTTAACATATATTGAAGGGACGGAATCAGATGAATTAAAGACTAGAATATTATCCTCGTTGGCAAGGCTGATATCGGCTTTTATTAAATTCCAGATTTTCTCTGAAAGACATGCTGATACCTTGAAACCACTCAATTTAAACAAATGAAATAAAGTCAATACTGACTCTTCTTCTGTATGTAACTCAAAGATTGATAGATGAAGCGGCCTGATGTCAGGCCATTTACTTACTGTACTCATAATTGAAGGATCATAATTTGCGGGGCAGGAAAATATCCTATTTGTAGAAATTCTCAATGCAGTTGCAAATATAGACAATCTGCTCCTTCTTCAAGCCTGGGAAGACAGGCAAGGCCAGGCCATTTCCGTATAAGTAATCCGAGTTGGGGTAGGTCTTTGTTCTGAAACCAAGGCTCTCAAAGCAGGGTTGGCTATGGAGAGGGTAAAAGAATCTCCTCGTCTGTATTCCTCGTGCTTCAAGATGGTCTATCAATGCTTCCAAATCCTTTGCGATTGCCGCGAATCTGAATGGTACCAGATTCGAATGGTCAACTTCTTCCATCACCTTTATTTCATCCATATCGCTCAAAAGTTTTTTATACAATCTAAAATTGTTTAACTTCAATCCTTCAATTTCCTGATATTTTTTTAGTTGCGCTACACCAACAGCACACTGTAAATCAGTCATTCTAAAATTCATTCCCAATTGCTTATGGACAAAAGTACCACTATCTAATCTACCCTGATTTCTGAGATACTGTAATCTTTCATAAAGACTATCATTATCAGTGAGTAAAACGCCCCCCTCGCCGGCAGTAACTGTTTTATCTGCAAAGAATGAAATCATCCCAATATCGCCAATAGTCCCGGTATGCTTACCTCTATAAAAAACGCCGTATGCCTGTGCAGCATCCTCGAGAACTTTTATGTTGTACCTTTTGGCAATCTTCATTATTGGGTATAAGTCTGCTGATTGACCATATATATGCACAGGCATAATAGCTTTGGTTTTGCTGCTGATCGCAGCCTCTATTTTTGTGACATCGATATTATAGTTCTGCCTGTCAACATCAACAAAAACAGGTTTTCCGCCCGCAAAAACAACACTGGAGCCCGATGCATTAAATGTGAAATCAGGGACAATAACCTCGTCGCCAGTTTGTATCCCGAGAGCCTTTAATGCCAAGTATAAAGCTAACGTTCCATTGTTAGTTAGCAGCGCATGTTTTGCACCTGTAAATTGCTTAATTATGCTTAAGAATTCCTCTGAAAAAGGACCTTCAGTAAGCCATTTGTTTTCTATAACTCGTATTAAATTACTCAACTCTTCCTGTCCAACATATGGTTCTATCTGTGAAATCTTATAATCCATTTTTCTTCCCCTCTAAGCCATCCATATTTTTATAACATTTTCATACCTTTAGTACATTATAAACGACAAACGGAGCAACACAGTTGAACTATTCCATATTCCTTATAGATGATGCCATTCATTTAGTCCGATTTGGAATATTTCAACCCCATATACGGTAGGCATTCATACATGGCAGCGCAATATATACAGGAGTGCTTCCAATAAAGATATTGAATCAACAGACACGAACAGGTAGTTTCTCTATTTACTTGTCACGTTCTTGAAGGATAGGAGTTTTTACTGGCCATGGTATATTTAGTCTTGCGTCATTCCACTTGATAACAAATTGTTTATTCACATCGAAATATTCACCTTTATACGCAAGTTTATAATGAAATGTTGCGCTTTCACTCAAGACTAAGTATCCATTTACAAAGTTCGGCGGAACCAGTATTTGGTTTTTGTTCTGATCATTTAAAATCCAAGAATCCCACCTTAAGTATGTCTCAGAATCCGGTCTATAATCGACAACTACTTGGTAAATCTCTCCGTGTATACATGATACCAATTTCCATGTTTTATCATCGCCATGTAACCCCCGCAAAACATTCCTCTTTGACTCTGCAAATTTATCATGTATAAACTTGAGGTTGCTTGGCAAAAACGTATTATATAAGTCTTCAATATAGGTGGTGAAAATGGTCCCTCTAAGATCAACACTTACTGATGGCTTAATTATTATCACTTCTGGAAATATTTCAGATCTCTCTATGGTAATATCTTTATAAGACATCATAAAATCCTCTTTCAAGAACAATTATCATTCTGTTTTCAAGCTGCAATCATGCCTTACCATAATCTCAACAATCTCATTAAAGGAAGTCTTCGGTCGCCACCTAAGTTCTTCTCTCGCTTTTGTGGAATCACCCACTAATAAGTCAACTTCTGTTGGCCTAAAATATTTTGGATTGACTGAGATCAAGACTCTCCCTGTTCTTTTATCAATACCTTTTTCTTCAATCCCTTTACCTTTCCAAACGATATCTATGCCAGCAACTTTAAATGCTTTGCTACAAAACTCTCGTACAGATCGCGTTTCACCTGTTGCAATAACAAAATCATCAGCTTTTTCTTGTTGAAGCATCAACCACATCGATTCTACATAGTCAGGAGAATACCCCCAATCCCGTTTTGCGTTCAGGTTACCCAGCTCGATACTGTCAATTTTGCCCTGTAATATCTTTGCTATTCCTGTAGTGATTTTTCTTGTTACAAATCGCGGGTCTCTTCTCTCAGATTCGTGATTAAACAATATTCCGTTACAGGCAAATAAATCATAAGCCTCGCGATAATTTTTAACAATCCAGTAAGCATAAAGTTTTGCCACAGTATATGGGCTTCTTGGATAGAAAGGTGTTTTTTCATTTTGAGGAATTTCTTGAACCTTCCCAAAAAGTTCACTTGTTGAGGCTTGATAAAACCTCGTGTCCAATTTTCCTTCTCTCACAGCATCAAGCAATCTTAACGTCCCAATTGCATTAACTTCCCCTGTATATTCCGGTATTTCAAATGAGACCTTAACGTGTGATTGAGCACCGAGATTATATATTTCATCAGGTTGAACTTTTTCAATTAACCTGCTTAAGTTGCTGGAATCTGTTAGGTCTCCCCAGTATGTAAAGAAAATTTTATTGTTTATATTGGGATCGTTTTCTAAATGATCTATTCTCTCGGTCGTGAAAACCGATGCCCTCCTCAACAGACCATGAACCTCATAATCCTTAGCGAGCAAGAATTCAGCCAAATATGACCCATCTTGTCCGCTGATGCCCGTTATTAATGCTTTCTTCACCTCTTAATATCCTCCCAAGTTTTAGAATTTAAATAAAAACTTCATACGTCTTACTGTTCTACTTTTTGAGCGATCACAAGAAAATGATCCCGCCAAGGCATCCTGAACTCCGGTACCTGAAGATAACCTCCTTTCAGGTATTTCATGGTTTTGACATAGAATTTGGGGAATGCCTTATGAAATAGGAATTTAATAACAAGTTTTTGTCTTGAATGTAAACCAGATTTGTGGGCCTTTTTAATGACTTTTATTACTCTAAATCCTGCACTTTCAAGAGCCGCGGAAATAGTGTGCGGCGACCAAAAGATTTTATGCTCCAAAATTGCAACAT
>Ga0114922_10005076_pt1 | contig 12167 bp, 7 predicted proteins | sample AartaG_FD_100975 | JGI IMG/M metagenome (GOLD analysis project Ga0114922, IMG submission 100975) | Deep subsurface microbial communities from Aarhus Bay to uncover new lineages of life (NeLLi) - Aarhus_00045 metaG | ecosystem: Environmental > Aquatic > Marine > Oceanic > Sediment | place: Aarhus...
TGGGAGAAGGCTAAACAAGCTATTGACCAGGGATTACCTTGCTATGGCTGGAATCTGGATACCAGGTTCCCGGAGTTCTACGTTGTCTATGGCTACGATGATGTGGGCTACTACTTCTGTGGACCAGGGGCCGATGTAGAAGCAGGACCCAAACCCTGGCAGGAACTGGGAAACGACCGAATTGGGTGGCTGGGGATGCACTGGCTTGAGTCGGTAACACCCGCAGACGATGTGACAACGGTCAAAGAAGCCTTTGAGTTCGTACTGAAACATGCCGACAACCCGAAGAAGTGGGTATTCTCAGGATATAGATCAGGATTGGCAGCTTTCGACTTATGGATACACGAATTGGAGACCGGAAGAGCTAATGGACATGGCGTGGGTATGAATGCTGGGTGCTGGGGCGAGTGTCGAGACTACGCGGTGGATTTTCTGATGGAAGCCAGGGATCGTATCGGTGGAGACTCAGGGGTTCTGTTTGACGAGGCAATAAGCCACTATGAAGTAGTTGCAGCAAATATGGGGGCCCTTGCCGGCATATTCCCCTTTGATGCGGGAAAGCCCTGGCATATTAAAGATAAGGCCAGGATTGGTCTTGCTCTGGATTGCCTCAGAAGAGCACGAAGCGCTGAAGAATCAGGGCTAGGAGTGCTTGAAAAGATAATAAACATGCTGAGATAACATCAGACTCTATTAACTCAATAAACACTTGATCAAAGCCCTGATGTTACAGCATCTATTGGACGGATGGTAGAAAGAGAAGCAAGCTGGAGGTAGTTGCTCAGAACATTCAGTTCCTGGGAGAAGGACCAAAAGCTGAATCTGAGGGAGAAGACGCAGATGATTCCGTGCCTTTCTAACTGAATATCAGGTTCTTTAACAAACAATGTGGCGTCGGTGGTAAGTATTATCACCATCGACGCCTTTTATAATGGTGAGGGCAGAACTACTCTGTTATTGTAATTGAGTTTACCGTAACGCTTGATCGCAGATAATCCCCAAATTGGCTCAAGCAATTTTCAGCCATCTTTGATATCTGATCAGGCGTCTCAATATTCGTGCATAAAAAATATAGCATAACATTGCCAAAATCTATCGTTATTGCAGTATAATCTATGGATTTTGGCAAAAAAACATAACATAACAGCCATTATGTTCTATTTTATTTATGTGGGATAAGCTGACGAAAATACGCTACCTAGACTCCCAGTTAAAGGACGATACACGAGAATGAGAGCAGTGAACGACTCTTGTTTTTGCCCTTATGCTCTGCTATACTGGGTTGGAAATGAAAACGAGTGACCCAAAAACGTAGATAACTATAGCAATTGATGAACCAAGATACCAGCAGAAGAGAGGCTGGTATCAGCAACAGGAGTTGACGATTATGTGTGAGCTTATGCTCATGAAGTCTTTATACGGTTCAAAGGCTTCACTCCCCTACCAAGGCGGCATTTCTTAAATCCCGGGTTCCCCACTCTAAAAGCCTATCTTCGCAATCCATCTCAGTAGCCTCTTGGCAGCTTCCTCGTTATCTAGGCGGTCAATTTGAGTATCATGGAACGGATTTCCCTCAAATCTACATTGCATACCTCCTCCACTGCTATAGGGTATTTGGGCTAACAGCAATTCACCGTTGCCAAGCTTTAATCGAATTGATGTTACCCTAGTGGACTGTTTGATAAGTAGTTTGACAAATTGACGTGCGGAGTCAGATGTGGTAGTCTGAAAATGGGAACATATCTTCCTGGGAAGGAGAAATGATATGAGAGGACACAAGCCACATCTGATTCGTTTGTCAGAAGCTGATCGTATGGAACTGCAGATAATCATAAAGAGTGGAAAGACAGAGCAAAGAGTTGCACGCAGAGCGAGGGTACTGCTGTCGATGGGAAATCCACAGACAAGGGTAGTGGAATTGGCGAAACATCATGAGATAACAAGGGCAACCATCTGGAAGTTGTGCTGCAGATATGGCGAGAGAGGGATCGAAGCTATCTACGACGCTCCCAGGTCTGGAAGGCCGAGAGTTTTTTCCCCCCTTGGTCAGGGTTCAGATAGAGCAACTCGTATGTTGCGAGCCAGTAGGCATAGGATTGGAAATGACCCACTGGTCAACAAGGAGCTTGGCGAAGATAGTGGCAGAACGGGGAGGGGAATAGTTCCAAAGATAGCGCACTCCACAGTCTCCCTGATCTTGAAGACAGCGGATCTGCAACCTCATCGCAGTCGGTATTGGAAAACGCCAACTCTGAATGCGGGGTTCAGGCGTCGCGCAAGTCGCATTCTTTGGTGTTACGAGAACGTTGACAAGTTGTATGATATGGGAGCAGTTATCATCTGCCTGGATGAGAAGCCGAACATACAGGCTTTGGAGCGGAGATGTCCCACAAAACTGGTGGCTCCTGGGATGATAGAGAGACGTGAGTTTGAGTATATCCATCATGGCACTGTCAACTTCGTTGCAGCACTCATTGTTCATGATGGGCAGATGAGAAGATGGTGTCTTGATAAGAACGACAGTGAGCATTTGCGTCCTGTGTTGGTGGAGCTATTGGATGAATTCAAAGATTCCAGGAGAGTCTACCTGATCTGGGATGGAGGGCCCAGCCATAGAGCAACGAAGACAAAGGAGTTACTGAAGGGATATGGTAAGCTTGTGAGAGTTTTCATGACTCCTGCACACGCATCTTGGCTGGATCAAGCGGAACTCTTGCTGAGAGCATTCTCGGAGAGATACCTCAAGCATGGAGATTGGGAGAGCAAGCAGCATCTGATTGATCATCTGGAAGCAGGCTGGCGTGGATACAATCGTCTATATGCTCACCCCTTCTCTTGGTCCTAGACGAGGCGTGATCTAAGTAAATGGCTGGCTCGTCACAAAACATGAATTTGTCAAATTATTTATCAAACAGTCCACTAGGAACTCCAGATGTTTTAGTTTATCCATTAAATGTTGGCGATTCATCAAGAAGATCTTCCCAACATTTCCGTCTTCACTTAGAAGCCGACCCATGGATATCGTAGAGGTTTGGGGTACCTGCTGACGTTGAGAATAGATCACATAGGCTACCAGAAAGGGAGAAAATATATTGGCTGTGTTTCCCCTTCGGTAGTCTCCATTGCTTTGTTCCTGAAGGTAATCTAATTCCAAGAAACCTTCTGTATCAGTATAGGCTTTCAAGAAGATTCGATGTCTGAGACCAAATGCTTATTCTTGGCTCCCTCTTTCCCCAAACCAAAAGCTAGACAAGAATCTGTTACCTCAGTCCGAGAGAACCAATCTCTTTGGGGAATGAAATGCATAGATAGATGATTCCAGACAGATGCATTATGGTTAATACATAAGCTATAGTGTAACAGGATCCTCAATATAAGGATCGAATCTAAGAATGATTCTCCCAATCTCTGTGACTTCTCTAGGACGAATGTCTCTTAAGCCAGTGTAAAGTAGCCACCCGGAATATCCTATACCTTTTCGTCCACCAACACCCAATTCTTGCGCTAACCTTTGATTATCAATTCCTGGATTCTCTTGTAGTATACGAAGAGCAGCAGCAAGCAAATTCCTATTCAACCCAAAGGTGTTACTCCATGATAATGCCATTCCGCCATCTCAGTAAGTATCATTGTATCTGACGTATGAAATCTGTAAGCGATAGAACATCCTCAAAGGAATTGAAGAGACCTGGGCTAGCCCTTACTGTGCCGCCGTTTTCGAATGTCCCCAACCATTGGTGCGCCCACGGAGCACAATGCAGACCAGCCCTCACAGCGATCTCACGAGATCCCAACGCCGCTTCGATTGCTTGAGGTGTAGAGCCTTCCACAGTAAATGATACAATTCCACACCATTGTGCATCTTCTGGTGGCATAAATACCGTGACATTGGAAAAGGAAGCCAGTTCATCGATCAGTTGCCTCGCCAGGTCCGACGTATGCTTGATAATAGTATTACGATCCTTTTTCTGTAGCCATTCCAAAGCTGCACACAACCCCGCGATCGCCCAAACATTGTGACTCCCCGCCTCGTATAAAGAGGGAAGCTCTGAAGGCATATCCACACTTTCAGAAGAAGTACCTGTTCCACCGAAGAACACCAGATCAGGACGCCAATCCGTAGCCAAAATCAATCCAGCAATTCCATACGGGCCGTATAGTGATTTGTGACCCGAAAACACGAAGGCATCAACTATACCTGCGTCCAGATGAAGAGGATGCAGCCCTGCAGCTTGTGCGCCATCAACAATTACAGTTGCTTGCGGATTAGCTTCCTTGGCTATACGAGCGATCTCAATCACTGGTGGCATCAAGCCACAAACATTGCTAGCTTGCGTAACGCAGACCATTGAAGGTGGCTCGATCCGAAAAGCTGCGGACAATCTACCTAGATCGCAAGAATATGTCTTACGCTCAAAGGCTATCTGACGGACATAAACACCTTTTGACTTACGTAGGTACTCAACCGGCCGCAATACAGAGTTATGTTCGAAAGGAGTAACATAGACAACTGCACTAGGACGTAGTTCAGTTCCCAGAATGGCCAGGTTAAGAGCATGTGTTGCAGAAGGCGCAAAGATTACTTGCTGGGAAGTAGGCGCTCCCAAGCAGCTTGCCACAAGTCCACGCGTTCTTTCGATTAGTTGTTTGCACATATGTGCCAGCGGATTGCTGCCACGTCCAGCATTGCCACCATAATGACGGTAAAAGGCATCCGCTGCCTGGTAGACGTGTCCTGGCTTGGGAAATGTTGTAGCAGCATTGTCCAAGTAGACAATATTAGGGCTACTCGCTTTGTTTGGTTTCACTTCCGTCATTTTCTCTTGGCTCCCCCAAGACGTGTCTCAGCAATTCCAGTACGATCTGACGTCTTTCATCGGGCGACAGAGGTCTCCCAGCAACCTCAAGCGTGGACCTGAAATTCTGCAAAACTCTTTCCCCTTGTGCAGTAAGATTAGCCGGACGGAATCGATAGGATAAAGCGCCTTGATCAGGCAATAGAATATCTAGCTCAATAACAGATTCGTCCTCTGAAAGCTCCAGAACTTCACGTTCTATCCTTTCCTTGATATCCAGAAGATTCTTTTGGAATATATCTATACTCTGATCGCTCCAGTCATATACTGGAATTCCTAACACTACTTCCGAAACACGACCCCAGAAGAGGTCATCGTCCATAGGGCACTCTCGACATAAGACATCAACCAAGCTTTGCGCCAGATGATCACTAAAGCGGAACTTGTCCAGCTCATTGCTTGATAGCCTCTCTAATTCAGTTGCCCAGTGACTCAGCGCTGTCTGTCCTCCATTCCGATGCCTGAGTGAATCTCTCGAAAATGCCTTTTCTGCGAATCGGTCCAATGAGTACAGTAGGTTTCGGTGAGCGTCCGCAATCTCATCCATCAGTCTATGCAAGCGAACTGAGATTGAATTTCGATAGTCGGTTTCATCAGTAGAAGCTACTACGTTGCTATCCAACAGCTCAAGCAGTTCATAGAAAAACACTCTGTTTGGTTCCCGCTGGGCTGTACGGATGAGATCACGTAATCTCTGTGCATCCTGCGAAATGCGATTAGTATCACGGCAGTATCGGGGCTGAAGTTGCAGCCACCGTAATAAACCTGCTCCCAGGTATCTGAGTGGTTGGCATGACCTCTCTTGCTCCACCAGGAAGTCCTGACAGCGTTCCTTCAGGACTTCCCATAGTATCCTACGCTGGTCATCCCAAGGCCCTAACTCGATAGTATAATTCTCTGGGTTCTTACATAGCGCAGTAAATGTCTCTCCTGCAATTGGGGAGACCACTTGCCTTTTATCCCGTATAGTTAATACCTGCAGACGAGATCTCATCATGGCTGCAAGCAATAATGGCAAAACTCCAGACCGCAGACCAAAAGGTGGAGACTGAAGTTTGTCCACAAGAACCGAGGCTTCCGTTTCGTCCTCCACCGCTGTCTCTAGAAACTCCTGAATGACATCCCAAACATGCGCTAGAGATGGATTGCCCTCAGGTCTTACCAAAGAGCAATGTTTTGCATCAATAGGTTTCAGTAGGCCAGTGCTTATCAGAAGTGTTCTGAGTATGAGAACATCCGGGCCATAACCCGATAAATTCAGATCAACAGTCAATCTATCATCTGGTTGCTTGAGCAAAGCGTCTATAACCTTCTCTGAAGCTCGAACTTGCTGCCCAGATGGTTCATTTTGATTTAAGAGTTCGTTGTTTAAGACGGGAGTCTCACCAAACCAATGATTACATAGTCGGGATAAAAGGCGCGATACCTTGGCCTCCCTAATATTCTCTGAGTTCCAGGAAGTACCATCGTGCGACCACCAAGTCGCATCTTCCCAACCAAACTTCAACAGCGGCTGCAGAGCCGTCACCAAGCGCCGTTTCGCATCTTCAATAAAGAAATCTACTTCGCGAGGTAGTCGCTCATCTTGCTCCATAAAAGTCGCATTATTACTTAGATCATACAGAGCGAACAATTCACGTAGCGGCTCAGTAATTGAGAGAGGGCGTGCTGGTATAACATATACTATGCGCCCAACAGGTAGTTTACAGACAGCAGCTGACGCCGAATCCCTTTCAGCATTAGTGGTTGCCAATACATAGACCACAGCGCCGTCAGCGTATCCTGTTGATCCTAGCTGCTTTAGGAAGTCTTCCACGCAAACGTCCTTCAATTCATCTGGCCAACGATATAACCCCCAGAAGAACCTCGTCATCCGTCGCTCGAGGTTGTGGCCGCGGGGCAATTGAAACGGAGGTGGCACAACACGCTCCAATAGCTGGCGCATCTGCAGATGGTTCCGAGTTCTACGCTCAATAACAGCATGTATCTCAGCATCTAGATCAACGTCGCTACCGCGCGTGAAGGTCCAGTAACCTTCGGAACGTCGAAACACAACTGCTCGATGTCGAGCCAACATCTCCAGGCAGTTGGCAGCTTCTAACTCGCCAACACCAGTTGCCCAGGCCAACAGTTCAGTAGTTGGCACAATGTGTTTATTACTGGAGTTCGAGTGCACATTAACCTCTCCAACAATGAGTAATATTCCTAGAGACTTGATGATGGATTCAGTTAGCGCATCATTGGTGTCTACCTTGCCCAATGCATACACCACCCCAGACCAGATAGCATGGGTTCCACCCGGTCTAGCGTCTGAGCGTATTGCTTCAGCGAAATAGTCCCAAACGGCGTCAATACCTATGAACCACCAGCCATCCCTAGATCGACCCAAATATTCGGTAAATGTACCTGGATCGTCAGAAGCGAGGAAAGTAAAGAGCGTTCTTTCGTTCTGAGCAACCTGACTAGCAAGTCGAGGTAAGGCATAGACAGCCAATGGATGCAGCGGCCAGGCATGCTCAACTACCTGCTGCCGCAGTGTGACTTCATCCAATTCACCAAACAGACCAATCTCCAGCGAACGAGATGTCAAACTGTCAAAGGACGAGTGATGTTCTGATATGAATTGATCCCACGCAACGGCATCGGGTGTTTCCAGAGCGGCGGTGATAAGTCTGTATGAAAAAACAGGATCACAGGACACGTCATGACTCTGGAAACGTTCCGCAATACGTGCCCATTCCTGCTGATAGTCCGTCGGTAATCTTGAGGCATAGCTAGGCAGAAGGCGGTGAGCGATCAATACAAGATGTACCTGGTTCGGCCCGCTACGATTACAGAACTCGGCAAAGGACTGCAGTGAAGCGGCTTCACTTCCGAACGCGTCACTAGCCCCAGATTCTAAAAAACGGCCAAATTCGTCCCAAATCACTATGATTCCATCGTACCCAACTCCATGAAGCGCCTGACTGGTTGCGTTGAAGGCATCGCTGAGTGGTAGACCAGAGTATCGATCGAACTGAGCGCCTCCCGTCAGTTCTGTGTATAGATTTTCAAAAAGCTCTAGGGCTTTGGGCTGCATGTCCTTCAGATCATTGATAAAGTTTATTAGAGATGTACCGTTCTGTGACAAGCCAGTGGTTAACTGCCGGTACATATCATAGTATGTCTCTTTCCATCTCTCGATTACTGCAAGAGCGGCTTGGAACTGTGTATCTGGTTGCAGATCGCTAAGTTTCTCTTTCTGCAATGCACGAGCCAAAGCCCGAACCAGAGATATGGACAATTCCCCTTCGTTACCAGATATAATCACAGGCAACAGGCATTTGCCTGTATATTGGTACACACTCTCAGCCGTTGCCGGAAAACTGTGTCTTAACCGATCAAGGACTATGGACACGGCCTGGCGACACGCCGGGTCATCACTTGCGAGAGCACTCAGAACTAATCCTAGCAGAGATTTACCAGAACCATAGGCACCGTACAGAACATGCGAACGTTGACGCTTATCGACTAATACATTGCCGAGAACAGCAGCTAGAGCTTTTGCTCCATTGGGCGTTGGAATATAACCTGATATATAGTCAGCATTTCCAGTATCGTATGTCAGATTTATGGAACGCTGGAAATGTGGTGAAACTGAACGTAAAGCACTAGCAACAATAGACATCAAGTTAGCTCCTGAATATACTTCATCTGGTATAATAGTGTGTCAAAACATCATGAGGCGCAACTTCTGGTAGCGAAAGTTGATCTAGCCCGGCTGTTCGCACAAACTGCACCTGTAAATCAGGGTAATCTCTGTTCAATTCGGCTAATAAATCCGTTAGAACAACTGTTGTCAGATTAAGCACACGACCAGCATTCATTGGCTCGCGCAATACTTGGCCTAAGCTCACTTGTGTGATCTCTGAATGCGCCTGACGATCCAGGAGAACATAGAGCAAAACAAGAGGATCCAAATGCCCAGGAAGCAATCGTTCCCAGCGATAGCGACCCTTTGGCCCATCATTCAGTTTCGCCAATATACCCAAACGAGCAAGAGGGGATTCCATAAGATTCTCTGGCGTATGGCGCCTTTCGTCAGGTAGATAAGTCCTCAGTAAGCAATCTACATCTTTCTTCTGTGAGCTTTCGGCAACTTTTTGCTCAGGCTGCATTATGATGACCCATTGGCCAAGAGCATCCAGACACTCATTCTCATCAAACGTAACAGGCGAAAAATGATTAAAGAACCAATACCATGTTGTGGCCTGAGTCTGACTACATACAAGATGATAATGTATTAGCCAAAGCGTTACGTCATCCTCCAAATAGCGATCATGAGCCCACACCTGTTCACCAAAGGATGTTAGGCGTTGAGTCCGTTTGCGATCTTCCAGTCTTTCTTCAGCTAAACCTGTTGCCTGCATCCAGAAACGCAACGACCTAACCATATTGCGACCAATACCAAGCTTTTCTGGTGCATCCTTATCGAGGAAGATAGTCGGCAATTCTCCCTTCTCCTCCGCCCCCTTGATCGCCGTCATACCTTTGGAAAGCCAACCCTCTCGGATGTGGAAAGTCTCATGTTTGGCAAAAGGCACTTTCTCACCTCATATCGCGTTCAATGCGTTCTTCTTCCAGAGATAGAACAAAATCTTTATCAATGACACCCTCGCCCAATCCTGAGATAATTCCTCGCTGAAAGGCTTTTCTAACAACCTCAGAGCACCGCTGGTTTACATCTCGCGGTGTGCGGTTTGGGAGATTAGCGATAAGATTAACGATAGCTGATTTAGCAAACGGATACGTATCTGGCAAACCGCGAGCTTTTGGATCCTCGGTGCGGTAGTGAGGGTGATTTACCAAATCGCAGAAATACTCCAAGGCCTCTTTTTCACTGGGGCTATGAAACTGAACTTGGTCGGTTACTCGGTCCAAAATAGCTTCGCCCAGGATAGTTGTGGTATCCTCAAAGGCTTCAGGAGAAGCTAAGGTGATGTTCATTAGTAAAGTGAGGTAGTAAGGTACAAAGTCGATCAATTCACGTAATCCCTGAGTGAAAGGACGGTAGTGTCGGGCCGTGTAATAAATGAGGTCCTCAAGTTCATCAATCCATAGAATAACTCGACTATGCTCCTCGGTTTCACTCGTTGGTGCAAAACCAGTCAGACATCGCAATAGACCACCCAATATATGGGAGCGATCTCGAGCACTACTGATCCCACGACTCAAGCCAAGTGTTTTTAGATCGGTTTTCGTTGTTTCCGAGAAGAAATACGCTTCTAGAAGTCTTTGCCATTCTTCTGATGCTCCCTCTTCCTGAAAAAGTGACAGTTTCCCAGAACTATCCCGCTCAAATCCCAATAGCCATAAAGATTTGCCCAGAATCTCGCTTTCCGTAGCTTCCTGCAATTTCTCAAGGGCGTTCTGATCACCATAAGTCTCGATAATGCGCAGGATCTCTTTCCTAAGTTTTCTGAAGCCAATTGCCTCAACAATATCTCGATAAAAAAGTTCACCGGCTCGATCCGCTTCTTTGGGAGTCTGAATATACAGATTCCAGACCTGTCTAACCTGCTTGGCAGATACCTTGCTGGAGAGACTATCTAGGCAACTAAAGTATACAGCGGCATGGGTCTTGCCACTACCCCACTCTCCCCAATTAAGGATAACTTGTGTTCTGGAGGTCGTGAGTGCCTCACCGAGTAAATTCTCAAATTGACCTTTCAACTTATCGAATCCAGCCCAGACTGCTTCCTCCGGACGACGAGGAGGAGAATTTGGGAAAGGATTTTGCTTCAACAGCGCAAGCCGCCAATCAACAGGACGGATATCAACCATTACCGACCTCCTTTAGTTCGGGCAAGAAACCGATCAATGTCCTCTGCTTTCTTGCTATAAAGAGCTAATCTTCTTACGTTCCTCTCAGGCCTTTCATTACCTGAATTTTGCTGAGCAGATGTAGAGATCTTCTCATTAATATTTTTTAACGCGGCTAAAGCCATCTCTAGAGTTATTGTTTTTCGGTAACGCGTGAATAGGTTTAACACAAGATCGAAAGAACACCATATCTGGCCTAGACGGATCATGCTGAAAACTGGGTTGATGTATTTGCGTATAGCGTGGATATCATCGGTCAAGAAAATGGCTTCAGGATATTCATTTGTTAAAATCGCATCCAATGCAACGCAGCAATTGTGGCGCTCGCCTCTGTCTATAGGATCACTTAAGTTTGGAGTATGCGTCCATCCCTTTCTGACAACGCAGTTACAATACCAGCATTTGCTCGTTCCGGTTCCTTGGACAGCCTTGCAGTACCAGCATCTTCCCGCTTCGATTTCATCCGAGAACAACGCTGCCTCATGGCTCCTGATTCTCGAATCAGGCCATATTAGATCCTCTCCATGACGTAGGAACCAACGACCATCACTTCCCATTTTTTTCATATGAAATATGATTTCCTTTTTCCAAACAAATTGGCTATATCGAACATCAAATTCCTCCCGTAGCCATTTGTGCAATGCGGAACGAGCAAGTTCGATGTCACTCAAATAAATTAGAGAACACGTATCCACGACACATAAGTGTTTCATTCTCTACACCTCAAATGGCAGTAACAGTAATATATGATTCATTTTCACGAGGTGAGAAACGTACCGCATAGCGTCTGCGATCAATCACCCGCGGAAGAGATAACCAGTCCCCAAGAATTACAGGACAAACAATAATCTTATGATCCATCAGAATTCGGATCACAAGATAGAGCAGAGCTTGGGTCAATGAAACTTTGGGTACTGATGAATAGCGAAATACCTCAAAGATCTCAAGCAGTAGTGGCTTTGCGAGGTTGCATTTCTGTTCTTCATCAATCCGTTCCCAGCATACCTGAGACTCTATATGGGTTAGTGTCCTAGCTGCGATCTCCCAATATTCTGAAGCCAGCCATCGCTCTGTTATATCATGGTGAAAACTGCCGCACTCAAGAGTTGGGATCACTGACAGCAAATCAGTTCCCTCTGCTCTAAAGACATAATAATGTTGCCGAAACTCGTTTTGTTTTAAAAAGCCAAGATCCAGCAACCAATTCAGACGCGGTGGAACCAAGTGCTCCGCATATTTTTCTGGTTTCATCCATTCATTGGAAACTTTAGTTCGCCGTTCGAGCAGATACTGTCTCACGGATTCATCCTGGCAAACAGGAGATTTCTGCTCCAATCGTCTCAAGAAGTCCGTCTGGAAAGACTTCTGAAGGTGAGAGAGATAGCTCTCTTCAGCTTGCGCAACATGATCCATGATAGTCAGAAGCATATCAGCGTCCCTGTCTAGCAA
>Ga0114922_10005077_pt1 | contig 12167 bp, 8 predicted proteins | sample AartaG_FD_100975 | JGI IMG/M metagenome (GOLD analysis project Ga0114922, IMG submission 100975) | Deep subsurface microbial communities from Aarhus Bay to uncover new lineages of life (NeLLi) - Aarhus_00045 metaG | ecosystem: Environmental > Aquatic > Marine > Oceanic > Sediment | place: Aarhus...
TTTCATTATATCAGAGCTATATAAATAAAAAATAGATTCAACAAAATTTTACTACAATAAATAAAAAGGACTTAATAATGGTTAGTGCAAAAGATTTAAAAGCAATCTCCTCTTCGTTAAATGTTTTATATGTTGAAGATGAAGAGATTTTAAGAGATGCTATGCAAAATAGCCTATCAAAGTTATTTCAGAACTCTTATGTAGCAAACAATGGTTTAGAAGCATTTGAGATTTTAAAAAGAGAGGAGATTGATTTAGTTATTACAGATATAAATATGCCCATAATGGATGGAGTTGAGTTGATTAAGAATATTCATCAATTAAGAGATAAAGAACCCACCATTATTGTATTATCTGCGCATGATGAATCGATGCTTCTACAGTCACTTATAAACCTAGGTATAGATTATTTTTTAAACAAGCCTATAGATAAAGAGATGATGATTAATCAACTTTATAAAGCTTGTAGTAAAATTACTAATAAAAGATTGGTAGTAGAGTATAGTTTAATGTTAAAAAATGAATTTTTAGCGACGAAGAGAAAAAATACTATTCTTGAACAAAAATTAAAACAACTTGCAGTTGAAAGAAATAAAAATAGTAGAATTACAGATCAATGTTTTATTGGTAAAAAAGAGAAAGACACACTTATCCAAGATAGTTATTTTATAAATCTATTAAAAGATGATAGAGAGGAATTAGAAGATTTAAGCGATGAACTCGATGGCTACATCACTATGTTATTTCAAAATGATACACTAAATTCAAGCTATTTAGATAAACTTTCTCAAGCATATAAAAAATATGCTTCCGTCATAAATACTTACCCTGAATTTTCTAGTATAGCAGATTCACTTTTTCTTTTTTCTAATGCTATGATTACACTTGAAAATAAATTTATGGAAGATTTACAACAGACAGGTATCTACTTTGAATCCTTACAGTTAACATTGGATACTTACAGAAAGAATATATGGAACCAAGAAGCTCCAGATCCTCAATTTTATAACGCTTCATTAAAAGTTGATATTCAGGCTATTATAGATTTTCTTGAAGGAAAAGAGCAAGAGTATAATGAAATGGAATTTTTTTAAATATAATAAATTAGGAAGTTATAATGAGCTTTATAGACTATCTATCAAATCCACATAAAAGAATAGTATTTACACATTTTTTTGTTGTATTTATACTCTTAATAAATATGATAATATTTACACAAAATTATGTTGCTATTTTAATTCAAGCTATTCTTATTCTAGCAGTTATAGTTCATAACGAAGATGACAAGATTTTAAAAAAAAGACTAGAGGAAACGGAAGCTCAGTTAAGAGAAGATACTAGTATCTTTAATAAAAACATCATAGTATCAGAATCAGACCTACAAGGAAGAATCACTTATGTAAATAAAAATTTCTGTAAAGTCAGTGGCTATACAGAAGATGAATTGATAGGTCAACCTCACAGTATATTAAGAGACCCAAACACTCCAAAAGAGTTCTTTGCTAATCTTTGGTCAACCATACAAAGTGGTCAAACTTTTCATGGGATAATCAAAAATATCACAAAAAACAATACTTGCTACTGGATTGATACTTCTATATCAGCAATTAAAGTCAACTCTGAAATTATTGGCTATAAATCTATTAGATTTGATATTACAGATAAAATATTAGCTAAAGAAACCCTTGAGAAAAAGATAACTCAAAATAAGAACTTATTAGATGAACAAAGTAAGCGTTTTGAATTTGCTATAAACTCTTCAAGAGATGGTTTTTGGGACTTTAATGTTGATAATCAAGATTTTTATCTAAGTTCTGGATGGAAAAAAAGACTTGGATTCCAAGAGAAAGAGAATGTAACATATTTAAAATATCTTGCCCTAATTCCAGATGAGTATAGAATAGAACACCATAATGCAATACATGATGTAATAGATAACTATCCGATTAATTCAGAGTATGTTCATTTTAGAATACGCTATCCACTTGTTACAAAAGCAGGAGAGAAATTACTGATAGAAGATGTTGGAGACGCTATTTTTAGTAATACTGATAAAACAATCACAAGGATTACAGGTTTCCATAGAGATATTACAGAACATGAAAGACAAACAAAAATGATAGAAACTCAAAATAGAGTGGCAGCAATGGGTGATATGATGGGGAATATCGCCCATCAATGGCGTCAACCAATAGGTGCTATCAATAATATTTTAAATGATTTGGAACTGGATATAGAACTCGAAGATTTAGAACAAATCGATTCAAATAAATTTTTAGAAGTTTCATCTAAAATAAAAGACTTAACTGCTCATTTAAATCATACTATCAATGATTTTAGAGATTTAACAAGTAATGAAAAGGTCAAATCTGAATTTATGTTAAAAGATGTAATAGAGGAAGCGAGAAAAATAATAGAGAGCGAATATAAAAAATATAATATCAGTTTTATAATTGATACCCCTAAGGAGTGTTCATGTCAGCTAAATGGTTATAAACGAGAACTTTTACAAGTTATTATAAATATCTTAAACAATGCAAAAGATATTTTAATAGAAAAAAAGATTCTAAATCCTAAAATAGTATTTAGTTTATATAAAAATGATACTAGTATATTTTTAAGTATTCATGATAATGCAGGTGGAATACCAGAGACTATAACAGAGAAAATATTTGACCCTTACTTTACAACAAAACATGAAAGTATTGGCACAGGTATAGGTTTGTTTATGAGTAAGAAGATAGTACATGAACATTTCAAAGGGATTTTAGAAGTAATAAATGAGGGGGATGGAGCTAAATTTATTATCTCTTTACCAAGAAAAAAATAGGTTTAAACTAAAGAGTGGGACTCTAAAAAAGTGTTCCCTCTAAAGCTTTTAGTTTATAGCTTCTTCTATGAATCTCACAATAGCCATGCTCTTTAATCATCTCTACATGAAGCTTTGTTCCATAGCCTTTATGTTTTTCAAAATGATACTCAGGGTATTTTATTGCCTCTTTTAAAATATCTCTATCGTGTGTGACTTTTGCTAAGATTGATGCAGCACTTACTTCTGCAACTTTTCCATCAGCTTTTACCATTGTATTTAAACCAGTAACTCCAAAAGTTGTATTGCCATCAAAAAGATACTCTTCACACTCTAGATTCTTCATAATAGATTCTAGTCCAGTTTTTAAACACCAAGAGATTCCATGCTCATCAATCTGCTGCGGAGTAAATTTTTCTATATGATAAAGGGAATCTACAATTATAAGCTCATAAAGTGCCTCTCTTTTTTTTTCAGACAATTTCTTAGAATCATTTAAACCATCTATATGAGCGTTTAAAATACATCCAGCTATCACTAAATCACCTGCTATTGGTCCACGACCTGCTTCATCAATTCCACAAAGTTTTTTCATCTAATCCCCTATTGCCCATATATCGAATGGTATCATTTCAACCTTTGATAAAGGGTGTGCTACTTGACCCTCTCTATTCATCGTAACAGCAGTTACTTTTTTTACTTGATAACTAAATATAAAAGCTTCTATTAGTTCCATCTTTTTAAACAAGGCTCTTTCATCTGTAAAAGGCATACAAAGAATCACCTCCTCTTTATCAGCTAAGTAAAAATCAATTCCATCATCATAATAACTCTCTTGATTTGATTTTAAAAGTTCCAAGAAAATCATATTTTCAAATAATCGTCCAAAATGTTTATCTGTTGTTAGTGCTGTTCTTAGAGATGTATCACAAAGATATATTTTTTTCGTAGCACGGGGGTGATTAAACTTTTGAAGTTGATGGATATAATTATTGTTTATAAGATTCTCAAAGAGTTTATAGAGTTTGTCTTTAGATATTTTTCTAGTTATTTTCAACCTCTCATAAACCATAAAAGCCGATACTTTTTGAGACATCATTTTTGCACAAAGGCAGATAATATCAAACTCCATATCTTCTAGGGCATACTTAAGTGTTTTTTGCACATAAATATTTCTCTCATCAGCATACACTTTATGCATAGAGGGCAAACCACCGAGTTTAAAAAAATGATTCAATGCACTAGAATCATATTTATGTTCATACGCCAAAAACTCTTCATAGTCAAGTGGATAAAGTTGTAAAGTTGTTAATATATCTATATCCAAATGGATGCAAGAAGTTATAATAAGTTGTGATACATTTACAAACTTTATCTCAGGTTTATAATTATCAAGCGCTAGAACATCTATTTTATTAATATTACAAAACAGAGAAAGATTTGCATTAAGTTCATCAATATTGATTCTTATATCGTTACAATCTATATAAAGGTAAGAGTTTTTTTTAAGTGAAAGCAGGTAGTTTTTAAGAAGTTTAGTTTTACCACTTTGAGAGATTCCATTTATCTGATAACTCTCATCACCAATAAATACTTTTCTATCATGAAATTTTTCTATATGTAGGTCAGTTTTATAAAATTCTTCAAGTAAAATTTCCATAAGCAATTTTATATTAAATAAAGAAGCTTGTCAACAATATTATGAAATAATAGTGAATTGTAAAATATTTAATAGAGGCTATTTAATGTTTAAATCAAAAATATTTTTAAAAGCTATGTTAATAGTGACAAGTGTAATAACAGTATATACAATAGTAATATACTTCTTAGCTTTACCAAAAATTGACGAAAGTATTCAATCCTTAGAAGAAAAAAATGCAAAAGAGATATTAAGTAAAGTTGTAACTCTTACAAATAATGTTTCAAAAGATTTAGAAAGTTTTAAAAAGAGTGCATTACAAAGACATAAACATGAACTCAAAAGCCTTACAGATACTGCATGGTCAATCATTCAAGCAAAATATGAACAATCAAAACCCCAAAATCTACATACTGTACTCAGAGAAAGGGGTGAAGTATTTAAAAAAAATCTTATCAATTTTTATAATGCAAACAAAGACAAAATGGATGAAGATGAGCTAAAAAAAACTATAAAAAATTATACAAAAATATATAGGCATGAAAGTCAAAATACAGGATATTTTTGGATAAATGATTTAAAAGCAAATGTGATAATGCATCCTATAAATCCAGAATTAGATGGGAAAAGTCTTATAAATTTAAAAGATCCTAACGGGGTTCATCTTTTTAAAGAATTTAAAAAAAAATCTAATGAAGATGGTTCTGGTATTTTCAAGTATCAATGGTATAACCCTAACTCAAAAAAAGTTGAAAATAAAATAAGTTATGCTTTTACTTTTCACCCATTTTCTTGGGTGTTTGGAACAGGTGATTATTATAGTGTTTTAAAAAATAGATTTCAAAATGATGTAATAGAACTCGTTAACAAATTAAGATATGCAGATAATAATTATTTTTACATTAGTAATTATAAAAATGTTTTAATATCACACCCCTACTTACAAGGAAAAGATCTTTCAACTGTTAAAGATGTTAAAGGAAACTTAATAGTCCCCCCTATGATAAAAATTGCAAAAGAAAAAGGTGAGGGTTTTCATAGTTATTGGTGGAAAAAAAATCAAAAAGATGATACCCCTTATGAAAAGTTAACCTATTCAAAAAACTTTCCTGATTGGGATATGGTGATAGGAACTGGTGTTTATATTGATGATATAGAAAAAGAGGTTGAGAAGCGAAAAAAAGAGTTAATCCAACAGATGCAACAGATTATTAAAACAACTAAAATTGGAAAAACTGGATACCTTTACATTTTTAATGGCAATGGAAAAATGCTTATCCACCCAAATACAAATCTAAATAATAAAAATATTTTAAAATTACGAAATCTTACAAAAGGAACTTATCTATTTGATGATTTAATAAAAGCCTCAAGAACTACAAAAGAGTTATCATATAAATGGGATAAACCAACAGATTTAGGGAACTACATATATGATAAAATTTCATGGATAGAGTATATACCTAAACTAGATTGGTACATAGTATCTTCAGCTTATGTAGATGAGTTTAATGAATCATCAAATAATGTTAGAGATTTTATTTTACTACTTGCACTTACTATATTTATAATCTCAGCACTTTATAGCTATCTGTTTTTAAAAAAATTATTAAATCCGATATCAAACCTTTCAAAACTTGCACTTAAAGTTTCAGATGGTAATTATAGTATAAGAAGTGATATTAAAAGAGATGATGAGATTGGCTTATTGTCAAATGAGTTTAATAATATGCTTGAAAAAATAGAAGATAATATTGAAAATCTAGATAAAAAAGTTTTAGAAAAAACCAAAGAGTTTGAGGAGCAAAAAGAGGTTTTTGAAAAACTTTTTTTTGGAGCTTCCGATGCTATTGCACTACTTAATGGGTATCATTTTATAGAGTGTAATGATAGTTTTGTCAAATTACTAAAGTATAAAACTAAAGAGGAAGTCTGTAGTCTTCACCCATCTGAGATATCTCCTATGTACCAAATGGATGGTGAACTCTCAAGTAAAAAGGCGAGTAGATTACTCTACAGTTGTATGAAAAATGGTAATGTTAAATTTGAATGGATTCATCTTAAAGCAGATGGTGAAAGATTTTGGGCAGAAGTTAGTCTAACAATAGTTAAAATAAATAATAAAAAGATGCTACATGCTATCTGGAGAGATATATCTGAAACTAAAAAACTTGAAATAAATTTAATTGAGGCTAAAAATAAAGCAGAAGAGAGTGTAAAATCTAAATCAGAATTTTTAGCAAATATGTCACATGAGATAAGAACACCTATGAATGGAATTATAGGGATGAGTCATCTAGCACTACAAACGAATCTAAATGATAAACAAAAAGGCTTTATCAGCAGAATAGATAGTAGTGCAAAATCTCTCCTAGGAATTATTAATGATATTTTAGATTTTTCTAAAATAGAAGCTGGAAAATTAACGATAGAAAAGATTAATTTTGATCTATTTCAAGTGATTGATGGGGTTATAAATATACTTGAATATAAAGCTCATGAAAAAAATCTAGAGTTAGTTGTTGATTATGATATTAATATAGGAAAGAAATTTTTTGGAGATAGCTTAAGAATAAGTCAAATCCTTACAAATCTACTCTCAAATGCGATTAAGTTTACTGAATATGGAGAGATTAAAATAACAGTAAAAACATTGCAAAACAATAGAGTAAAGTTTGAAATAAAAGATACTGGAATTGGTTTAAGCAAAGAGCAACAACATAAATTGTTTAAATCATTTTCTCAAGCTGATGGAAGTACAACAAGAAAATATGGTGGAACTGGTTTAGGTTTAGCAATCTCTAAACAGTTGGTGGAGTTAATGGGTGGTAATATTTGGGTCGAGAGTGAACTTGGACATGGAAGTAGTTTTATCTTTGAGATTGAATTGATTAAAGAGATTATAGAAGAAAATTTATTTACAATTTTTCTAAATAAAAAAGTTTTAGTTGTAGATGATAATCAAAGCTGGCAAAATATACTAGAATATTTACTCACTTCATTTGGAGTGGATGTAGATTGTACTGGAAGTGGAAAAGAGGCGATGAAGTTGATGCAAAATGCAGATAATATTTATGATTTAATATTGATGGATTGGAATATGCCCGATTTGGATGGCATTGAAACAACAAAATTAATCAATGAAAACTGTCTACAAGAGAGATGCCCTGATGTTGTATTGGTTAGTGCTTCTAAAGAAGATATTCTTCTCAATAAAGCCTCTGAAGTAGGTATAAAAATATTTTTACAAAAACCAGTAAATCCATCTGTTTTAAATGATGTTCTGAGTGATTTTTTCCTAGGAACTTCCAAAGCAAATCGAATAGAAAATATAAAAGGGAATACATTAAAATATGATATACAGACTTTAAAGGGAAGTAAAATACTTCTAGCTGAAGACAATATAACCAACCAAGAGATTGTAGTAGGACTATTAGAAAATAGTGGCATAAATATAGATATAGCAAATAATGGAGAAGAGGCGATTCATCTGTTTAATAACTCTACTTATGAACTTGTTTTTATGGATCTACATATGCCAATAATGGATGGATATAAAGCTACCACAATAATTAGAAAATTAAACAAAGATATACCAATCATAGCATTAACAGCAAATGCGATGAAAGAAGATATAGAAAAAACTCAGTCAGTGGGGATAAATAAACATCTCAATAAACCTATAGATGTGGAAATACTATATGCAACATTACTAGAATATATATCTAAAAAAACAGATAAAATTAATAAAAAAATAGTAAAAAAAGGAGATAGTATGAATCTAGTAGAGTTTGAACACATAGATAAAAAATACGGTTTAAATCTCGTTTTAGGAGATGAAGAAATTTTTCTTAACATATTAAAAGGTCTCTATAAATATAAAGATATTAACATGGAAAACTTAGCTGATGAAGAGTTCCAAAGAGCTGTACATACACTCAAAGGGTTAAGTGCAAGTGCAGGAGCTTTAAAGTTAAACAAAATTTTAATAGAGTTAGATAAAACTCAAGATAAACTTTTACTACCAAAATTTTATGATGAATTTGTAAAAGTTCTCATAGAGATAGAGACAAAAATAATCAATAATCAAAAAACAATAAAAAAGATAAAGTTAGATTCTACAAAAAGAGATGAACTATTTTTAAAACTAAAAGATGCGATTGCTACAAAAAGGGTTCATAATACTAACCCAATAATGAAAGAGTTTGAACAATATAATCTTTCTCAAAAAGATGATGAATTATTTCAAAGTATAAAAATATTAGTTGACAAATTTAAATTTAAACAAGCGATGGAAATATTATAATGAACAATCAAAAAACAATTTTAATAGTAGACGATACTCAAACCAATGTTCACACTTTAATTGATTTACTTGATGATAAATATGATATTTTGGCATCACTTGATGGGGAGAGTGCCTTAGAGATAATAGATGAAGAGGATAGTATTGATCTTATTCTTTTAGATATTATGATGCCTAATATGGATGGATTTGATGTGTGTAAAAAAATTAAAGAGAATCTAAAAACTAAAAATATTCCAGTGATTTTTATAACAGCTAAAACAGATGACGACTCTATAGAAACTGCTTATGATTTAGGTGGTGTTGATTACATCACTAAGCCATTTCGAGCGAGAGAAGTACTCTCTAGGATTTCAAATCACTTAGCTTTATCTGAACAAAGTCATCATTTAGAACAAATGGTAAAAGAGAAAACGCAAGAGTTACAAGATATAAATAAAGAGATTGCTGAGACACAAAAAGAAGTTGTATTTACCATGGGTACTATTGGAGAGAGACGGAGTAAAGAAACAGGGAATCATGTTAAAAGAGTAGCTCTCTACTCTGAACTTTTAGCACTACATTATGGACTATGCGAGAAAGAATCTAACCTATTAAAAGAAGCTAGTCCTATGCATGACATAGGAAAAGTTGCAATTGCTGATTCAATTCTAAACAAACCTGCAAAACTAACAGCAGAGGAGTTTAACATAATGAAAGAACATGCAGTTCTTGGACATGAGATGCTAAAACACTCCACAAGACCTTTACTAAAAACTGCTGCAATTGTTGCTATACAACATCATGAAAAGTGGGATGGAACTGGTTATCCAAAAGGTTTAAAAGGGGAGGAGATTCATATATATGGAAGGATAACAGCACTTGCTGATGTGTTTGATGCACTTGGAAGTGATAGAGTATATAAATCCTCTTGGAGCGATGATAAAATATTTAATCTTTTTAAAAAAGAGAGAGGTAAACATTTCGATCCAAAGCTTATAGATATATTTTTTAAATATATTGATGAATTTTTACAGATAAGGGATAGCTTAGCAGATATAAATAATAATAATTATTAACATTATATTGGAATAAAATGGTTTTGAAGAGTTAAGTGATTATAGTGAAGATTCAAATAGATGAAAATGATTCAATTTTTGACAAGTTAAGAATCTGGTTAAAAAATGAAGATGAGAATACAAAAGATAAACTGTTCACATCCAGAACCATTAGGTGAGCTTTTATAAGCTTAATATTTATGCCCATATGGGCATAAAAAAGATTATTTTAGTTTACCATTTCCATAGTGTTCAAAAAGATAATCTGTTGTTTTTACTACATCTTCTTCAGATATAGGTGCTTTAAATGCTTTTATCATTTTTACAACTTTGTGATTCCAAAACTCACGAGATTGGCGACCTTGGTTTGTGATGTAACCAAAAGAGTGACACATCAAACAGTTAGCTTGAATAGCATCGAAACCTTTACCCATCTTAATCTCATAAGGCATATATGGAACTGCAATCTCCTCTTTAAGTTGTCCAAAAAGAGTTGAAAAACCTAAAGCCATAACTAGTAATAATTTTATCATCATATCTCCTTACAGAACTTGGATTGTCACAGTATCGATACCATTATATTTGTATCCACCATGATTCCATAAAATATCTTTTGCAAATGGTTGCTCATCACCTAAACGATTTATAGCTTTTGCCATAATAGTTACTTTGCCATAAGCTTTTGGTTTAAATGGGAATCTAAACGCTCTAAACGCATAACGATCAACATCTTTTTCAAGAATTGCATTTTCCCAAGTTTTACCCTCATCAATTGAAACAAGAACCTCTCTAATTCCATGACCATCATCCCATGCTACACCACGAACAACTACATGAGAATTGTGATAAACAATTGTTTCATTTGTTGGGTAACCTATAACTGATTTTACATTCATAATATCAATAGGCTTAGTCTTTTTAAATCTATTTTCTGGAGTTTCACTCTCTGTTTCATTATCAGGGATACGGTAAGCTGTATCCATAAAGAAAAGTGACTTATAATCTTTAGTAACTGTGATGTTACTTAACATCTTAATCCAGCTATCAGAGTAGTGTCCAGGGATAACAAGACGAACTGGGAAACCATTTAGGTATGGTAAATCTTCACCATTCATCTCATAAGCTACGATAACATGGTCATCAAGCTCATCAAGTCTCATCTCTCTTACAAAGTTTGGAGTTTCATAGTATGCAGCAGTTTCACTACCGTTAAAGCCTATCCAAACAGCTTCTCTATCAACGCCAGCACGATTTAGAAGGTCACTAAGTCTTACACCTTTCCATTTGGCACAACCCATTGCTCCACTACCCCATTGGATACCACCAGCGATTGGTTTAAATGCTGAACGAGAGTTTCCACCACACTGTAAAACTGCAGTTACTTCAACTTGCTCATAATCTTCTCTTAGCTCTTTAAGTGAGATAGAAAGCTCTTTGTTTACCAAACCATTGATGTTGATTCTATATGCCTCAGTATCTATGTGTGTTGGAATCTCAGGCATGTGCCATCTTACAAAAAACTCATCATTAGGTGTGATTGATTTTGTAAAAGTATCTCTTGGTGTCTCTAGTAGAGGTGGTCTATCAGAGTAAGTTATGAGTGGTCTTTTTTCAGGGAAAGCTATCTTTGAGCGTTTACGAGAATCTATTGGTTGTGTAGTCACACCAGCAGATGCCGAAGAGCCAAGAATTACAGCAGAAGCTGCAACAGAAGCTTTAAAGAAATCTCTTCTTTTCATATAGAATCCTTATAATTATTATTTTCGCGATTATATCTTATTCTTATTAATTTGAGTTAAATTATAGGTTTTTAGGTATTATAGCTTTTTTATTATATTGAGATATAATTTATAAATTAATTCACTTTTACAACATCGGAGACACTATGCCTACAGATTCACATTTTATTAGAAATATTAAACTTACAAACTATAAAGCTTTTGATGAGTTTGAGATGAGTGGTTTTAAAAGAATAAATCTTATTGGTGGGTGTAATAATATTGGAAAGACTGCTTTTATGGAGGCTTGTTATCTTAATGTAAAAGGTGATAATATTGATACTTTTATAGGTTCTATTACTGCTGTAGAAGGTATGAGACAAAATATAAATTTATTAGCAAAGTGTACGCAACATAATGGACTTAACAAGCAAGATATATTTGGTTTATTTGAAACACATAGTGATTTTTTAATTGAAACAAATATTAGAAAAAATTCATTTAATATTTTAAATGAAAATGGAAAAAAAGAGTATTTTTTAGAAGTTGATAAAAATATACAAACAATTTTATCAAATGAACTAAATATTTCAAACTTAATAAATAATAATATTCAATTTATTGATAATTTTGGACTTGATAATTCTGCCTTAAAAAA
>Ga0114922_10005078_pt1 | contig 12165 bp, 8 predicted proteins | sample AartaG_FD_100975 | JGI IMG/M metagenome (GOLD analysis project Ga0114922, IMG submission 100975) | Deep subsurface microbial communities from Aarhus Bay to uncover new lineages of life (NeLLi) - Aarhus_00045 metaG | ecosystem: Environmental > Aquatic > Marine > Oceanic > Sediment | place: Aarhus...
CCTTAAATGTATATTTATTTGGAAGCAGAGAATAATTAATATATCTTTGGACAGAAACATCCTGCCAGTCAGAGTCAGAGCCTTCCAGAAAAGTTTTGTACCGTACCGCTTCAGGATTTGTCAAACAAATGCTGTGATAATCAAATCGTATTAAATTCTGGGTGTGACCTAATTTCAAACCTTCGCTCATTTTCCTTTCTACCCCGTTAACAGTCATGTTTAAAATGTGTGTTAACGGTTCAATAGATTCTTTCTTTGATGAATCCGGTTTATACTTAGTGACACCGGTTACAGTTCCAAACCATAAATTTCCGTCATTATCCTTATAAGTTGCATTGCTTTTAGTTTCAATACCTACAAATCCGCTTGTCTTTGTATAGGTAAATATTTTATTTTCTGACGGGACTATTTTGTTCAGGCCCCTGTTAGTACCAACAAATACATTATTATAATCATCAACATTAACGATATTTATCAGATTTGCCAGTAATCCGTCATTAATTGAATATCTTTTTATTAATGTGTCTTTCAAAACTAATACGCCCCGGGTTGCAGTACCTATCCAAATTTTATTGTCTTTATCCTCTGAAATGCAGGTAGGTGTTACCTCACTTTTTAAGTCATAAATTTTGCATTTGCCTTCTTTAATACAGGTTAATCCACCTTCAGAACCAACCCATAATGAACCCTGCGAGTCAATAAACAGAGATGTTATATCATTATTGGCAAGTCCTGATTCATGTGAATGCCTTCTAATATATTTTTTTGCATCAATATCAAATTGAAATAAACCTTCAACTGTTCCAATCCATAATTGATTTTTTTTATCAATTTCCAGAGCCTTAATACTATAAGACACATAACTATTAATATCAGGTTGACTGACAAATGATTGTAATTTGAGGTCAAATTTTATAATGCCCTGGTCAGCCGTAACAATCCAGATGTTTTTATCTTTATCCTGTCTGAAAAATCTGATCTCATTACTTATATAATTATTTGTTTGATTATAATGAATGAAGATTTTATTAGTATCAGCATTATTATATACAGTTATACCACCATTTGTACCAAACCAGATGTTATTATTAATGTCCTGAGTTATTGCCCAAACCTGGTCATTAATAAGTCCGTTTTCAGTTGAATAAGAAACAAATTGCTCACCTTTGAATATATCAAGCCCATGTTCTGTAGTACCAATTAATATATTACCTTCTTTGTCCTCCATTATACACCATATCTGGTTATCATGCATTCCATTATTTGTATTGTATACTTTGATACCGTCTTTACTAATTTTTGATATTCCACCTTTGCTCTTGTCCCTGTACCAATGACCTACCCAAATATTCCCCTGTCTGTCTTCAGATATTGCACTAACCCAGTTGGTAGCCAGGCCATCTTTATCGTCATAAATTCTGAAAGTATCTTTTAAAAAAACATATTCAATAAGTCCGCCATTATATGTGCCAAACCATAAATTTTTCCTGGAATCCTCGAACATTTTAGTAGTAATAAAATAAGTGCTGAATCCTTCATGCACAAAATTTTCAAAATTATTCTTTTCCTTATTGTATTTTTTTATACCAATATCGGTAACAAAAAACAAATTGCCGTCTGATGTGAGAAGACTGTGATAAATTCTGTCACTCAATCTTTTACCTTTGAAATGTTCGAGTTTTAATTTATTTACTTTGTTGTTAGGATTATAAAAAACATATGCTCCGTCACCCTCGGTAGTTAGCCAGAGTCTTTTATCTATATCCTGTGTAAATGAAGTTATATTATCTACTATTAAAGTATCTGGTAACTCAACAATTTCAAACTCATTATTAATAAATCTTGTTAGGCCGCCGCCTTCATGGCCAAGCCAGATATTGCCAAAAGAATCCTGATAAATGGTTCTGACTCCTCCTCCTGATAATCCGTCTTCAATTGTATAATTAGTGAAACTAATACCATTAAATTTTGAAACTCCTCCTTTAGTGCCAAGCCAGATATAGTCATTATCATCCTGCATTATTGAGAAGACTTTTGATTGTTCAAGACCCTCAATAACACTATAATTATCAAAGTAATATGTTTGTGCTGGAGTTATTAATGAAAGAACCAATAATCCATATAAAAAAATTATTCGTTCTAATGAACGAATAATTCCTGATTTTTTGAAGCTATTTACAGTTATCATTAAATCATAAAGTTAATTTTTTGAAATGAAGAAAAATGTGCCATTCTCATCTACCAAACCGGCTATTTTCCCAAACTTTGGTTTTTGCTGATTGTTTTTTTGCACTGCAATTACGACTTTGTTCACTATCGATTCTATTGGGATACAAGCATTTGGATTATTATGAAGGGTATTGGCAAAGGTCTTGGTAAACTGGGAATTATCAACTGCCAGTTCATATCCTGCGGATGAAAAAACCTGTGATGATTTTAATCTCGTTGCTTCCCAGTCGTTGCAGTTTCTTTGCTTTGGAATTTCTCGCATAGCCTGATAAAAAGTAGGACCTGATTCACAGGCATCAGTAACAACCAGAGTATGTACAACGTAATTAGCATATGATTGTAACGAAGCTCTCAAAGCATTAATATTGAAATATGTAAACTCATCATCTCTTTTTGCATCAATCGGTATCCAGTAGCCGGTTTCATTAATAAATTTGCCATGTCCCGCATACCAGATAAGTAAAGCATTTACTCTATTGGCCCTAACAAGGTCTCTTAATTCAATTGAAAAGAATTTTTCCAATTCCTTTTTTGATAAGTCTTTTTTATGAATGATTTTATTGACGTCATAATTTGATAACGCTGACCTCATTAAAGTTACATCTTTTGAGGGGCCGTCCAAACTTGGGAATGTTTCATAATTAGAGTTTTCGATGAAAATTACCCAGGTTCTTCCCATAGGATTATTAGCTAAAATAGAAACTCCCTCGCGATTAAGATTATAGATTTGCTGTGTTTCATTATTATTAACATCAATTGCTCTTACAGTAAATTTGCTTTTATTCGTAATATTTATTGTTGCAGAAAACCTGGGATTAAATTCGTCAAGTTTAAAACTCGCTGAAATACCATCAATTAATATTGTTTTAATTAAACTTTCGTCAGCTATTTTGCCTTCAACATATAAATTGGGATCTTCAGTATCCAGATATATTTCACCGTCATCTGAAGCATATGGAGCTAAAATTCCAACCTTGGGAGGATCAATTTCTGATCTTTCTATCGTAAAAGTTTTATTCTGTATATTATTGTAGATATCAACAGCAGAAACTGTAAACATGTCCTTATTAGCTATATTTATATTTGCAAGGAATTCATATTCATCTCCCTCTTTTAAAAAAGGAACATCTTTATCATTAATCTGAAGCGATTTTATATCACTTTCATCAATTAACTTTCCTTTTATAGTTATGTCATCTTTATTTTTCGCAATTCTTACAACCAATTCATCAAAAGGCTCAGGATCAACAAGAACTATTTTAGGATTATTGTCTTCCCTGTTTAGCTCGTGCAACCTGTCTTTGGCAGAATCCAATAGTTTTCTGGCATTAACATCATATTCGGAGATTGATGCAAGGGTTTCATAATCTTTGATTGCAGCGTTGTAATTAGCTATTTGTTCATGAGAATAAGCCCTTTTATAAAATGCCTCTGAACATTTGTTATCTAATAAGATGACTTTGTTAAAATCGTTTATTGCATTTTGATGCTGGGCATAATCCTGGTAATATGTTCCGCGCACAAGATACATATCTATACTCTCGGGATTTATTAAGATATTTTTTGAAATATCATCAATTGCTTTTGAATATTGCATCATTTTAATGTATACCTTACTCCTGACAAGATATGCATCAGTATTATCCGGGTCTAAACCTATTGCCTTGTTGCAGTTTTCAATTGCCTGTTCCAGCTTATTCAGTTTAAGCCTTAAATTAGCAAGTGCAATATAAGGATCAACATACCCTTTATTTTTGGCTATTGATTTTTGATAGTCAATTTCTGCCTGGTTATAATTTTTTAATTTTTCTGATACTAATCCATGGTAATAGTTGTTGTAAGCATTATCCTTTAATATTAAAGCTTTCTTGGCCATCGTTAAGGCGTTCAAATAATCCTCCAGTTCAATAAGTATTTTTACTTTCAGCTGTAAAGCTTCGAGATATTTGCTTTTTAATGCCAGGCTTTTTTCAATAAATTCCTTGGCCTCTTCATATTTGCCAAGCTTATAGTTTATTCTGGCTGCACCATAAAATATTTGAGGATCTTTCTGCTCAAATACTATGGCTCTGCTATAATCATCTGCCGCATTTTTATACTCATTTATTTTTTCAAATGCATCAGCTCTTTCAATGTATGCAATAGCGTAATCCGGATCCATTTCAATTGCCTTGGTAAATTGTTCGACGGCATCCTTATAATTTTTTGTAGCGACAAAATCTTTCCCTGCCTTGTAATACTGCTTGGCATTTTGACCAAATAAAAATACTGAGCACAGGATTAATATTAATTGTGTAAGTGCAAAATTCTTTTTCATAACTTGTGATTTAAGGTTTACTAATCCGCTACTGTTGTATATATTAAAGTTTTAGTGCAATTATTATGAGCGCTGTTTTTCTTTTCAAATATACAAAAAAAATCGAAAGAACTCAATTACAATTGAATATCTAATAATTATGAATTGTCTAAAAATGAATATTATGCATAAATATATCGATAATAAAATTCAGGTTCTGAATTTGTTTTTAAAGTATGTTATTGCAGTAAATTAATAATCTATCATTTGCCAGCATGATTTGCTGATCATATTCTTTTTGAATTTTCGGAGCATGTACCCCTGAATGAAAGTCCATATTACCTATAATAACACGTGCTTCATCCCATAAATTCCTTTGAATGAAACTCTCAACAAGCATTTTACCTCCCTCAACAAATATTGACTGAATTTCACGCTGAAATAGAATTTCTAATATTTCTTCCAGCAGTTGATCATTATAATTTACATTAATGAATTCTATATTCTTCCTTGAAGTAGCTTCTTTTTCAGTAAATACCAGGGTTTTTGTTGTTCCGTCAAATAGTTTAAGGTTTTGAGGCAACTTTAAAGTCCTGTCGAGAACGATCCTGACAGGGGGATTACCATTCCAGAGACGAATATTCAGCTGAGGATTATCAAGTAATGCTGTAGTTGTTCCAACCATTATTGATTGTTCTTCAGATCTCCACTTATGAACCAGTATTCTTGAGATGTTGTCTGAAATCCAATTAACCTTACCGGTTAGTTTTTCACTTCTGTCTTTATCAATATAATTATCATTAGTCTGAGCCCACTTTAGGATAATATACGGACGATTTTTACTATAGTAAGTAAAGAATCTTTTGTTTAATTTAACAGCTTTCTTTTCAAGGATTCCAACTATGACTTCAATCCCATTGTTTTTAAGTTTTTCCACTCCTTTTCCGGATACTATGGAATTTGGATCAATCGTACTTATTACCAACCTGGGGATATTGTATCTGATAATTATATCCGAGCAAGGAGGAGTTTTACCCAAATGTGAACAAGGCTCAAGATTAACATATAATGTTGACTTTTTTAATAGCGATTTGTCTTTAATTGAATTAATAGCATTTGCCTCGGCATGCTGATCACCAAATTTCCTGTGGTAGCCTTCACCAATTATTTTTCCATTATATACAATAACAGCTCCCACCATTGGATTAGTGCCTGTGTTTCCCTGTCCCATCTTTGCTAAATCAAGGCAGCGTTGCATATATTTTTCATCATCCAGATAAGTAGCCACACTAATTTGAATTTATTAAATTTGAAATATGAATGAAACACATAAAACGATTTCTGATATTGTTGCTTATATTAAGGTTAAACTTTTAAACTCATATCCTGAGCATGAAATAGAGAATTTTAGTTATTTGATTTTTGAATACCTGCTAAATTATACTAAAATTGATTTACATATCCATAGTAATGAAATAATTTCCAATAGTATTGTAAAAAAGATCTTTGAAATTACAAATGATCTGAAGAAAAATAAACCTATTCAATATATTTTTGGCAAAACTGAATTTTACGGACTTCCTTTCAAGCTATCTTCTAATGTCATGATTCCCAGGCAGGAAACAGAAGAATTAGTAAATTGGATTATTAAGGAAAATAGTAAAAAAAACATAAAAATCCTGGATATTGGTACTGGGAGTGGATGCATAGCTGTAGCATTAGCAAAATTTTTAAATAATTCAACTATTGAAGCAATGGATATATCTGAAAAAGCAATTGACCTGGCTGAAAATAATGCTAAATTGAATAAAGTTTATGTAAAATTTTACCTTTATAATATTTTACAGCATGAGGAGAATCAGATGCATACAAAATATGACATTATAGTAAGTAATCCCCCTTATATCAAGGAATCTGAGAAATCTATATTACCGCTGAATGTATTAAATTATGAACCTAAGGAAGCTTTATTTGTCCCTGACAGTGACCCTTTAATGTTCTACAGAGCTATAGCTAAATTCGGATTACAGAATTTAAGTAAGAAGGGAAAGATATATTTTGAAATTAATGAATCTCTGCCAGATGATGTTAAAAATGAATTATTCAAATATAGATACAAAAAAATTGAAACCAGAAAAGATATTAATGGAAAGTATAGAATGGTTAAGGCATATAGAAATTAATTTTTAATTTAGATGACAGAAAAATCCCCGGTTTTTTTTAGAGAAACACTACAAAAGATGAAATTGCTGTGTAGTAAGCAGGAAAAATGTACAAATGAAATAGAAATGAAACTTGCCAAATATAATCTTACGAAACAGGAAATTCAGAAGATAATAATGATTTTGTCCGGAGATAATTATATTAATGATGAACGGTATGCGATTTCTTTTGCACATGACAGGCTTAAGTTTAATAAGTGGGGTAAAATCAAGATTGAGCATCAGTTAAAACTTAAGAGAATAAAAGATATCCATATTTTAAAAGCGCTGGGGAGTATTGATAGTTCAGAGTATGCGCAAATAATTAAGTCAGAGCTATTAAAAAAATCTATAAGAATAAGAACTTCAAATGCATTCGAAATAAAAAGTAAGCTTATGCGTTTTGGTCAGTCTAAAGGCTTTGAAACAGAACTATTATTTAATGTTATTGATGAACTATTAATAAATCAGTAATAAATTAGCAAGAACATTTATTTTTTATATTATTACCATTAAAAAAAGTTTGTAAATTTGCCACCCAAAAATTAATCATCAATTATGATAACTACAGAGCAGATAAAGGAACTTATGGAGCGCGGGGAAGAGTTAAGGAGGCATCTTTGACATTGAGAAAAAGTTAGTGCAGATTAAGCAAGAAGAGGAAAAAACTCACGATCCTGATTTCTGGAATGAGCCGAAAGAAGCGGAAAAGCATTTAAAGTATATATCTTCTATCAAGAGCTGGACAAATGCGTTCAAAGAAGTAAAGAACAGCATTGATGATTTAAAGGTTATACTCGATTTTCATAATGAGGGGGAAGCCACGGAAACAGATATAGAAGATCAGTATAATAAATCATTGAAGCTCATTGAAGATCTTGAATTTAAGAATATGCTTGGGAATAGGGAGGATGAGTTAGGGGCATTATTAAAGATTAATGCAGGAGCAGGTGGTACAGAGAGTCAGGATTGGGCTGAAATGTTAATGAGGATGTATATCAGGTGGGGAGAAAGAAATAAATATGAAGTGAAGGAAGTCAGCTATCTTCAGGGTGATGATGCAGGAATAAAATCTGTAATACTTGAATTTCTAGGGGACTTTGCATACGGATATCTTAAAGGGGAGAGTGGAGTGCACCGCCTCGTGCGTCTTTCACCATTCGATGCCAATCATCGCAGGCACACTTCATTTGCCTCTGTGTTTGTATCTCCTATAGTAGATGATTCTATTGAAATAATTATTAATCCTGCTGATTTGGAATGGGATACTTTTCGTTCAGGCGGAGCAGGGGGCCAACATGTTAATAAGGTTGAAACCGGTGTGCGTGTTAAGCATCTGCCATCAGGTATTGCAGTAGAAAATACGGAATCACGTTCACAAACAAAGAACAGGGAAAATGCTATGCGTGTTTTAAAGTCGCATCTGTATGAAATTGAGCTGAGGAAAAAGAATGAAAAACAAGCCGAGGTCGAAGGGAAAAAGAAAAAAATTGAATGGGGCTCACAAATCAGAAGTTATGTGATGCAACCTTACAAGCTGGTAAAAGACCTTCGTTCGGGCTATGAAACTTCAAATGTTCAGGCAGTGATGGATGGAGATTTGAATGATTTTATAAAATCCTATCTAATGGAGTTCGGAAAACAGTAATGCTTACAATATATCATAACCCGAAGTGTAAAAAAAGCCGCGAAGGGCTGAAGTACTTGCAAACTAAAGGAATTGCCCTGGAAGTTGTGAATTATATTATTAATGGAATATCAGAACAGGAATTGAAAGATATTATAAAAAAATTAAATCTCAGTCCCTCTGATATTGTCCGTAAGCAGGAAGATTTATATAGAAAAGAGCTGAAGGGGAAAAGTTTTACTGACATAGAATGGATGAAAATTTTAGTGGAAAATCCCAGACTTATTCAGCGGCCGATAGTAGTTGCAAAGTATAAAGCAGTAATTGCGCAACCTCCGGACAAAGTTGAAGAACTTTTGTAAATTTGAAACCATTATATTTTATTTATTATCTATTTTAATACTAATTAATTATGGACCTAAGAATTGAAAAAGACACAATGGGTGAAGTTAGAGTTCCTGCTGATAAATATTGGGGAGCTCAAACTCAGCGTTCGAAAGAAAATTTCGAAATCGGCCCTTCGGCTTCAATGCCCATAGAAATCATCAGGGCATTCGGATACCTTAAAAAAGCAGCAGCTTATGCAAATCATAAACTTGGGATATTAACTGATAGAAAAAAAGATTTAATATCACAGGTATGTGATGAAATAATTGACAGTAAGCTTGATGATCATTTTCCTCTGGTAGTATGGCAAACGGGTTCAGGTACACAATCAAATATGAATGTAAACGAAGTGATTTCCAACAGATCTCACATACTTAATGGAGGTAAACTGGGAGTAGGAGACAAACTAATTCATCCAAATGATGATGTTAACAAGTCACAATCATCGAATGATACTTTCCCTACTGCTATGCATATTGCAGCATATAAGATGCTTGTAGAGACTACTATTCCGGGAGTAAGGCTGCTTAAAAATACACTGGAGGACAAATCAAAACAAATGAGGGATATAGTAAAAATTGGCCGAACTCATTTTATGGATGCAACTCCATTAACATTAGGACAGGAATTTTCAGGCTATGTATCTCAACTGGAACATGGATTGAAAGCGCTTGAAAACACATTGGAACACCTTTCGGAATTAGCTCTTGGAGGAACGGCCGTAGGTACAGGCTTGAATGCTCCAAAGGGCTATGATGTTGAAGTAGCTAAATTTATTGCTGATTTTACAGAATTGCCTTTTAAGACAGCGCAAAATAAATTTGAATCTCTTGCTGCTCACGATGCAATTGTAGAAACACATTCTGCATTGAAACAACTGGCAGTAAGTCTGATGAAAATAGCTAATGATATAAGAATGCTGGCATCAGGACCTCGCTCCGGAATAGGAGAATTGATAATCCCTGCTAATGAACCGGGTTCATCTATTATGCCCGGCAAAGTTAACCCGACACAAATTGAAGCAATTACAATGGTATGTGCCCAGGTAATGGGTAATGATGTCGCAATTTCAATAGGAGGAAGCAATGGACATTTTGAATTGAATGTTTTTAAAACTGTTATGATTTCCAATTGTTTACAGTCAGCCAGATTGCTTGGAGATGCCTGTGTGTCATTTGCAAATAAATGCGTTAAAGGTATTAAACCAAATGAACCAAAAATCAAAGAGTTGCTTAGGCAATCATTGATGCTGGTAACGGCCTTAAATCCTCATATAGGATATGAAAATGCAGCAAAAATTGCCAAAATGGCTCATGCTGAAAATACAACTTTAAAACAGGCTGCTTTAAAGTCAGGTTTAGTGGAAGAAAAGGATTTTGATAAATGGGTTGATCCCAATAAGATGACAGGATCATTTTAAGTGGGTAATCCTGTTAAAGTAAGCTGGAAAAAGATATGAAAGAAAAGTTATTTGAAGATTTTCCCCCAACATCAAATCAGGACTGGGAATCACGTATTAAAGAAGATTTAAAAGGTGCGGATTATATAAAGAAATTGGTTTGCAGAACAGTTGAAGGAATTAATATTAAACCCTATTACAGAGCAGAAGATCTTGACAATTTAAAATACCTGGAGACATACCCTAATGATTTTCCATATGTTAGAGGCAATAATATTAAGAATAACAGTTGGGATATTAATCAGGAAATTCTGGTTGATGATTTTGAAAAGGCAAATGAGGCGGCATTACATCTTATAAATAATGGAGTAAATTCATTAAGTTTTAATTTTTCACGTATAAAAGTTATTAACCGTGAGAAATTTTTTGCCCTTTTAGAAGATGTGGATATCGCAAAATATGTTTTAAATTTTAAAGTCGGGGGTAAAGCTACGGTTTTTCTGGATTTTATAAATTCACTGGTTAGATCAAGGGATGAAGAGCCTGGTAAAATAAGAGGGCTTGTTGATTATGATCCTTTGGGAGAGTATACTTCCTCCGGAGGGTTCTATGAAAGTGAAAAGGATGATTTTACAGAGGCTCAGTCTTTAATAAATTGTGCTGAATCTTATTTACCTGGTTACAGGGTCATAGCAATTAATGGTACAAGGTTTAACAATGCCGGCGCCTCTATTGTTCAGGAGCTGGGATTTAGTCTGGCAATCGGTAGTGAATATCTATCTAAACTGACAGACCTTGGTTTAAAGGCCAAAAATATCACTAATCATTTGCAATTTAATTTTGGCACAGGCTCTAACTTCTTTATAGAAATTGCGAAATTCAGAGCTGCAAGATTATTATGGGCCAGGATTGTGGAAGCTTATAGTCCGGATGATATTGAATCTGCAGCAACATATATTCATGCCGAAACTTCAACATGGAATAAGTCAATATATGATCCCTATGTAAACTTATTGAGGAAAACTACCGAAGCTATGTCAGCAATAATAGGAGGGGTAAATTCTTTGACTGTAAATCCATACGACAATATCTATCGCCAGTCGTCGGAATTTTCAAAACGAATTGCCAGAAATGTTCAGCATATTCTAAAAGAGGAAGCTTATTTTGAAAAGATTGTCGATCCTGCTTCAGGTTCGTACTTTATTGAAAACATTACCGACTCTGTTGCAGAAAAAGCATGGGATATTTTTCTTAATATAGAAGAAATGGGCGGTTTTCTGAGTGCTGCCAAAGACGGATATATTCAATCAGAGGTTAATAAAACTGCTGATATACGAAGCAAAAATATTGAAAAGGGAGATGAAGTATTATTGGGAGTAAACATGTATCCAAACTTTGATGAACAGGTTAAGGATGAAATTGATATATCACTTGTACATAAGCAGGACAGAAGTAATATCATAGAAAATGGACAAAAATCGGGAATAGGCAGGGGTGCGGAAGAATTTGAAAAACTCAGGCTGCAAACTGAGAACAGTGATAGTAAAAGGCCGGTAGTCTTTATGTTAAAATATGGTGACCTGGTAATAAGCAGGGCAAGATCGGTATTTGCGAGTAACTTTTTTGCCTGTGCGGGTTATGAAATTATTAATCATCCGGTAGTGAATACCATTAAAGAAGGAATTAAAGAGGCTATCGAAAGCAAAGCAGATATAATTGTGGTTTGTTGTTCAGATAATGAATATATTTTAATAGCACCTGAGGTTTTCAGGGAATTAGGCAAAAAGGCAATAATAGCTGTTGCTGGATACCCTGATTCTGTTGATAAATTGAAAGAAGTTGGTATTGAACATTTTATACATAAGAAGTCCAATCTCTTAAATGAATTAAAAAAGTTTCATAGGATACTGAAGATTGTTAATGATTAATTAGGTTAAAGAATATAGTAAACTTATATGCGGCCGGAATTTAAAAATATAGATTTCAGAAAGAAGGAAAAGGACAAAATACCATCCTCTGAATGGGA
>Ga0114922_10005079_pt1 | contig 12164 bp, 8 predicted proteins | sample AartaG_FD_100975 | JGI IMG/M metagenome (GOLD analysis project Ga0114922, IMG submission 100975) | Deep subsurface microbial communities from Aarhus Bay to uncover new lineages of life (NeLLi) - Aarhus_00045 metaG | ecosystem: Environmental > Aquatic > Marine > Oceanic > Sediment | place: Aarhus...
CCCTCGGGAAAGCCGGGGAAGTTCTCGATGAGGGTGGCGGTGGCGGTCTGCCCGCCGGGCACGCCCTCGGTGAGCAGAATCGAATCGAGGCCGTAACGTACAGCGTAGATAGCGGCGGTAAGGCCGGCTGCCCCGCCGCCGATGATGACCAGCTCGTGCTCGCGCACCTCAGGCACGCCCATTACGCATTGCCTCCAAGCTCGGAGATCCGGGTTTGCGCCCTGCGAAAGTACTCCGCGTCCTTCTCAATGGCCACGCAGTTGCGGCCGCTCTTCAGGCACACTGCGGGGACGCTTCCCACGCCCATGAATGGATCGAGAACCCAGAAGCCCGGCTCGCTGTGTCTGAGCAGGAGTCTTTGCAGAAGGTACTCGGGCTTCTGGGTCGGATGATCCCAACGCCGTCTCTCGTTGCCCATGCAACTCGGGCCCTCGATGAAGTTGTGTGCGGCGAAGCTCTTCTGGGTCTCCCAGGGCCGAAAGAACGGCTTGCCACGGCTGGCATAGACAAAGGCCTCCACCGAACTCTTGTACGCGGGAACGTGCACAACGCCATTCGTCTTGTGCCAGACAATGGCCGTGCGATACACGCATCCGAGGTCCTCCAGGAGGGCCTCGTAGTCTCCTAGCCGTTCGAACGGAGAGAAGATGAGCAGGGCTGCGTTTTCCTTCAATACGCGCATCGCCGATCGGAGCCAGGTGTAGTCGGTGTTCGCCACGGAGTCCCATTCCCCGAAATCCCGGTTCTGGTGCTTCTGCCAGGGAAGAGCGAAGTATGACTTGCGCTTTGAGTTGTAAGGCGGGTCAGTCAGCAGTACGTCGAACCGCTGCGTCAGGCGCTCCACCTCACCAGGCGTTTCGCCGTGGACGAGTTCAATGGTTGGCAACCCGCCCAAGCCCAATGTAGACTGAGCGACAGTCACCGCATCTCCTGGCTCACGCGCCATCCTTCACCTCCCAGAAGGCGAAGTGAATCGTGGTCTCGCCTCAGAGCGTAGCGTAAGAAAGGCCTGCTGGTCAAGGCAGCCGTCATTTGGCTCGGCCCCTGGCCGGCCCGTGCCTGCGATCCTGACCAGGCCCGTCGTGCGAGTACTGAAACTCCACGTCGCCGATGACGATGGTGTCGCCCTCGCGCACACCGGCCTCGCGCAGGAGCTTGAGCACCTCCTGCTCCTCAAGCTGGCGCTGGAACCAGGCGAGGCTCTCGTCGGCATCCATGTCCGTGGTGGCGGCAAGCTTCTCCACGCGCGTGCCCGTCACCTGAAGCACGTCCCCGGCCAGGCGCTCCACCTTCAGGTCGCGGTACGGCAGCGCCGCCATCTCGAAGACCATCTGCTCGGGTGGCTCAGGCTCATCCTGGTGACCGAGCGCCGCCAGCCGCTCGCGCAGATGGTTGAGCACTGCCTGGAGGCCCTCGCCGGTGGCCGCGGAGATGGGAAAGACCGCCAGCCCCTCGGCCGCGAGCGCCTCGCGCACGTGCGGCAGATTCTCGCGCGCCTGCGGCAGGTCAAGCTTGTTCAGAGCGATGACCTGCTCCAACTCGGCGAGCCGCTCGTCGTAGAGATGCAGCTCGCGGTTGATGTCGAGCCGGTCCTGGAGCGGATCGCGACCCTCCAGCGCGGCCAGATCCAGCATGTGCACCAGCAGCCTGGTGCGCTCGATGTGCCGCAGGAACTTGTCGCCCAGGCCCACCCCCTTGTGCGCGCCGACGATGAGGCCGGGCAGGTCGGCGATGATGAAGGAGGTGAAGTCCTCGAACTTGACCACGCCCAGGTTGGGCTGGAGCGTGGTGAACGGGTAGGCGGCGATCTCGGGCTTCGCGGCGGACACGCGCGAGATGAGCGTGGACTTGCCCACGTTGGGGTAGCCGATGATGCCGACGTCAGCCAGCAGCTTGAGCTCCAGGTGCAGGCGGCGCACCTCGCCGGGCCCACCTCGCTGGCAGAAGCGCGGAGCCTGGCGGCTGGGCGTGGCGAAGGAGGCGTTGCCACGGCCGCCCTTGCCGCCGTGAGCGGCGATCAGGCGCTGGCCCGGCGCGACCAGGTCCGCCGCAAGCTGGTCCGTGTCCAGGTCATAGACCGTCGTGCCCGGCGGCACGGGGATGATGCGATCCTTGCCGCTCTTGCCGCGGCGCTTCTTGCTGGTGCCCTGACGGCCTTTGTCGGCCTTGAAGACGCTGCGGTACCTGAAGTCCAGCAGCGTGCGCATGTCGTGCTTGACCTCCAGGACCACGTCGCCGCCATCGCCGCCGTCGCCGCCGTTGGGGCCCCCGCGCGGCTCGTACTTCTCGCGCCGAAAGCTGACCGCGCCATCGCCGCCGCGGCCGGCCTTGACTGTGATTCGCGCCTCGTCAATGAACATCTATCCGGCGCACCTGCCCTGCAAAACGAAGATGCCGGCACCCGGGTGCCGGCAACTATCGGTGACTACGCCCTCGCCCAGCCTCGCTCGCAACCGCGCTGCTAGGAGGCTGGCTCGGGATCGGACACGATGTGCACGATCCGGCTCCGGCCCCTGGGCTGGAATTGCACGTAGCCGTCGGCCTTGGCGAAGACCGTGTCATCCTTGCCCAGCCCCACGTCGCGGCCCGGCAGGAATCTCGTCCCGCGCTGGCGGACGATGATACTGCCTGCCGTGACGAGCTGCCCGCCGTAGACCTTGGTGCCGAGCCGCTTTGAATTGCTGTCCCGCCCGTTGCGGGTGCTGCCCATGCCCTTTTTGTGTGCCATGATGATCGCTCCTGCTGGCCAGCCCGTCCCTCAGCCGTTGATCCCGGTGATCTGCAATGCTGTGAAATGCTGCCGATGGCCCGCGTGGCGCAGGTACCGCTTCTTGGCGTGGAACTTGACCACGCGCACCTTCCGTGCGCGGCCCTGTTCCACCACGCGCGCGCTGACCGTCGCATCGTCCAGATAGGGCGTGCCGAGGCGCAGCTCGCCCTCATCGTCGCGTAATGCCAACACCTTGTCAAGCTCTATCTCGTCGCCGGCCTGAGCGTCCAGGCGGTCCACCTTCACGACGGTGTCCGGCGCCACGCGGTGCTGACGCCCGCCGACCTCTACTATTGCGTACATAACGTTAGCCCTTTCCAGGACTGCCGAACGCACCCCAAGGGAAAGAAAACAGCCGACGGCGATGGCTCGCCATCCACTGTACGCTCATATTCTAACCGATTCCCCGCACCAAGTCAAGGCGTTATCGGCCGCAATCACCCGCTCACGCGCCCGGTGGCAGGTCCACGGGTGCAGATGGCGAAGCGAAGAGATGACCGTGCAGCGAAGCGCTCCGCGCAAAGGGGTGAGAGCCCGATGCGGCTGCTCGATGTCGGCATCATAGCGCTGTCTCTTCTCCTCACCGCCGCCAACCTGGCAGCCTCCAGCAAGAAGGGCCGGACGTACTACACCGAGGACCGCCTGGCGGCGATGGAAGAGAACGTTGAGAAGTACGACTGGGCCAAACGCGCCAGGGCCTCGATCATCTCCGCGGCTGATCGGTGGCTCGACTATCCCGATGACGAACTGCGCATCATGGTGCCACCGCCGGAGCTGGCCCGGGCCATCTACGTCCACGAGACCGGCTGCCCCGAGCATGGCCTGGCCATCCGCAAGTTCGGCACCTACGCCTGGAAGCTCAGCCTGGAGCACCCCTTTAAGGTGCAGTGCCCCATCGGCGGCGAGCTCTACCCCGACAATGACTTCGAGGCGTACTATCGCTCCGGCGTCGTGGACGGGCGCTTCCGGCCCGAGCAGGCCGACAAGTCGCTGCTGAAGGGCAAGATCGTGGATGATGGCTGGGGCTGGGACAAGCCCGACGACGGCAATGAGCAGAAGTACTGGTTCGTGGGCTACTATGTGCACTGGATGCTCGCTCGGAAGGTGGTGCTGGGCGTCCTGAACGACTGCTCGCGGGCGTACCTGCTCACCGGCGACGAGAGATACGCGCACCAGGCGGCGCTGGTTCTGTGGCAGCTTGCCGAGTACTACCCGGAGTACGCCTACGAGAAGCAGTCGCGCCGGGGAACGGAGATTGATGCGGGCTACCGGGGCAAGCTCGCCTATCATACGTGGGAGACCAGCACGGTGGACGCGGCGGCGCTGGCGTACGATGCGGTCTTCCCGCACCTCGAAGGGGACGCCACGCTCCAGGAGCTGAGCGGGCAGAGCGCCGACGAGATCACCGAGCACCTCGAGGCCCGGATGCTGCGGGAGATGGCCCGGCTGATCATTGACGGCTCGCACACCATCCAGGGCAACTACGGCAGCCACCAGCGGGCGCTCCTGAAGGTCGCCCTCGTGTGCGGCGACGAGGAGCACCGGCCTGCGCGCTCCGAGATGATTGACTGGGTGCTCAACAACGACCAGATCAGCGGATACACCGACCTGAGTCTGAACGATGCGCTGCACAACGTCGTCTTCCGCGATGGGGTGCCCTTCGAATCGCCGGGCTACAACACGGGCTGGGTGCACAACCTGCTGGCGGTGGCGGAGATGCTGGAGCTGTGCGGCGTGGACGCGTTTTCCTGGGCGCAGCTCAAGAGGCTGTGCGACTGGCCGATTGACATGACCTGCTGCGGGCAGTTCACCCCGGCGCTGGGCGACAGCGGGACTATGTATCACCGCGCGGCCGGACACAGCGGTGGTATCTACGGGCCCGCGTACCGGGCCTGGCGGGACCCGCGCTACGCCAAGCTCTACGCCAGCATCCGGGGAGTGCCGGCGCATGACCTGTTCGGCGAGTGTCGGGACGAGGAGATGCCGCGGGTGGCGGAGGAGTACGAGGGGGAGCTGGGGACCGGGAGCTTCCTCTTCCCGGCCTACGGGATGAGCATCCTGCAAACCGGCGACGAGAGCAACCGCACCGCCCTGATGCTCTATCAGGGAGCGGGGCGCTGGGCGCACGCGCACTATGATGAGATGCACATTGACCTTTACTCCCGGGGCAATGCGCTCATCCCCGACTTCGGCTATCCCGAGACCTGCAACAGCCAGGACCCCCGCCGCTTCGGCTTCTTCTCGCACACGCTGGCGCACAACCTGGTGATGGTCAACGAGAGGCGAGCCGGACGCGCGATCGGGAGCTTGCTCACCTACGAGCCCTCGGGCTTCTGCAAGCTCGTGGACGCGCACTCCGAGCGCCTGTATCCGGACGTCACCAGCCTCTACCGGCGCACGCTGGCGCTCATTGACGCCACCCCCTCGGACGCGTACGTGGTGGACATCTTCAGGGTCAAAGGCGGCCAGCAGCACGACTGGATCGTGCACGGCACCGACGCGAGCTTCGAGAGCGACCTGCCGCTGACAGATCCACGCACACAGGGCACGCTGGCGGGCCCGGATGTGCCTTACGGGCACTTCTACGACAACGAGGAGATGGCGAAGGCGCCCTACGGGAGCGTGAGCTACGCACCTTACACGGGCAGCGCGTTTATGTACCTGTTCAACGTGCAGGAGGCGCCGCTTGATGGCTACGGCACGGCCTCGTGGCTGCTCCGGCGTTCGGCACAGAGGCCGCCCGATCTGCCCGCAGAGGGGATCGTGCTGCGCGCCCATCTGCTTGGCGAGGGCGAGCGCATCTACGTCTGCGACGGCAAGCCCCAGCAGAACACGAACCGCACGCCGGAGACGGTCAAGTTCCTGCTGCGCAGGCGCAAGGGCGCGGACCTGGAGAGCACATACGTGACCGTCTTCGAGCCCTACGAGAACGAGCCGTTCATCAGCTCGGTGACGCGGCTGACGGTCAGGCCGGACGATGCGGGGATGGTCGCGCTGCGGATCGAAAAGGCCGCAGGCGGCGTGGATTTGTTCTTCAGCGCGTTGGACCCGAGCGTCGAGTATGAGGTGGCCGGAGGCATAGCTTTCCAGGGCGAGGCCGGAGCCATCTCGCTGGATGAGCAGGGCGAGGTTGAGCGCGCGCAGGTGAGCAACGGCGGGCTGGTGAAGATGGGAGGCTTCAGCCTGCGCTGCGAGCCGCCGCGGACGGTGCCCATCGAGGCCGTGGACTACGCTGCCGGCACCATCACCCTGGCCGAGCCGGCTCTGTCGGACCGGACACTGGAGGGGCGGTGGGTGGTCGTCGGTAACGAGCGGCGGTCCACGCCCTACCGCGTGGAGAAGATACTCAGCGCCACCACCCTCTCCATCGGGGACCAGGAGGTGCGCTGCGGGCGGCTCACGCCCACCGGCTACGATCCCGCAACTCGCCAACTGACCACCTCGAACTTCAGTTACTTCACCCAGGCCGGGATGTACCTGGCTGACGAGGGGAACAAGATCATCGCTCGCATTGCAGGGGTGGCGTCCAGGACGATCACGGTGGACGAGGGGGCCGATCCCGCCCAGGCGGGACTGGGCGAGTTGCCTGATGCGGACGAGGATGGGACGGGCCGACTCTGGGTGATGGACTTCGGCCCCGGCGACGAGGTCAGGCTCCCTACGGCAGCCAGCTACGAGAAACACTGAGCCGCCGCCCCCCAGCATTCCACCGGTGCAAGAGGGCGGTATCTGCTGGCCTCAGTATCTTGTGGAGGGGCCTCGGAGGCGCCATCTATGAGCGCGGCAGTGATTATGCGCAAGGACGACGGCTATCGTGGCATCTGGTCGCACACGGGCTCGGCGCTCTCGGACGACGAATACAAGTTCGTCCACTACAGCGGCGGATTCGCCACGGTCTTCGCCAAGCACATCCCGCTCGCCTACCACGGGCCAGAGGTCAACAAGACCTTCTTCTGCTACGCCGGGACGTACAAGGACAGGAACCAGATACTCATCATGGCCTCGTACTACGACCACACCACCGGCACCGTTCCTCGGCCGACGATCCTGATGGACAAGGAGACCGACGACGCACACGACAATCCCGCGATCATGCTTGACGATGACGGCCACGTGTGGGTCTTCGCAAGCGCTCACGGCACAGCAAGGCCCGCGTACATCTTCAAGGGGCGCGAGCCGTACTCCGTCGAGTCGTTCGAGCTGGTCGAGGAAACCAACTTCTCCTATCCGCAGCCCTGGTATGTCGAGGGCGAGGGCTTCCTGTTCCTGCACACGAGATACGAAGAAGGCTGCCGCCACCTCTACTGGACGACCAGCCGCGATGGTGTCGAGTGGTCAGCGCCGAGGCTTCTGTCGAGGGTTGCGCTCGGACACTACCAGGTCAGTTGGGCAGACGGGAGCAAAGTGGGCACTGCTTTCAACTACCATCCTGAAGGGCGCCTTCCCAACGATATGAGGCGGACGAACCTCTACTATCTGGAGTCGGACGACTTCGGCAGAACCTGGAAGAACGCGGGGGGCGAGCCGATCGAGCCGCCTCTGGAGATGGTGATGAACGAAGCTCTCGTGCGCGAGTATGAGTGCGAGGACCTGCGGGTCTATATGAAGGACCTCAACTTCGATGCGCACGGCAGGCCGGTGGTGCTCTACCTCACGAGCCGTGGGGCTCACGCCGGCCCCCAGAATGACCCGCGCACCTGGACCACGGCCCGCTGGACCGGCAGCGAGTGGGAGATCCGCAGCGCGGTGGTCTCCGACAACAACTACGACACCGGCTGTCTGCACATCGAACCCTATGGCACATGGCGGATCATCGGGCCCACCGAAACCGGGCCGCAGCCCTACAACACCGGCGGCGAGGTAGCTGTCTGGACGAGCGTTGACCAGGGGAGGACCTGGAGCAGGGAGTGTCTCGTCACGAAGAACAGTCCGTTCAACCATGGCTATGTCCGCAGGCCGGTCAACGCGCACCCGGAGTTCTATGCTTTCTGGGCTGACGGTCACGCCCGCGAGGTCTCCGAGTCGCGACTGTACTTCTGCGACAAGAGTGGAGAAAAGCTCTTTCGTCTACCACCTGATATGAGGGGGCAGACGCAACAGCCCGAAATGATGAGGTAGTTGCGCTTGCCACCTTGCCGTGCATCAAAGAGGCCGCCCGCTGGCAAGGCGTCAGACAGTCAGACTGGACGTTGTCTCCGGAGGGATGGGGGAATGACCAAGACCATCTCGTGCCTCATGCTTCTTTGCGTCTGCGCCTGTGGCGCCCTGGCGGCAGAGGCTGCCGGACTCGCGGCGGCCGTCCCGGTTGCCGGCAACGCCTGGCACCTGGCACTTGCCGACGTCACGGGCGACGGCCGAGGCGAGATCATCTACGCCTGCTACCACGGCAAGGTCTGCTGCCAGGATGAGCGCTCCGGTCAGGTTCTCTGGCAGTACGAGACCGGCGCGTTCCCCTATCACCTCGCCGCCGGGGACGTCAACGGGGACGGGAGGGCCGAGACCTTCGTCGCCTCGGCGGACGGCAGTCTCTACGCCCTCGGACCGGACGGCGCTCTGCTCTGGAAGCACACGACGCGGGCGCCGCTGTACCACGTGGCGCTCGCCCGCCTCGCGGACGCAGTCTGGGTATTGACCGGAGGCGTGGACCGCAACTTGTACGTGCTGAAGCCGGATGGGGAGGTTGTGAAGACCCTCCCGCAGGACCGCGTGGTGCGCCTCATCGGCACCGGCGACCTCGATGGCGACGGCGAGGAGGAGGTCGTGTGTGTGGCCGCCAGGGGCGAGGTCCAGGCGCTCAAGGGGGCCGAGCTGGAGCAGCTCTGGCGAACGCGCACGGGGCCGATCGTGGACGGCGAGGAGAAGCCCGGCAAGTGGCGCCGGAAGGACGAGTTCCAGTCGCTGGAGGTCGCCGACCTGGACGGCGATGGCCGCTGCGAGCTGCTGTTCGGGTTGGGCTGCCACGCCGCCTGCGGCATACGGGTGTTGAGCTGCGACGGCACGCTGCGGTGGGACAAGGCGGACGGCCTCACCGGGTTCCGCGACGGCACGGGCTACCCACACACCGAGGTGATCGCGTGCGACCTTGACCCCGCGCCGGGCCAGGAGATGATCGCCCTCAATGCCCGTCGGCTCTTTGTCTTCGACGCGGAGGGCAACGAGCTTACCTCTGCGGTCGCGCCGATCGCCTTCACGGACATCCGCGCGGCGACCCCGGCTAAGGGCACGCCGGAACTCTGGCTCGGTTCCTCGCCCAACGGCGATGATCGCATCTACCGAATGCGGCCCGCGGAGGGCTGGGAGGACGCGTTCGGGGGCCTCCAGCGCGAGGGCAAGATGCGCCGCATCACCGAGAACCTGGCGAAGCTGCGCGAGCAGATCGCGGCCTACGAGGGCACGGCTCCGCCGGGGAGCAGATATGTGCACATCGTCGCCGGGGGCCAGCCCAACACGCCGGGAAAGCTCGCGTGGATGCCCGACGTTATCGAATGGTACCGCGAGCGGTTCCCCTACGAGAGCTGCATCTTCGCCGTCGGTATCAGCGTCGCGGCCGACGAGCTGGTGCCGGGCTTCTTCAAGCCCGACCACCGAACCCAGGGCCGTCGCCTGCCGCCGGCGGACATCGTCGCCCTCCTGCGCGTACTCGAGGAATCCGAGACTCACTTCATCGTGAACATGGGTCATGGTTGCGAGCCCCAGATCGCGCTGGAGACGGCCGAAGCGATCCTGCGGGCCTGCCCGGAGTACTGCCTGGGCTTCCGGTGCAGCGAGAACAGCGACTACGGGGACCGGCTTGAGCACTACTTCAACGACTACTGGTTCCCGCTGATGGACCTGTGCAAGGAGTACGAGAAGAAGGCGATCCTGGTCGAGAAGGGCGCATGGTGGATCGCGGTGCCGGCGATGGCACGCTTCCGCAAGCTCGTGGACGGCACCTACGCGGACGTGCTCGTGCCCAGCGTGGAGGACTCGAACTCACGCAGTCCGGAGCTGAATCTGGCGGGCCGCGCGGGCCTCTTCGCTGCGGGCGCGGTTAACCAGTGGTCGGCGCGCACCATCGCCGACGAGTTGTGCTGGAACCGGTACTTCGAGTGGGAGTTCCCGATGACCGGCCACCCGTTCCTGCGCCGGCAACTGGCCGCGGTTGCGCTCGGTGCCAGGTTCTTCGAGTACTCCCACACGCTCCACTGGTACACGCAGGAGCGCGAGCGCCGTCCCACGGTCGTCGCCACAGAACTCATAGAGCCCCTGGTCCACATGCTGGGCAAGGGGCTGCTCGTGCCGCCTGAGAGGCAGGACATGCTCGGCGTGAGCCCGTGCGCGATCCGGATGCGGCAGCCGAGCGAGCAGTTCCTCACCGAGGCCTTCAACTTCCACCACCACGACGACTTCGCCTGGAGCGAGGAGGAAGCGGCCTCAGCCTTCGAGGGCCTGGCCTGCCACTGGGGAGCGGCGCCGGTGCGAGAGAACTACGTCGGTCACTACCTGTTTGAGCAAGACCGGCACTACGGGAACTTCGTGCCGGCCACGCCCTTCGGCTTCCCGCTCATCGTGCCCGAGTTCGTTGAGCTGAGCGGAGCAGCAGCGCAGGATTGTGCCTGGGAGACCGACGGGCGGCACTTCTATGATGACGGGCGCGCGCTTTCCGGCATCGAGGCGCGGCCACAGGTGCTCGAGAGCTTCGAGGACGCCGCCAGGGGATTGCCCTTCCGCGCCGAGGGCCACGTCTTCCTTCAGGCGCAGCGCATAGACGAGGCGACGGTGCGGATGATCCTGATTGATCCCGGCTTCCTGGATCCCGACGACAGGGAGGTGGCGCTGCACGTGCGGTCCGCCAGACCCGTTCGCGAGCTGGTGGACCTGCTCAGCGGCGCGTCGCTCGAGGTCAGCAACGGGGTGGCGAGACTGACGGTGCCGGCCGGGGCGTTCCGGTTGCTCGAAGCCCGGTTCTGAGGATGGGCTGGCGGCTGGCAACAGTGATGGGGTCTGCCCTGCGGCCTAGCGGTGGCAGGGCGACCAGCGCGAGTGCGCCGCTCGTTGAAGAGTCTGCCGGGAGAACGCCCACGGGCGCCTCCCGCTTCGGAGCAACCACGCTGAGCGGGAGCACGCCGTACGTTGGCGGCGCCACGATGCCGCGTGCTTGCATGTACTCCTGCTTTGCCTCGACCGCCCCCAGCAGAGCCATGAAGACCAGCGTCTGCCCGAGCACGCCCTGTCGCAGGGCATGAGAGATCCGAAATTCCCCCGCAGGCCCGCGGGAAGCTGGGCGGAGGTTGGGGATGAATCGCGGTGTGACGGCGCAGTAGTGCGCGTATTCCTCGTCGAAGATACCCGCCAGCTTCTCTTCCTCCTGCCGGACGGTCGCGGCGTAGACCGGGATGAGTAGGGCTGCGCACACGAGCGTAGCCAGCCAGTGGTTGGCAAAGACGCAGAGGCCGCCGGCGATTAAGAGATTCGCCAGGTAGAGCGGATTGCGCGTGTACTTGTAGGGGCCCCATGTGCACAGCGTCCGGTTCTTGGAGATGCACCCGAGTGCCCACACTCTTAGCGCCAGGCCCAAGAGAAGGAGGGCAACGGTAAGGCCGTTCTGTGCATCATTGGGGCGCGCGAAGACCAGGACTGCCACCGTGGCCAGGGCGTGAAGCTTGGTGCGATGCTTTGCCGCGAGAGTATTGGCGGTGGCCCACTTCGACTCAACGAACTCAGCAACTTGCCCCGGCGCGGACATCTCCGGCTTTCTCCCCTGCCATGACGTAGAGCAGACGCGACGCGTCTCGTTAGACAGCGCGGGCGCTGGAGATGTTCCGAGGTCAGGAGCTGGCAGCCGAGTTCAACTGTTGAGCCTGCGCTCAAGCTCCGCCATCCGCTGCTCGAGGCGGGCCTGGCGCAGGGCGTTGGTCAGGTCTCCGCGCGTGCGCTCCACCATCCCGCGCACCGCGTCCGAGCGCCCCCGCAGGCCGTAGGTCACAGCGTTGGGGTAGTCGAAGCTCATAATGGTCTGATATATCTCGTCCATCGCGCCGAGGAAAGCCTCGGCCTCGTCAACCTCAGCCTGGCGGATGAGGTCGAGCACGTGCCGGCGCAGCTCGCCCGCCACGTCGGCCAAGCCGTTGAGCCAGGCCACCGGGTTCACCTCCAGGTCATCAGGGCCGGGGAGGTCGTCGTCGGCAATGAGCGCCAGCACGATGGCCGCCTCGGCGTACTCGCGCGTGGCGTCGGCGACGAAGCCCCCGTAGCCGATCTCCGGGCTGGCGGCGACGGCCGCCATCATCTGCGCGTTGAGCTGCGCCGTCTCGCGCAGCGACGCCTTGGCCTCATCCATCTCCCCGCGGTGCACCTGCTTGATGGTGGCCGAGGCGGATTGCACGATCTTGCGCGAGACCGCGTAGGCCTCCTC
>Ga0114922_10005080_pt1 | contig 12163 bp, 5 predicted proteins | sample AartaG_FD_100975 | JGI IMG/M metagenome (GOLD analysis project Ga0114922, IMG submission 100975) | Deep subsurface microbial communities from Aarhus Bay to uncover new lineages of life (NeLLi) - Aarhus_00045 metaG | ecosystem: Environmental > Aquatic > Marine > Oceanic > Sediment | place: Aarhus...
ATCATCCGCGAGTTATTGTCCCACGGCTGCATCTGCTGGGTGAAGATGTCCACGTCCGGCGCGGCCAGGGAGTACTCGAACGGGTGGATGCCCGAGGTCGGGTCGGTGCTGATCAGGCGCACCTCGGGCTTGTGCCTGCGGACGATCTCGGCGACACGGTGCTGGCGGTCGCGGAACTTCGCCAGCCCCCAGCGATACAGCGCGCTCCAGCGGAGGGGGTTCTTGTCCTGCGGTGACTCGGGCGGGCCCCACTTGCCGAAGCCGAAGTCGCGCTTGACCTCCTCGGCCACCTGGGCGATGTACGGATACTCCTCAGGGCCGGTTTCCATCAGTGCGGGGACCTGCTTGCGGAGCTGCTTCTTCTGCTCGTCGCCGGAGAAGACGGCCCAGATAAGCTCGGGGCAGGTTTGCAGCCCGCGCTCCAGGGCCTGCAAGGAGAGGTCGGTGAACTCGGGGTCGAGCACGAAGGGGTACTTCTTGCGCGAGGGCTGGTCGTAGTAGAAGCAGTAGTAGACGTAGGTGAGCCCGTGCTTCTCGTGCCACTCGACGCCGAGCGGGTCGGGCTCGGCAAAGACGCCGGGGCTGCGGAGCAGGTGGATGTTGCGGCGGCCGTGGTCGGCCAGCCACTCATCCAGGCAGTAGCGCCAGCCGTGCCGCGCAGCCAGCGATCGCAGCGCCGAATAGGCGGTCATGTGCGCCCAGGCTATCGCGCCCTCGCTGGCAAGCGGAGAGGGGCTGTCTGTCAGCAGCTCCTCGCACATCGGCTGCTCGACGTCCCAGAGGCTACGCGCCGGCGGGAGATTCTCCCCCTGAGCCTGGCCGAATGACGCACAGGCCGCAGCAACGGCGGCAGCCAGCGCTGCCCTACCGATCGCAGGCATCGTCTCGCCTCCTCGGCCCCAGCTATTCCCGTAGGTCGGCCTGCGCCTGATCCCGCCTCGGCGGGATCAGGCGCAGGTGAAAGCGCGCCACGGCGCGCTTTCAGCTTCCAGCCCGACAACACCCCCGCAGCGGGTGCTCGGCGCTGAGGCTGCTCCGTTGGGATGGAGCTTCAGCGCCGCCGGTTAGGATGAGGTGGCGTTGATGGGCGTGGAGGGCTCAGTACCCGCCGAGCCGGTGAAGCCGCTCAGCAGATTCCAGAGCACGTGCCCGCCGACGAACACGATGGCGATGATGGCCGCAAGGATCATACTACCGCCCAGCCGCCTGGTCTCCTCGTCCTGGCCCAGCTTGAAGATGATCCCCAGCACCAGCCCCAGGGGCGGCGCCAGCAGCGACGCCAGCAGCAGCCCCGCCTTGGTGCAGTTGCTTATAGCGACGACAAGCGGGCGCTCGCCCCGCCTTACCGCGGCGATGGCCTGCGTCGCGGTGATCACCCGGATGGACTGGCCCACCCCGCACAGCAGCCCGGCCACGCCCAGCAGCACCAGGATGCTGGCCGTGAGGGCCACATCGCCGAACGCCCCCATCCCCTGCTCACGCAGGCCGCGGTACGAGAGGTCCCTCACCGCCGCCAGCCCGCCCGCCGACTTGAGGGCGCCCAGCCCGATCAGCAGGATGACGATGCCGATGATCAGGCCCAGCACGGCCGTCACAATCACGGCTGCGCGCTCTCTGCCCAGCTTCTCGGCGAGTTGCTTGTCGAAGGTCGTCAGTCTGACCTTCTCGGAGGTCTCGCCCTGAACGCTGAGGCCCGCCCGCGCGCCGGACACGTGCGTCCTCGGGTCAATCTTCGGCCCGCCTCTCTCGCGCTTCTCGCGCTCGACCATCTCCCGCCGGGCCTTCGCGATGTCAGCCCCGCACTCCATACAGTGGGTGTCGGTGGCCGCTATTATTGCGCCGCACTTGGGGCATATCTCCGATGACATAGGCAGATCCGACCTCCAGCATCCGACTTCCGACTTCCGACCACTGCGCCGCTCGTCACTTGCTGTGGTCGGCAATCGGCTGTTAGCTGCGTTTCCAGGCCAGCGCCCAGGATTCCTTCCCCGCAGGGCGACGCCGCCCACGGAAAAGTCGCCGAGACGAAGGTATAATGGCGGCGGGAGGGGAATAGCTCACATCCTCTGTCAGAGCCTGACACCGACGCACGAAGATGGGGGCAGTCAGAAGTCGTTCGTCGTGAGTTGTTGGCCGTGAGTCGGAAGTCGGATGTCGGAAGTCGGATGGTGCCCGAGTGTCGGAGACTGAAGCGCTAGCCAAAGAGCCCTACGCCGCCGGCCAGGACCTGCGGGCGGCGTACGGTCTGTCATGGCGGGCCGTGGTGCTGTCGCTGCTCCTTCTGGTCGGCTCGCTGATCTGGGTCAAGCAGGCGGGGCTGGTATCGCACGGCGTGCAGCTAGCCGAGAGCGTCCCGGTGGTGCCGGCGGTAGGCGCGCTGATACTGCTGACCCTGCTGGTGCCGCTGCTCCAGCGCCTGCCGGCTATGTTCCGCCTCAACCGCGCCGGTGTGTTGCTGGTTTACGCCTTCCTATGCATCGCGGTGTCAATGTCCGCCGTGGGCGTGGCCCGGATGCTCTTCCCCAACGCCACCGCCCTCTTCTACTTCTCCAGCCCCGAGAACGAGTTCGTCAAGCTCCAGGAGTACGTCCCGGACTGGTTTGCGCCCCACGACCCGGAGATCATACGCCAGATGTACGAGGCCGCCGATGACGAACGCGTCCCCTGGCGGCCGTGGCTGCTGCCTCTGGGGGCTTGGACGCTGTTCTTCCTCGCGGCCTTCGTGGCGATGCTGTGCCTGATGGTGATGTTCCGGCGCCAGTGGGTCGAGAGGGAGCGCCTCACCTTCCCCATTGTGCACCTGGTGATGGAGCTATCGGGTGGAGGGGATACCGCAACCGGCCTCGGCTTCTTCAAGAACCCGGCGATGTGGATAGGCTTCGGCCTGGCGACAGTGTATAACGTGATGAACATCCTCAACGCCTGGAATCCGTCCATCCCGGCGATGGGGCGGTCTTACGACCTGGGCGGACTGTTCACCGAGCGCCCCTGGTCTGCCATCCGGCCGCTTTCGATTGCCTGGCGGCCCGAGAACATCGGCCTGGGCTACCTGGTGTCCACCGAGATCACTCTCTCGGTATGGGTGTTCTATCTGGCGATGCGCGTGTCGAACGTTGCGGCCACGGCCGCCGGCTACGAGATCTCGGGCTTCCCCTTTGACCGGGAGATATCGTTCGGCGCCTATCTCGCCCTCGGCATCTTCCTCTTCTGGGTCGGCCGCGAGCATCTCGCCAGGATGTTCCGCTACGCCTTCACCGGCCGTCCCCAGCTCGACGACAGGGATGAGCCGCTCTCGTATCGGGTGGCGGTGTGGGGCGCGCTGCTGGCCTTCGCGGGGATGATGATCTTCGCCACCAGCGCCGGCATGGCGGCGTGGACGGCGGCCATCTACTTCTCCCTCTTCCTGCTCTTTGCGCTGGTGTATGCGCGGGCGCGGGCCGAGGCAGGCGCCGCCATGGTCTGGCTCTTCCCCTTCTACCAGCACAAGCGGATGATGATAAACATCATCGGCTCCAAGCCCTACGTCTCCGGCGGCAACTGGGGCAACCTGACCATCCTCTCGGTGATGATATTCCTCTCCCGAGGCTACTTCCAGTCAATGATGGCCTACCAGATAGAGGCCACCAAGATCGCCGACCAGGCGCGCATCAAGCAGCGAACCATGGCCATCTGGCTCGTGGTCGCGCTCGTAGTTGGCCTCTGGGGCGCCTATGTGATACACTTGCAGGCCTACTACAAGCACGGGGCGAATATACTGGAGGGCGGCACCACCCAGGGCGGCTACCGCACGCGCCTGGCCACCAACGAGTTCGAGGAACTCTCCGGCTTTATGCGGGCGCACAAGCCGCCGGATCGCGCACGTACGGCGGCCGCGGCGACCGGCGTAGTAGCGACTGCGGCGCTGGTGGTCCTGCGCTCGGTGTTCTTGCGGTTCCCGCTCCACCCGCTGGGCCTGGCGATGGTCACCGCCTACGGCCACCCGCTGTGGGGCCCGTTCTTCCTGGTCTGGGTGGTCAAGAGCCTGGTGCTCAGGCTCGGGGGGATGGGTTTGTACCGGCGGTTGATACCGTTCTTCCTGGGCATTGTGGTCGGCCACTTTTTCACGGCCGGCCTGGTCTGGGGTTGGCTGAGCATCATCAACGAGATGTACCGCCGCTACTGTGTACATTTCGGGTGATGGGGAGTGGGTTATGGGGAATGGGGAAACGGCTAACGGCTCATCGCAAGCGACTGACACCAGGAGCGGGTCATGGGGAATGCGCTCTCCAGAGTCCATTACCCAGTAGGGCGGGCTTCCAGCCCGCCAACCACGCAAACCCGACCATTGTGGCGGGCTGGAAGCCCGCCCTACCGTCGAGGTTTGAGGCGTAGGCCTCGAAGCTCGTAGGTCGTAGCTCGCAGAAGTGCGAGGAGTGAAGAGCAGATGAGAAGCTGTGGGCAGCGGTACACGCGCTGGGGCGTTGTAGCAGTCGTGACTGCCCTGACGCTCGGAGCACTCGCGCCAGCGTGGTGCGCTCCCGACTACCAGGAGCTTGCGGCCAAGATTGACGAGGGGCGGCTGACCGCGCGCCTGAAGGTCTTTGCCGGTCTCGGCTCGCGCGTGTCGGGCTATCCGGGCAACGAGGCCGCCGCGAATATGATTCTGGAGGCCTTTGAGCGCCTCGGCCTGGACACCTGGGTGCAAGAGTTCGAGCTGCCCACGCCCCTGGAGCAGAGCGCCTGGCTGGAGATAGGAGACCGACGCTACGAGCTGCACGGTCTGTGGCCCAACCTGTGCCGCACGGTGCAGGTCCCCGAGGCAGGCCTGGAGGGCCCGGTCATATACGTCGGGCATGGCGACCTGTCCGACTTCAATGGCAAGCCCTCCGCCAACGCTCTCGTGCTTATGGACTTCAACACCGGCCAGAACTGGCTGAACGCCCCTCTGCTGGGGGCCGGCGCGCTCCTCTTCATCGAGCCGATTGACACCACCCGCGGCGAGGCCGAGATGAAGATGCTGCGCTGCCCGGTGGACGTGCCCCGCTTCTACGTGAGCGCCGACGACGCCGCCGAAGTGCAGGCGATGGTCGCGAAGGGGGATGTCACGGGGAAGCTGTCCGCCCGCGTGCGCTGGGAGCACCGCACCAACCGCAACATCATCGCGATACTTGAGAGCAAGGACCCGCAGCTAGGGAAAGAAGCCATCATCCTCGAGGCCTACTATGACTCCATCTCGGTGATACCGTCGCTGTCTCCGGGGGCGGAGAACGCCGTATCCATTGCCACCCTCCTGGAGCTGGCCGAGATCTTCGTCAACAACCCTCCCAGCCGCAGCGTCATCTTCCTGGCTTGCAGCGGGCATTTCCAGGCGCTGAGCGGGGCCAAAGAGTTCGTCAACCTCTGGGGCAAGGAGCCTCGCAAGGAGCGGCTCCGCCAGCAACGACTCACAGAGCTGCGAGAGGAGCTGGCCGAGCTTCAGAGGGCGCAGCGGAACACAAAGCAGGAAATCCAGGAGATGATGGCCCGGCGCCAAGACCTCGAAAGGCAGAAGGGCAGGCTGAGGCAGGAGCAATACACGCGCGCCCAGGAGCGGGCAAGCCGCATCAACGTGGGACAGTTGGAGCTGGGGCAGTCAGCCGCCCAGGCACGAGATGAGCGTCTGCAAGCTGACACCGAGCGCAAGCAGCGCGACATCGAACTCTGGCAGTGCCTGGACCGCTTCGAGAAGATCCACCTCTTCGTCGGCCTCGACTTGAGCACTCACACCGCAACTCTCGGCGCCTTCCAGGTCGGCTGGTACTTCTCGCAGGCGCACCTGCTGCGCTTCTATTCGCCCCTGGGCAAGCAACTCTCCCAGTACGGCGGTGACATCTGCCAGGCACTGGGACTGGATGTGGACGCGAACTTCGTTGACGGCATCAACCCCATCAAAGGCCGCGAGTGGCACACCTTCTTCCCCGGCAAAATCGCCTTCGACCACGAGATGGTCATCCGCGGCGGCAGGCCCGGGATCGTCTTCACCACCGTCAATGACGCGCGCTCGCTGGTGGACACTCCCCTCGACACCGTTGACCGCGTGGATATGGCGAACCTGCTGATCCAGAACCGTATCCTCGTGTGTATGCTCTACGACTTCCTCGACGACCCGACGCTGGCCGACCGCGCGCTCAAGCGCGTCGAGGCCCTCAAGAAGATGGATGACCTCATTGATGTCGAGGGGACCGTGCTGGAGTTCCGACGCCGCGAGAGCTTCGTGCCCAACAGCCCCGTGCCCAACGCGCTCGTGCTCATCCAGGGGCAATACCGGATGATGATGGGCGTGCACACCGAGGTCCTGGGCATGACCAACGAGACCAGCGAGTTCACCGTGCACGGCGAGATGGCCACCCGCGCGGCGCAACTGGAAGCCTACGGCTTCGACCCGGACAGCGGTGACATCGCCTACGCCCCGGACCGGGGACCGGACGGGGACAAGAAGTACCCCCGTGCCGTCTACGGTCGAGCAGGGCTCAAGCGACCCGTGATCGTCTTCGGCTGTGTGTCCACCGACCTCTTCGACCTGGTGGACGAGAGGTACTTCCAGACCCTCCAGAAGGTCTTCGTCTACGACGCGGAGGACTACTCGGAGCCGATCACCTTCGGCTACTCAATAAACGAGATGCAGACCGCCGCGGAGTTCCCGTCCTATGTCGAGCCGTGCGCGGTCATCTACTCCAGCCCGGGGCTGGATATGCAGGTGACGATGGGCATGGGGCTGCTCGGGGTGCGTATGATAGCCATCAACGCCACCCAGGAGACGCCCCAGGGCGAGGGCTTCGCCGCGATCCGCACCTCCAGTGTCCCGCTCACACCCCTTCGCATTGGCTGGGACATGTGGCTGCTTGACGACTACCGGATGAAGAAGCTGGAGAAGCACGGAATTGTCAACCAGCGCGTGCTGGAGCTGCACCAGATGGCGCGCGAGGCGCTCGACACCTCGGTAGCGGCCCTCCAGGAGCAGCGCTATGACGTGGCGATCGCCGCGGCGCGACACGCCTGGGGCTACGAGTCCCGCGCCTACCCGGATGTGCAGAAAACCGCCCTGGACGTGGTCAAGGGCGTACTCTTCTACCTGGCGATACTGCTGCCCTTCGCGTTCTTCGGCGAGCGGCTCTTCTTCCACGCCCGCACCATCATCGGGCAGATCATCGGCACGGTGGCGGTCTTCGTGTTGGTCTTTCTGCTGCTGGCGCTGGTGCATCCGGCCTTCGCGCTCACCACCAGCCCGCCCATAATCCTGCTCGCCTTCATAGTGATGGCGCTGGCGGCGATGGTCATCAGCATCGTCACTATGAAGTTCAACGAAGAGCTGAAGGCTATGAAGCAGCAGCGGGGCGGGGTGCACGAGGCCGACGTCGGGCGGCTGTCGGCGACCGCCGCCGCCTTCGGGCTCGGCATCGCCAATATGCGCCGGCGCAAGGCCCGAACCGGCCTCACCGCCGCCACCCTCATCCTCCTCACCTTCACCGTGCTCAGCTTCACCTCCGTCAAGTCATACCTGCGCTCCAACGAGATAAGGCTCGCGCACTCGCCCCCATACAAGGGCATTATGCTCCGCGACCGCTCCTGGCTGTCGCTGGAGGGCCCCACCGCCGACATCATCGGCAACGAGCTGGAGAAGAAGGGCGTGGTCTCCCCGCGCGCCTGGTACACCTCCGCCGACATCGAGAAGGAGCTGATGATTGACATCGCGCGGGCGGACGACCCGGGCAAGACCTACACGGTGAACGCGATCCTTGGGCTCTCGGCCCAGGAGAGGAAAGTGATGGAGGTAGAGGAGGTCGTGGTGGCCGGACGGTGGATGGCTCCGGGCGAGACCGATGTCTGCCTGGTGCCCACCACCGTCGCCAAGACCCTGGGCGTCAGCGATACCCAGGTCGGCTCGGTCTTCGTCAAGGTCTTCGGCACGGACTTCCGCGTCATAGGCCTCCTGGACGAGAACAAGCTGCGCACGCTGGATGACCTGGACGGCGAGCCGATGACGCCCGTGAACTATGCGATGCTCAGACCGGAGGTCATTGAAGAGCTTAAGCGCCAGGCCGAGAAGCGCTCCCAGCTCGGCACCAGCGGCGCACAGTCCCTGCTCCAGGAGTACAAGCACTACGGTCCGGAAAAGGTCGCGGTGCTGCCCTACGACCGAGTGCTGGAGTTGGGCGGGACGCTGCGGGCCGTGGCGGTGCGCTACAACGAGCCGCAGGAGGTCGGCAAAGAGGTGGAGCGGCTGATGAAGCGGTTCGCCCTGAGCCTCTATGCGGGCATAGGCGACGACGCCTATCTGTTCAGCTCTGTGGGTATGACCACCGCCAGCGGGCTGGAGACGCTCGCCATCCCGATTCTGATCGCGGCGCTCATCGTGCTCAACACCATGCTGGGCGCAGTCTACGAGCGCACGACTGAGATCGGCATTTACAGCTCCCTGGGGCTGGCCCCCTCGCACATCGCTATGCTGTTCCTGGCCGAGGCCTCGGTCTTCGCCAACCTCGGGGCCATCGTGGGCTACCTGATAGGCCAGGTCCTGGCCAAGATCGTCCACGCCTACGGACTGGGCGGAGTCATCGAGCTGAACTACTCGTCCATGTCGGCGGTCGGGGTGACGATCCTGGTGGTGATAGTGGTTCTGCTCTCCACGGTGTATCCGAGCCGGCGGGCCTCGGAGATAGCCTCGCCCGGCATTGCGCGCAAGTGGGAGCTGCCCGAGCCCGACGGCGATGACCTGCTGATCGTGCTGCCCTTCAGCGTCACCGGCCGCGACGCCTTCGGCGTGTCGGAGTTCATCCAGGAGTTCTTCGGCGAGTACGTGGGGTATGCCGGCGGCGAGTTCCTCGCCGAGGACGTGCGCCTGGAGCCGCTCGGGGATACCTACGATGACGGCGTGTCGGTCAAGATGCGTATGTGGCTGGCGCCCTACGACCTGGGTGTCAGTCAGGACTTCGACATGTCCTGTGTGCCGACCGAGGACGAGGAGATCTTTGCCATCGAGGTTCGCCTGCACCGGCTGGCCGGGGACATTACCTCCTGGAAGAAGACGAACTCTCTGTTCCTGGGCTCGATTCGCAAGCAGTTCCTCATCTGGCGCACCGTGCCCCAGGCCGACAAGGTGGCGTACGCCGACCGGGCCGAGGGCATATTTGAGAACGCAGGCGTCACGACCTAGTGCTCAGTTGCACAGGTCCGCGACATTGCGGAGAGGCATTATGGTGGGGCCGAATGGGGAAACGGCGCGAAGCGCCGAGGGGCCCCATCCGGCCCACTGATGCCGACGTCCACAAACCCACGCGGAGGGTGGGCTTCCAAGCCTGTCCGCCGACTTGCCGCCATAGCCTTGGCGACGGCGGAAGCCTTGGCGAAGGCGGGACCGTTTCCAGCTTCCAGCCTCCAGCATCCGCCGTACGGGAGGGCTTCTCACGGACAAAGTAGGATGCAAGCGCGCAGCCATCGAGGGCGTCAAATGGCTGGTCAAACAGCAGATCGCCGACGGGTCGGTGCAGCCGGTGGCCGAGGGCATGGCGAGCTTCCATAAGGTCCCGTACGCGCTCGCGTTGAGCGGGCAGAGCGGGAGAGGGAGCAGGCTGTGTACCTGGATCGCCGCCAACAGCCTGGACGAGGAGGGCGACCTGGGCGCGACCTTCGCGCGTCAGGGGCCGCTGTCGCGGTACTACCACTACGGCAACTCGTGGATCATCTGCGGGGCGCAGCGCCTGGGGCAGTTTGGGCTCTCTCTGCGAGCCTTCGACTTCCTGAGCAGCCTTCAGCACCCCCAGACCGGAGGCTTCCTGCGCGCCGGGCCCGAAGCCGCGCTCGACGACGATCAGGACCTGCTCAGCACCGCCATGGCGGGGCTGGCGGCGCTCTACCTGGGACGCGAAGAGGTTGCCACCGCCGTGGGGGGCTTCCTGGTCAGGCGCTGGGAGGACCAGCCTGCCTCCGGCACCCGAATGTATCTGGCGGTCAGCCGCGGCGAGGAGCCGACGCGCATCTATCCCGATGAGCTGGCCGACCAGTACACCATCACTATGGGCAAGGAGCTGCAATGGTACTTCGTTCCGGGCCTGGCGGCGAGCTTTCTGGTGCGACTGTGGGAAGCGACCAACGACGAGATCTACCACCAGGTCGCGCAGAGCTACGTGCACTTCTGCGATTCAGGAGCCGGAGACCGCTACTCGATCCCGCAGAGCGGCTTCCTGGGTTGGGCCGCCTCCCTCCTGTTCGCCGCCAGCGGCAACGTCAACTACCAGCGCATCGCTGCCTCGGTTCTCAGCGGCCTGGTCTCCCGTCAGAGGGATGACGGCACTTGGAGCCAGGGCTCACTGCCCAGCGACCTGCCCGGCGCCAGGACGGATGCTACCGCCGAGGCCATCATCCTGATCCTGGAGATACTGGACAATCTGGAGGCTGGTGCCTGAACGACAGCAACTGCAGGCGAAGCCTGCACAATGGAGGGAACACTGACATGGACAAGATCGGTTTCGGGATCATCGGCTGCGGCGTCATCTCCGGCACGCACCGAACAGCGATCGAGCAGGTGGAGGCCGCCGAGTTGATCGCGTGCTGCGACATCATCGAGGAGAGGGCAAAGGCCTTCGCGGAGGAGGCGGTGCTGGGCGACAACTACTACCGCGACCTGGAGGATATGCTGGCGCGCGAGGACATACAGGTCGCGTGCGTATGCACCCCCAGCGGCATGCACTCCGAGCACGCCATCGCCGTCGCCCAGGCCGGCAAGCACATCCTGTGCGAAAAGCCCCTGGACGTCACGCTCAAGAAGATTGACGACATGATCGCAGCCGCCAGGGACAATAATGTCAAGCTCGCCGGCGTCTTCCAGCGGCGGACTTACGAGAGCACCAGGCGAGTGCGGGAGGCGGTGCGCACGGGCAAGCTCGGCAAGCTGGTGCTGGGCGACTGTTATCAGAAGTACTTCCGCTCCCACGATTACTACGCCAGCGGCGACTGGCGCGCCACCTGGGAGCTGGACGGCGGCGGGGCGCTGATGAACCAGGGCGTGCACGGCATTGACCTGATCATCCACCTGATGGGGCCGGTCAGGCGCCTGAGCGGGTACTGCCGGCGGATGGTGCGCAACATCCCGGTCGAGGACACCGCCGTGGCGATGCTCGAGTTCGAGAACGGCGCGCTGGGCGTGCTGGAGGGCACCACCAGCGTGACCCCGGGCGAGGGCTGCCGGGTCGAGATCAGCGGCGACAACGGTACCATCATCCTCAGCGGCGATACCATCACCAAGTGGGCCATCGAGGGCGAGGAAGAGGAGGAGGCGGAGGCCGAGACCGAGGGCACCGCCTCTGACTCGACGGCGATCACCCCCACCGGCCACGTCCAGCACGTGGGAGACCTCTGTGACGCCATCATCAACGACCGGGAGCCGGAGATCCCCGGCAGCGAGGCGCGCAGGGCCGTGGAGGTCATCAAGGCCATCTACAAGTCCAGCCGCGAGGGCGGCGCCACCATCGAGTTGCCCCTCAGCTACGTTGACGACGGGCCGGGCATCTAACAGGCCGCAGCGCAAACGGACTGCGAAGAAAGGGGCGCCCGCGTCTGCGAGGCGCCCTCGTCTGTCGCAGCGGGACCTTCGGCCCGCACACCTCTCGCAGGCAGAGGTTGTCTAAGAACCCAGGAGATCGCGATGGGCTTTGATTTCACAGACTGCCACGTGCACAGTGAGTACTCGGCCTGCGGCGAGGACGTGACCTTGCAGGGGTACGCCGAACTCGCCCGCACCAGTGACATGGTCTTCGTCATCACCGATCACAGTGCCCATCTGTTCTATCCGCCGGAGAAGCCGTGGGCGTTCTGGACGGAAGATGCGGTCGCTCTCTACGAGGCCAACCTGGAGGCCGGGCGCGAGCGCAGCGAGCGCTACCTGGAGCGCGTCAGGGACTTGCAGTGCGGCGGAATGCTGGTTGGCACGGAGTTGGACGTGCTGCCCGACGGGCGTCCGGTCTTCCCTGAGGACCTGCTCGCGGGGCTTGACGTGGTGGTGGGCGCGGTTCACTCGCTTCCCAAGCTGCGACAGGGGCGGCCCCTGACCGAGATCGTCGCGGAGTACAAGTTCCAGACCCGGGCGCTGCTCGAGGCGGGGATGGAGATACTGGCGCACCCGTTCCGCGTGATGCTGGCGGAGGACTGC
>Ga0114922_10005081_pt1 | contig 12163 bp, 7 predicted proteins | sample AartaG_FD_100975 | JGI IMG/M metagenome (GOLD analysis project Ga0114922, IMG submission 100975) | Deep subsurface microbial communities from Aarhus Bay to uncover new lineages of life (NeLLi) - Aarhus_00045 metaG | ecosystem: Environmental > Aquatic > Marine > Oceanic > Sediment | place: Aarhus...
TTCAATTGGTATGGTATCCAGGTTTCCGGGTTGAACGGGTTAGGATAGTTCTGCATCAGCATGGTCTCTTTGACCGGATCGAACCTCAATCGCTGCATAGCCCACCCCTCCGCAATTACGCGGTTCAGATTATCCCGCAGGTCGAAGGCCATCTGAATACTTACGTCCGTAGCCATAAGGCTCTCGAACTGCAAGGATGCCACTGTGTTTCCCAGTTGCTCATCAGCTTTTCGCTCAGTGCCCAATACTGCGGCCTGGATCTCCAGAACACCGCGCTCATTGTCCAGGGAATGAAGAAAAATGCTCTTTGCGCCAGCCTTACCCCACAGGTCTCCCCGGGATACGCGCAGAGCCTTTACCTCTTCCGGGTTATACGAGATTATTACTCGCACAGCCATGACGTCAGATGGCTCAATGGCTTTAACTGCCACCTTATGCACTCCTGAATCTCCAGTTGCTTCAAGGGCTATAGGCGAAGTGGAATTGCTATACGGGTTATCCAGGGCAAAGGCAGGCGCAGCAGGTGGTTTCTGTTTGCGTGACCAGTTCCACATAAGGGAGAACACAGCCAGGTCCTCGAAGTCCAGCTTGCCGTCAAAGCCAGGCACCAGGTCAGGCGCTTTGCCTGATGCAGGTCCAATATCCCTTGCTACGTCCTTCTCATACCATGCCTTGCTGAATAAAGTCAGATCGTCGAAATCCACGTCCATGTCATCGTCATAATCTCCCAGCAGGTTCACCAGACGGAAGGTTTTGGTGACCCCGGGCTCCCCTTCTTCGGTGTCACTGGGTGTAATGCAGAACTCTACGTCAGTTCCACCAGTGGATGGGATGCCCTTACGGGAGTTCCAGGTTACCTGGCCGCTGTAGTTCGTTATGTTATTTGTCTCACCGACGACCTCCGCATCGTACCATTCAGAATCCCCTGCATTGCGATATTCACACCGAATGCTTACTGCATCTTTATCATCATCAGCGATGGTATAAAGTATATTGATATTGCCTGTTTCACTGCCTTGAGTATCCTGGAGCGTAACTACAGGGCAGCGGTTGACGTTATCGACAGTGATGGTGACCCTCTCTTGGTCTATCCCACCCACACCATCATCTGCTTTGAAGGTGACGGTATAACTGCCTGATTGGTTATAATCAGGCGTAAAGGTGAGTGTGCCTGTCTCAGGACGAAAGCTGGCATTATCGGGCGAATCAGCAGCAGAAAGAGTTACACTATCCCCATCCTGGTCTGAGGCGCTTACAGTAATATCCAGTGTCTCTCCCTCTTTCACCTGCTGGTTGCCCGAAGGTTTCAGACTCAGCACTGGTGAGCGGTTCACATTCACGACAGTGATGGTGACCCTCTCTTCGTCTATCCCACCCACACCATCATCTGCTTTGAAGGTAATGGTATAACTGCCTGATTGGGTATAGTCAGGTGCAAAGATGAGCCTGCCTGTATTAAGATTAAAGCTGGCATTCTGCGGCGAACCAGCAGCAGAAAGCGTTACACGATCGCCATCCGGGTCTGTGGCGCTCGCAGTAATCGCCAGCGTCTCCTTTTCTTTCACCTGCTGGTTGCCCGAAGGTTTCAGACTCAGCACTGGTGAGCGGTTCACATCCACGACAGTGATGGTGACCTTCTCCTGGTCTATCCCACCCACACCATCATCTGCTTTGAAGGTGACGGTATAACTGCCTGATTGGTTATAGTCAGGCGCAAAGGTGAACCTGCCTGTCTCAGGATTAAAGCTGGCATTCTGCGGTGAACCAGTAGCAGAGAGAGTTACGCTATCTCCATCCGGGTCTGTGGCGCTCACAGTAATAACCAGCGTCTCCTTTTCTTTCACCTGCCGGTTGCCAGAAGGATTCAGACTCAGCGCTGGTGGGAGGTTTTCCATAATAACAGCGGTGATAGTATGGTCGGATGTGATATTGGCGAACGTGTAGGCTGGCACTGCTCCGATCGATTCGCCATCCACCAGGACGTCCGATATGTTATATCCTTTGGCAGGTGTTATGGTGAATCTCTGGCTTGCTCCGCACTTCACCTTTACGTCGCCTGGTGGCGATATGCTTCCATTGGCTCCAGCCGTGGCTTTTATGATATATCCGCGTATCTCGAACCGGGCTTCTGTAACCCAATTCTTGATAAACTCAGCACAGACTAGGCCTCTATCAGTTACCCAACTGGGTGGGCCGCCACCATCCGCCTGGTTTATTATAGCGAGGTAACCACCTGTTTCCTTGTTATAGAGGACGACAGGATCGGCTGAAACGTCATCCACTTCGCCAGATGGTGTAGCGAATACCGCCGCAGCCTCCCATGGAGCCTGCAACAGCCCGATGGCAACGGGTCTGTAGGTTATGCATGGGTCATCAAGGCTGGGCAGATACTTTTTCCCTGTGTCGGTCACCGCCATACTGGTGTTATCGGCACTGAAGATAATACCTGGCGAAAGATCCAGGATATTGGCAGCACCGAAGCCTCCGTTGTCACCCCCGCGCCCAGTGCCCCCACGCTGGCCGCCTTCATAGGTGGAGTATGCAAACCAGTCACCGACGTTTATGATCATGTTCCCATCGTCAAGCCAGCGTTCAGCGACAGAGCCATCCGGCTCCAGGTTCGGATTGGGATAGAGACAACTGGGTATACAACCGTTGAGCCAGATGATGTCGAAGTCATTGTCACCTATGTTCTTTTCCGCCCATGCTCCGAAGTCATCCAGTTGCTCATCATCAAACTTCGTTATCTCCTTGAACATTGACCTTGTCTCTCTGATTATCTTCTCAACATGCGCAGATTGTGAAGCATCATACCAGCCATCCGTATTCCACTGCCCGATATAGAATGCTATATCAGAAGCGTAAGCCCATAGACAGGAAACCAGCATGAAAGACAGAAATACTAGAAATACTTTCATTCCCTATTCCTTTCCAGCAGTTCAGGAATCATAAAATCGCTATGAGATTGGATTCTATGCTGAATTGGTTCCCGATCTTGCTTCCTACTATAGAAATATACTATCATCTACACGAGAAATATCTTAACTCAAGTTGCGACCTAAGAAAAATGTTGAGTTGTGTTTATCTCCTTGGTTAGAATAGTCTGACTTGCCCCGTATGTCACCTTCACCTCACCTGATGGCGAGATGCTTCCATTAGCTCCGGCTGTGGCTGTTATTGTATGCTCATCAATATCTGGAGGACCCAAGCTAGTGGCACCAAATATGACAGGCGTGGGGCCAAGGGTTAAGGTAGTCCGTGCCAGGCCATTGGCATCCGTTGTCGTAGTCTCAACGTCCAAAGACCCACCACCGGCCGTGACGGTAAACGTCACAGGAACACCTTCATACGGGGCGTTGCTTTGATCTCTCACTCTCACCACAAACGGGTCTGGCAGTGTGGATCCGGGTGCTCCAGCCTGTCCATCGCCTGAAACTTTGGTGAGCTTTGCCGGCACGCGGTTGACAAAAAGGACATCTACACCTCTGCTCTGAAGGATGGGAATGTCTGTGTTGATGGCACCATAGCTCAGGGGGTTATAGTGTATAGTCAGCTTGTCACCTGCATCCATTCCAGGGTTGTCCACCAGCGGCTGGAGGTCGCTGATTTGGTTTTCACTGAGGTCCAACTGCTGCATTTTCACACAATAGTCTAGTCCGGTCAGATCGCTGATGCCTCTGTGAACCCGATCAAGTCTATTGAGAGTTGCCAACTCGTTCGACGTTATCGGATCACCCGGGTTTTTCCCAAGCGCCTCCTCTAGTACCGTCCGGAGATTGGGATCGGGGATGTTCACAATGAGGTCTTTCACTTCACTGACTGGCCCATCGTCGAAGGAGAAGTATAATACTAAGGAGTCCTCAATACCTGCATTCGCAATTGAGGACAGCAATACTAAGCCAATTACTACACAGAATAGCATCAAACATCTCATAATAATCCCGCCTCATCAAGAAAAGGATCTGTCATCATAGAACAATGAGCTTGCGCCCATACTTCCATCTGCTCATTACGTATCACAAGCATAAGCTGATCTCCTTAAGACAGGGAAATACTATCGAATGTCCACCCAGCGTGACCGTGAGAATACGTGAGAAGGATATTCGAATCTTCGTCCTCAAGAAGAAAGGAATGAACTGGACCAAAGAAAATCCCCGCCTCCGTTTCATTGCACGTTGGCAGATAAGTTCGCAGCACCCGCGGGTCGTAGTAGCGGAAGAATAGTTCCTCACCTTCCTCATCTTTTACTTTGAGAAACTCGCGGAAATGCCGCCTAAGCCTCTCCAGCGACGCGCTGGATTCCAGGAAAATTCCCCAGCTATCACCCCATCCCTCGTTGATCAGCCAGGTTGTAAAAGGATGCCCCGATTGAAGTCTGATCAGATACGGTGACGCTTTTGCCAGTACCTCTGGAATTCCTTCTCCGAAGAGACAGCAGTATTCGCCCTGGAAATCCATAACCGACGAATAGATGCTCTCATTTCGTGCGGCGTCCAGTATAGTGTATATCTGAGAACTTGAGTCGCGCCTGGCAGCCTTCCACAGTTGGCGAATGATAGAATCAGGATCGGGCATGGATATTCCTTTCAAACGATAAGAAGTATAATACAACTTTTCAGCATATACGGATCAATCTGTGTAATATCGCTTCAATGTCATCCCTCACACGGAGGGTTATTCCTCCTGTCACGGTTCACAGAACGGCGCTCCTGACTCCGCAGCCTGCGTCATGGTTGCCGCCTGAGCAGCAACCGCACCCACAGGAACCAAAGCAGGTTCAGCTTCAATGGGCTGGGTTTCGACAGCAGGCTCCGCGCTCTCCTGTGTTAGCTCCTCACGGGAGCTTTCTTCCTCTGGTCAGGTGTCACAGAAAGGCGTGCCAGATTCAGCCGCCAGCACCATTGTTGCCGCCTGAGCAGCAGCCGCACCCACAGGAACCAGGACAGGTTCAGCTTCAATGGGCTGGGTTTCGACAGCAGGTTCCACGCTCTCCTGTGTTAGCTCCTCACGGGGGCTTTCTTCCTCTGGTCAGGTGTCACAGAAAGGCGTGCCAGATTCAGCCGCCAGCACCATAGTTGCCGCCTAAACAGCAGCCGCACCCACAGGAACCAGAGCAGGCTCAGGGGGGCGCGCCTCTGGCTTTCTCACTTGCTCGCGCCTCTGCACAGGAACGACGGGCTGAATTTCCGGTAGTGGCTCCCATGCAGGCTCTCGTCTCTCAACGGCAGCGGCATCCTGAACTGCATCCGCTGTCTGAGTTGCCTGTGTCGCCGCTTCCGTATCCCCTTCAACTGCCTCACTGGCGCCGCTCCACGACCCGCCCTGGGTATCCATGTATAGCTGGCGACCCTCTCTCAACACGAGTTTGACACAGCCGCGGGCGATCAGAAGTGCCAGTTGCTGACAGATCTCATGATCCGAGAATCTGTAAATATCCGCACAATGTAGACAGCTTGCGAGAGCATTTCGCAAAACCATCATATTGTAGTGGTCGCGCATGAAAGGGTAAAGAAAGCTGGATGCAAAGATGTGATCATGGAATTCTATAAAAACATCTTCCGGACTACATTCGCACCGGTTGAGAACCTCGATCCTCTGAGCACCGCTATTGATGGTTCTTCTCACAGAATACCACCCCCCACATGCCAAACAGCAGCGATTTTGCGGGGTCAGTCCTTCGGATACTGTATCGAAGACAACTCCATCTCTAAACCATTGTTTATCCGTTTATTTCTATAACCCTTAAAGGAAGACGAAGGAACATGGAAAGATGCCATGTCAGAAGCACTTTCTCACGACACCGCCAGACGTCTGCAATCCTGCCAACGTCTCTGTCTTCAGCTTCAGTTCCTTCCATGCTTTCAACCTCTTTGTTGCAAATTGCTTGCCAGAGTGGGAAGGCAGCGCCCTGAAAAGGGATGCCAATACAATATTGAAACTGATAGATGCGGGTTCAGACGTGGGAAGTGTTATATGTACATACGTTCATAGCATGTACGTACAGTGTTCATAGCGCGTTTATAGGTCAGGCGGGGTATAGCGCGCCCAGCGCAACTCGCCTTTGCAGACCAGCAAGCCGTATCGGCACAGCTTCTGCAGCAGGTAATTAGCCCTGCGTTTGTTTACAGACAGGAGTTCTCTGCACTCAGCGTTGTTGATGCTGCCGTGCTCCCGAACGTGAGCCAGGATCTTCTCTTCGTCCTGTCCGCCGGTTGTTTTCCGGGCCCGCTTGATGACGAGCTGTTCAAGCTGACCGAGATCCAGAGGGGGTTGATCTTCCTGCGGGGCAACTGGTGGATCGGTATATGCGGCGGGGAAAGCATTGGCGTCGAGGAAGTGCAGATGCTCAGGCATGATTATGGGGCCGCCGTCGCTTTTGAGCAGCGCGTATTCTATAATGCTCTTCAGCTCCCGCACGTTGCCGGGAAAGCGATAATCTTCCAGCATTTTCGATGCTTCCGGGGATAGAACCGGCTGCGGTATGCGCATTTCCTCTGAGAATATCCGCAGAAAGTGCTTTGCCAGCAGCGGGATATCCTCCTTCCGCTCCCGCAAAGGTGGAACCGTCACTGTGATATGCGCCAGCCGAAAGAAGAGATCTTCCCGAAATGCGCCTTTGGAACTCTTTTTCAGCAGGTCCTGGTTGGTCGCAGCTATGATCCTGGCATCTACGTGCGTTTCCTCTACTTCGCCCAAAGGCATGAAGTAACCATCTTCCAGAACGCGCAGGAGCTTGGGCTGCAATTCCAGGGGCATATCACCTATCTCGTCCAGAAACAGCGTCCCGCCATCAGCCAGCTCAAAGTAGCCCTTGCGACTCCTATCAGCGCCGGTAAACGCTCCGCGGACGTGTCCGAACAGGAGGGATTCTGCCAGATCTCGGGGGATGGCGGAGCAATTGACTGGTATGAAGGGTCCTCCGGCTCTCTCGCCACCAAAGTGTATGGCCCTGGCGATAAGTTCCTTGCCTGTTCCACTTTCCCCCACGATCAGAACGCTTGTGCCCCTTGCACTCTGAAGCTGATGAACCTCGTCCAGAATCCCTTTGATAGTGCTGCTTTTCCCCACAAATCCATCGATCCCCCAGCGAGCGGCTTCCTGCTGTGATATGAGTTCAAGGTGATCGTCGGCTTTTTGCAGTGCATCCTCGGCTCGTCTCCGGGCTTTCTCCTCCTGTTCGCGCCTGTCCATCTCCTGCCGCAGCTCTTCATTTTTCTGCAGAAGCTCCTGCGTCAGATGGCTGATTTTCAGGTGATTTTCTACCCGGATGAGCAGTTCCTCTTTCTCAAAAGGCTTGGTTATGTAGTCCACTCCCCCGGCCTTGAACCCCTCCACCAGGCTTGTATTGTCGTCCTTTACCGTGATAAATATCACCGGGATGCGCCGGGTTTCCTCGGCTTCCTTCAACGTGCGGCACACCTCGTAGCCGTCCATCTCCGGCATCACTACGTCGAGCAGCACAATATCCGGCAGCGCGCTCCCGGCTATCCTCAGAGCATCCAATCCGTTGGAGGCCGAAAAGACTCTGTAGCCTTCTGGCTCAAGCGCGTCGAAGAGCATATTGAGATTGGCGGGGACATCGTCCACAATCAGCACTCTCGGCCTGTCGTTCTCAGTCATTCCGGATCTCCTCCAGGATCTCAAGGATGCCCTCCATGTCAAAGTTTCGGGCAAGCTCAAGCAGTTGTTCAGCCAGCAGACGACCGTATTCATCAATCTGGCTCAACTGGTCTATAAGTTCCCTCAACGCTCCCAGTTCGCCCAACTCTGCGGACTTTCTGAGGCTCAGAAGGAGTTCTTCAGGAATGCTGACTTGCCTGAAATCTATGGGAGGGATCTCCTGGTCATATTCATACTCAACCTGCAAGAGGTGTGCCAGGCACTCGTAGACTTTCTGAGAATCGACAGGCTTCGGGACGAAGTCATCGAACCCGGCTTCCAGATAGCTCTGGCGCTCATGGACTAACGCGGAAGCGGAGACAGCTACCAACCTGGGACGACGATCCCCACACTCCGCAAATATTTGCCCAATAGCCTGAATGCCGTCCATCAGGGGCATCCAGATGTCCATGAACACGATATCCGGCTTGCTCTCAATGGTCGCCTCCACTGCCTGCTGTCCGTTCTCAGCCTCTATCACTGAGACGCCTATCTGGGAGAGCATCCGGGACAACACATACCTGTTGTTTTCATTGTCATCAGCCACCAGCGCTGAGACCTGATAGCCATTCGCCAGCCTGCTGGGAGTCTTTCTCAGAATGTCTCGCCCCGGGCCGGACAAAGGCAGAGCTTCCTCCTCTTTGACAGATGGCAGTTCAAGGGCGAAGAAGAAGCGGGAGCCTCTGGATGGCTCGGATTCCACCTCCAACTGTCCGCCCATAAGCTCAACGTGCCTCTGCGCTATGGCCAGTCCCAGCCCGGTGCCCTCTTTCCTGGTACCGTCTTTTCCCCGGGCGAAGGGCGAGAAGATGACTGCCTGATCCTCCGGGGAGATCCCCATGCCAGTATCCATCACTTCAAAGGTATAAGATTGAGGGGCTGATCTGCTGATCCGCAAACTGACCCGACCGGATTCGGTGAACTTCACCGCATTGGAAAGCAGGTTGATGAGCACCTGGCGGAGCTTGTTTTCATCCCCATGAACCAGCAGACGAGGGGACGGAGAGGGAGGGAGCGGGGGAGTGAGGGTTTCATCTTCTACTTTTTCCTGGTCTACGCGCCATTCCAGATTCCAATCGAGTCCTTTTCGCTCGCAGCGGATCTTGAACATATTAGAAAGTCCCAGGATTAGAACAGTGAGGTTGAAGTCATCTTCCTGCAGTTCTGCCCGTCCCGCTTCGATTCTGGAGATGTCCAGAACGTCGTTGATGAGCGCCAGCAGGTTTCTGCCGCTGTCAAGTATTGTCTCTATGCCACCTTTAACGTCTATCCCCAGGTCGTTCTTGCGCAGCAGAATCTGGGAGTATCCCAGAATGGCGTTCAGTGGCGTTCTGACCTCGTGGCTCATGTTAGCCAGAAAGATGCTCTTGGCCTGGTTGGCCACTTCGGCGACTTCTTTGGCAACCAGGAGTTCGGCGTTTCTGTCTCTCAAGTTCCGATAAGCGGCTTCCAGCTCCTCCCGGGTCTGCCGCAATTCTTCTAAATACGGCTGTGGAACTACCTGGAGAGTCAGGCTGGCGGGTTCTGAGTAATTCAGATCGCGATCAATGGCCTGAACTTCAAAGACATAATTGCCAGGCTTTTCCGGCATCCAGTCGAAGCTGCTTTCCTTCGTAGGAGGAAGATATGGGAGAGCAGGGGAGCGGGGGAGCGAGGGAGCGGGTTCATTACCTCCAGTCTCATAGACGCGGCAACGATACTGGCGCTTTTCAGGGAAAGTCTTAAGATCCACCGCGTTGTATTCGATGGTAACACGGGTGCCCACAGTAACGGGCGGAATCTCTGAGAGGTCCTTATATACCCGGTTTGTGGAGACGCTACTGATATAGACCAGGGGTAACGTTTCGCTCCGACGATAGCGAGTAAGCCCTTCACTGGTGCCGAACCACAAGCTGCCATCCCTGTCAGCACAAATTGACAAAACGTTGTTGTCTGCCAGTCCGTCGCGTGTATCCAGAGATGCCCATGCTGTCCCATCCCATATAGAGACACCGGCGCTGTTTGTCCCAAACCACAATCTACCGGACAGGTCGCGATGTATTGCCTGAACGAAGTTGCTCCCCAGGCCATCTTTTGTAGTTAAAGTAGAGAACTCCTTGCCATCATAGCGCCATACACCGCCGCCATTTGTTCCAATCCACACCATGCCATCAGGATCGCTATGGATGGTACATACAAGATTCGCTGCCGATTCGCCTTCACCTCCCGATTCATCTTCGAATGTGAAGTTAAGGAATTGCTTTCCATCGTAGCGGCTCACGCCTCCGCCCCACGTCCCAAACCACATATTACCATTTGCGTCTTGATGAACGCCTCTGACATCGTTTCTTCCCAGTCCGTCCTTTGCTCTGAAGTTGACGAACTGGATACCATCGTAGTAGCTCACACCACCTCGATTTCCGAACCACATATTGCCATCCGCATCTTGACATATTGATCTGACATGGTTACCTCCCAGTCCATCTTCTACCGTAAAATTGACGAACTGTTGTCCATCATAGAGGCTTACGCCGCCCTTAGATGAACCGAACCACATATTACCATTCGTATCTTGCTCAATGGCCATGATACTACCAGGTGCTAACCCGTCCTTTTCCGAGAAGCTGACGAACTGATCCCCATCGTAGCGGCTCACGCCGCCTCTCAATGTTCCAAACCATAGGTTGCCATTCCTGTCTTGAAGGATTGCTCTGATATTGTTACCTGCCAGTCCATCTTTCTTTCCGAAGTTGACAAACTGTCTGCAATCGTAGCGGTTTACTCCCCCCCACTGCGTTCCGAACCACAGGTTGCCATCCCTGTCCTGATCAATTGCAGTGACACTATTGCCTGTCAATAATCCATCCTCTCTTGTATAGTTAGCAAATCCCTGGCCATCATACCGGGAGACGCCGCCTTCTGTCGTAAACCACATCAAGCCATTTGGTTCACAATGGATAGCAGAGACCCGGTCGTCCACCAAACCGTCCTTCCTGGTGAAGTTGACAAACTCTTTACCGTCATAGCGAGATACACCGTCTTTTGTCCCAAACCACATCACCCCGTCCGGATCTCGGCAAATAGCGCAAACCGTTTTATGCACCAGTCCATCTTCTACTCTAAGATTAACGAATTCCTTCCCATCGTATCGGGAGACGCCGCCGTTTGTCCCGAACCATAGCGCACCATCGGAAGAGCGATATATCACATTAACCCAATTACCCGCCAGTCCGTCTTCTGTCGTAAAGCTGGCAAACCTCTCACCATCGTATCGGGAGACGCCTTTTTCTGTCCCGAACCACATCACGCCATCCGGATCCCTGTGAATGGTGTAGACCCAGTTACCCGCCAATCCGTCTTTCGTCGTGAAATTAACGAATTCCTTCCCATCATAGCGGGAGCCGCCGCCGCCTGTACCAAACCACACTGCACCGTCGAATCCTTCGCTGATGGATATGACGGCGTTACTTGCCAGCCCATCCTCTGTTGTGAAGTTGACGAATTCTCTCCCATCGTATCGGGATACGCCGCTGTACCTTGTAGCAATCCACACAAACCCGTCGCGGCTTCGATGGATAGCATAGACGTAGTTATCTGCCAGTCCATCCAGGTGCATATAGTTTCTCCAGGTTCCCTTTTTGAATGAAGCCATGCGGAAATTGATATTTCTAAGAGTTTCGCCTTCTTCAACCTGCAGCGATCCTCCAGTGGATGCAGGATCTGGATAATCTGGCTCACCATTTTCTTTCCCCTGGTAATAGACGTAACCTTTCGTGGTGTAGCACCTTATATAGTATGATCCTGGTTCCAGGTTGACAAACTGGTATTCACCTGTTTCATCGCTCAGAGTTAACGCAGCCACGGTAGGTTCACCTGACGCTCGAATTGCCTGGACAACGACACTTAAATGTGGTGTCACATCATCCAGCATCAACAGCCTGCCGGAGATGCTGATCGCTTCCTCCAACTTGAGATCCAATGTCGGATACTCGCCTTCACCGGGCGCAATGTTTGCTTCACCGCCCGCGTGGTCGAGGAAGTCACCCCCCAGGTCATCGGGGAATAATGGGCCTAATACAAGCCATTCACGAATGTATTGTCTATTATTAGCAATAGGGTGGGATGGGATTTCATCACTTTGCCGCATAGTTAGTCTCACTCCTTGTAAGCCGCTGATCTCTCATAGTGGACTTTCATCTGCACCTATCTATATTTTACCTCTTTTTTGACCCTCAGTCAAATACAAAATGCAGCACAAAGCATAACTTTGCTTCCGGAAATGTAGTGTTATAACATCCTGGCATATTTTATGCTGTCTTGGCGGGACAGGTAATGATACTGCTGGCGAATTCAATTTGAGGGAGAGTAGAACGCGGATGATGCGAATTAGGCGGGTTTAGGTGCCACAAGCTGTTGTGAATCTTGCTGTTTAACGGAACTTGCTGATCCGAATAACGTTGCGTTGTCATGAGAGAACCCGCCCCTACAAAAGAATAGTTATCTGCTGATTGAACCACTTAGACAA
>Ga0114922_10005082_pt1 | contig 12162 bp, 12 predicted proteins | sample AartaG_FD_100975 | JGI IMG/M metagenome (GOLD analysis project Ga0114922, IMG submission 100975) | Deep subsurface microbial communities from Aarhus Bay to uncover new lineages of life (NeLLi) - Aarhus_00045 metaG | ecosystem: Environmental > Aquatic > Marine > Oceanic > Sediment | place...
CCTCAGACTGTTTATCAGCAATACGTAGTCTATGGTACCAATATATATGGATGTATATCATCTGATACAATAGATGTATATATGACAAGAGAGATTAATATAATATATACGGGATTTACTCCTAATAAGGATGGTTATAACGATACGTGGCACATACCCGGTGCTGCTGATTATGGAGATAAAATCGAAGTTGATATATTTAACAGATGGGGAGAAAGAATATTTCATTCAAAAGGATATGGAGCAGATCAGGAATGGGACGGGAAATTTAAGAATAAAGATTTACCAATTGGCACTTATTACTATATTATAAAAATTAATGATGGAAGAACCACGCCTATGACAGGCGCCGTAACAATTATAAGATAATATGAAAAAACTTGTACAAATTCTTCTGATACTATTGTTATCAATGGGTTTAAAGGGTCAGCAAAAACCCTTAACATCCCTGTTTATGACAAACCCTTTTGCAATTAATCCTGCACTGGCAGGTACGCATAATTATTTTCAAATCATCTCAAACAACAGGTTTCAATGGGTTGGATTTACAGATGCTCCCATAACAAATACTTTAAGTATTTTCGGACCGTTAGTTAATTATCCAATGGGCTGGGGAGGAACAATTACGTATGATGTGGCCGGCTCAATTAGTATAGGGAGCATCCATGGTTCATATGCATATTATTATCCGGTAAATGAAGATATAAAAGTATCTATGGGATTAAATCTGGGAATTATGCAATATAAAATTGACCTGGCAAATATTACAGTGGAAGATATAAGTGATCCGCAATATAACTCTGCCCAGGATACGTATTATCCTCTGGATGCTTCTGTAGGAGTATATTGTTACTCTTCAACATATCATTTCGGATTCGTTGCAACACATTTAATAAATAATAAAATTAAACTTGGTGAAGAGCCAACGGGTTTAAGTAAGCTGAAAAGTCATTTTTATTTATTAGCTGGATATAAACACATTTTTACCAGAGAATGGGCAGTCGAACCATCTTTAATTCTTAAAAAAGTCTCTCCTGCACCTTATCAATTAGACTTTAATGTCAGGGGCTGGTACCGAAACATGATGTGGTTGGGTATATCATATCGTACACAGGAAGCATTATCAATATTGCTTGGATATATTCATGAGAAAAAAATTCAGATAAGTTATTCCTATGATATTGTTTTTGGCCCGTTAGCCCCATATAATTACGGATCTCATGAATTCACACTAGGTTATAGGTTTGCCAATATTAAAAAATAATGCTGCTATTCAGGTATTTTGGAAATAAACCTTGCACATGGCTACTTTTAGGCCTGATATTATTTTCATGTACAATTATTGGTAAAAAATATCTCATCCCGGAAAAAAACCTTATCCCACTTTTGGTTGATATACATCTTGCGGATGGAATGGCGATTTCCTATCGTTTTATATCATTACCTGATAATTTAGATTCTACTGTATTGTACTCAAGCATATTTGAAAAGCACGGAGTTTCCAGAATGCAGTTTGATTCAACAATGAGTTATTATACGAACCATCCTGATGATCTGAATAATATTTATGAAAAAGTTATAGAAAGATTAAGCAAACTTGAAAGTGAAATAAGAAACGAGGAAAAAGAGGAAAAAACAAAAAAAGAAACAGTTATTTGGGAAGATTCCAGCAGTTATATGTTACCTGCTGATGGTAGAATTAATCGTATTAGCTTTAATGTCGCGGTTTCTAAATTAGGTGAATATACAATACATGCAAAAATAAAAGTATTTAATGATGATGAATCTATAGCGCCAAAAATGAATGCTTTTTTTTGGCATGACAATGATACTGCCGATGGCTATAGCGATTATTTCAGAAATAAAGCTATAAAAAAGGATAAAAATCTAAATAATTATGAAATAACAAAGAAACTGCATAATAAAAATATTACTCATATTAAAGGCAATATTTATGATCATTCAAATCAGGATTCTTTGTTTTCAAAACATGCTTACATAACAGGTATAAAAATTACTCATAAAGATTTTTAATTTAATGTTTCTAAACTTAAATAAAATGTTAACCATAAAATTTAAACCGGCATTAATTTTAATTTGTGTTTTTTTAGTCATTATTTCCTGCAAAAAGAATAATGATGAAAAAGAAAATGCTTTTGTTGTTAATGAAAAAATATTTTTAACTCCCAATGGGAACCTGCTAATGTTCCCCCCGCAAGAAGATGGACGTTCATTTTCCATAACTCTTACAGATGCCTCATTTTTACAGGGATTTATTACTGGTGACTTTACTTCAGTAGTTAATTTCGATATTAAATCTCCATCTACTACAGAACTTTCATCAGGAGAGTACACCTTTAATAATGATTTGACTACATCATCATTTGGTAGGGGTTACGTGTTATTGTATGGATTTGATGGAATATGTTTTGACATTAGCGACGGTACAGTCAACATAGGAAAGTCCGGAGAAACATATGAGATAACATATGATATAACTATTGGAGATAAAACAATCATTAACGGTTATTTTAAAGGACCATTGGAAGAAATAGATCAGACTCAATAAGAATAGCTTTTAACTCCCGTTAATTAAGTATCTTTGCAAATCAGTCGGATCTTTTGATTTCTCAGGCTGTCTGAAAAGTCAATTCCCTGCCGTAGGCAGTCATGGCAAAGAGGATATACACAATGCTCCGTAAAGACTTCTTGTACAGCCCTCAATTAATTTTTTTAATATCTTTTCTTAATGGCGACTTTCTTATTTGACAAAATTATTTTCGGGCCGGTAATTAGCAGGAGACTCGGAGAATCTTTAGGAATTAATTTAATGCCTAATAATAAGAAAATTTGTAATTTCAATTGTATATATTGTGAATGTGGCCCTACTAATAGTAATGATACCAGTAAATTTAAACTTCCAACCAGAATCCAGGTTGCGGAAAAGCTGGAATTCCGGCTTAAAGATATAAAAGCAAAAAAATTACCGATTGATACGGTAACATATGCCGGGAACGGCGAGCCAACATTACATCCTGAATTCCCTGAAATAGTAAAGGATACAATTGCTTTGCGCGATAAGTATCTGCCTGATACTGATATCGCTGTTCTTTCAAATTCAACACTTATCGATAATAAAAGAATATTTAATGCACTTAATTTGGTCGACCTTAATATTCTTAAACTTGATTCGGGTTACGAGGAAACCAATAAAGCTATTAATTGCCCGTTGTTCAACTTTAATCTGAATAAAACTATAGAAAATTTGAAGAATTTTAACGGTAATCTGATAATTCAAACGCTTTTTTTCAGAGGTATTTATAAGGGACAGGAAATAGATAATACAACAGAAAAAGAGCTTACCAGGTGGTTGCAAATAATTAATTACATTCAACCTGAAAGTGTAATGATATATACAATAGCCAGGGATACTCCTAATAAGGGCCTTTATAAAATTCCTCCCGGAGAGTTAACCAGAATTTCAGAAAAGCTGGAAAAAACTGGAATAACTACTCATATTTCACCTTAAATTATGATAATAAAAGTTTTGGTTTGCCCCCTTAATTGGGGCTTGGGCCATGCAAGCCGCATTATTCCAATAATTTATGAATTAATTCAGTGCAAATTTGATGTTTATATTGGAGCAGATGGATATGCCCTTGAATTATTAAAACAAGAATTCCCTGCATTAAAATTTATTAAATTCCCTTCATATACAATTACTTATGGGAAAAGAAAATCGCTGGCTGTTAAAATAATTATACAACTGCCAAAAATTATATTCCGGATTTTAAAAGAACATCTCGAACTAACCAGGATAATTTCATCTTATTCAATAGACCTGGTAATTTCAGATAATAGATATGGCCTTTGGAACAAAAAAATAAACACCATCTTCATAACTCACCAGATAGTAATTAAATTACCGAAATTATTGAGGTTTTTAGAAATTGGTATTTATAAACTAAATAAGCAGATAATTTCAAAATATAATCAATGCTGGATTCCTGATTATAAGGATCCTGATAATAATTTAACCGGAGAGCTGTCTCACAAATATAAAATTCCTGTCAATACAAAATTTATTGGCCCATTATCAAGATTTGCGAAATATAAAAAAATCAAATCCGTTGTTGAAAATTACAAATACGATTTGATTGTAATTCTTTCTGGCCCTGAACCACAACGAACCATATTCGAAGAACATATAACTGATAAAATTCAGAAATCAAATTATAAAGCTTATATAGTTCAGGGCAAGCCGGGGAAAAATCCGGAAGCAAAAATTTCAAAAAACATAACTGCTGTATCGCATTTATCAACAAAAGAACTTTTTAATATGATTAATGATTCCAAATATATTATTTGCCGTTCCGGTTATTCTACAATAATGGATCTTATTGTATTACAAAGAACTGCGATTTTAATCCCAACTCCCGGACAAACGGAACAGGAATATCTTGCCAGGCATATGTCAAAATACTTTCATCACATTAATCAGGATAAAATCGATTTAGAGAAATCAATCAATGAATTACAAAAATTTCAGCCGTTATTCTATAATAGGAAAAACAAAGAATTAATAGAGTACATTCGGCAACTTGACCTGTTAGAAAAATAAACAAAATATCACAATAGAAAAAAAACCTAAAATAAATCCCGAATAAACCTGTGACGGACTGTGAGAGTTTAATTTCAGTCTTGAGGTTCCAAGAATTCCAGCAACTATTAATGCAATAATTAAAATCCCCATCAAATTTGCTGTCATTCTTAATGACAGACTAAGAATTAATCCTATAAGGCCCCCTATTCCAACCATATGAGTGCTGATTTTCCAGAAGTATGAAATAATTATAACCATTAATACCGATATAGAAGCAGCAAACAGATATACAGAATAAAAATAATTCAATGGCAGCTTTTTAATAATCAGGTGCGCAACATAGAATAATGCAAATGTTATGAAATAAGGGATTATTCTTTCTTTATGGCTTTCCATCCTGATACTCCGTACTATCCTGGTATAATAATAAAAAGGTGTTATACTTAATGGTAATACAACAGTTAGAATAAAGACTATCAATAAAGTAATATTTACCCAGCGATTATCAATATATGATATATAAGTTCCGGATTTAAATATTGTAATAATCCCTAATAAAGGCATTAATAGCGGATGAAATAAAATTGAAATAATTTTTGCTGACTTAATTTGCATAAATATTCTTTGATAACTGAATTTTAATATCCAAATATTTAAGTATGTTTCAATTAATACTTTAAAGTTCCTTTCTCATTCTTGCTACCGGAATATTCAGTAGTTCCCTGTATTTTGCGATGGTACGTCTTGCAATATGATATCCTTTATTGTTTAAAATTGCGGCTAATTTATCATCTGTTAAAGGCTTTCTTTTATCTTCATTATCAATACAATCCTTTAAAAACTTCTTAATTTCTCTTGTAGATACTTCTTCGCCTCCTTCTGTCTGCATTCCTTCTGAAAAGAAATACTTGAGGGGAAAAATTCCAAAAGTTGTTTGTATATACTTGCTATTTGCTACTCTTGAGATTGTAGAAATATCAAGTCTGGTTATTTCAGCTATATCTTTTAATATCATTGGCTTTAACTTAGTCTCATCGCCTTCAATAAAATATCCCTTTTGAAAATTTATTATTGCATGCATTGTTAGTATGAGAGTGTTTTGGCGTTGCCTTATTGCATCGATAAACCATTTTGCAGAGTCAAGCTTTTGTCTCACAAAACTAACAGCTTCCTTTTGCTTTTTAGAAAAATTTTCTTTATTAATATGGTATGATTCAAGCATTTCACTATACTCCCTGTTGACTCTCAAATCAGGGACATTTTTCGAATTAAGGCTCAGCTGCAATTCTCCGTCGTCATTTTCAAGGATAAAATCAGGAACAATATGATTTGATGATTTATTACTGGGATCGCTATATGAACTTCCGGGTTTTGGATTCAATTTTAAAATTTCATCCAATGCACTTTTAAGGTCTTCTTCGGTTATATCCAAACGATCAATAATCTTATCATAATGTTTTTTAGTAAATTCTTTAAAGTAATCTTTTAATATTTTCTCAGCCAGAGCTATTTCAGGCAGGCTATTATCCTTCTTTTCTATCTGAAGCATCAGGCATTCCTGCAAACTGCGGGCACCAACCCCAACAGGGTCAAAATCCTGAATAACATTAAGAATCTCCAATAATGCATTTTCTGTTGCCGTTATATTCTGGCTAAAAGCAATATCATCAACAATAGCGTCAAGTTTTCTTCTTAAATATCCATCCTCATCAATGTTACCCAGGATATATGTAGCTAATATCTTTTGTTCTTCAGTTAATGATCTTAATCCCAGCTGACTTTCGAGATAATCATTAAAAGTTGCCCCTGTAGAAAATGGGATATCCTCCTTTCTGTCATCTTTGGAATAATTTTTAGTAGCTAATTTGTAAGATGGAATATCGTCTTCATCAAGATAATCTTCAATAGAAAATTCATCCTGTTCATTATCATTTACATTATCCTGGGTATCTTGATCATCTTTAAGATCAGACTCACCCTCAAATCCTTCCTCCAAAACCGGATTTTCCTCCAATTCTTTCTTAATTCTCTGCTCCAGCTGCATTGTTGGAATTTCCAGCAATTTAATCATCTGTATCTGCTGAGGAGATAACTTTTGTTGTAATTTTTGTTGTAGTTTTTGCTTTAACATTAAAATTCGGCATTTTTGGGTGTTCTTGGAAATGGTATTACATCCCGGATATTACTCATGCCTGTAATAAATAGCATCGTCCTTTCAAATCCTAAACCAAATCCGCTATGTTTTACTGTTCCAAATTTCCTTGTATCAAGATACCACCATAGATCTTTTTCAGGCAAATTTAATTCTTTTATCCTTTTATTAAGCTTTTCATAATCTTCCTCACGCTGTGAGCCACCAATTATTTCACCAATTTTCGGAAACAGCACATCCATGCCTCTTACAGTTTTATCATCATCATTTTGTTTCATATAAAAGGCTTTAATTTCTTTTGGATAGTCAGTAACTATTACCGGCTTTTTATAGTATTTTTCTACCAGGTAGCGTTCATGTTCAGTTTGAAGGTCTACTCCCCAGTTTACCGGAAATTCAAAGTCTTCTCCTGAACTTTCTAAAATTTCAATTGCCCTGGTATAAGATATGCGCTCGAAACTGCCCTTAACAACAGATTTCAGGCGTTCAATCAATCCCTTGTCATACATATTGTTTAAAAATTCCAAATCATCCCTGCACTCTACCAATATATACTTAATCAGATTTTTAAGGAAATCTTCCGCCAGATCCATATTATCGTTAATATCGTTAAACGCAGCTTCCGGTTCAATCATCCAGAATTCTGCAAGATGTCGCGGAGTATTTGAATTTTCCGCACGAAATGTTGGCCCGAATGTATATATCTGAGATAATGCCATTGCACTAAGTTCACCTTCTAATTGTCCTGATACCGTTAAACTGGTTTCTTTGCCAAAAAAGTCTTCATTATAATTAATTGAACCATTATTATCTAACGGGGGATTTTTAGGATCCAAAGTTGTAACCCTGAACATTTCACCTGCTCCTTCACAATCAGACCCTGTGATAATTGGTGTATGCAAATAATAAAATCCTCTGTCATTAAAGTATTTGTGAATAGCAAATGATAAAGCATGTCGCATTCTAAATACTGCTCCAAAAGTATTAGTACGCGGCCTTAAATGTGCAATTTCACGTAGATACTCAAGCGTATGCCCTTTTTTCTGTAAGGGGTACTGGTCAGAATCAGCAGTACCATATATCTCAATATCATTCGCCTGTATTTCCATATGCTGGTCTTTGCCTAATGATTTAACTAATTTCCCTGTTACTCCAACGCATGCTCCGGTGGTAATTCTTTTTACTTCATCATCAAATTTTGAAATATCTACTACAACCTGAATATTATGAATGATTGAGCCATCATTGACTGCGACAAAGGCAATATTTTTGCTGCCCCTTTTTGTCCTTACCCAGCCCTTTATGTGAATTATCTTATCATAATCATTTGAATTTAGCAAGTCTTTAATTTTTGTCCTTTTGTTCTTTGACATTTTCCTTTTTTTTAAAATTCATTAAAACAAAACCATTACGTTCCCGTTTGCTTCTCTGCAAAAATAATAAAAAAGGGGACAGCCCCCCAAAAAAAAGGGACAGACCCCCAATATAATTTGGGGGGCTGTCCCCTTACTTATGCATTTTTATTTATTACCTATTCACATTTTAAAACATGAATAATCTGGTATTCTGCTGCATCCTTATAAGCTCCATAAGACGCTTTTTTGTATGCATCACAAGCCTTATCACTCTCCCCTTTCTCCTTAAGGGCATTAGCCATTTCGTAATAAATTCTGGCTTTCTTTTCCGAATCATCACTTTCATATTCCAATGCCTTATCAGCGGCTTCAATAGCAGCATCATAACTACTTTGCATATTATTAACCGAAGCCAGTAAATAATATGCCAATGAATTTTTATCATCAAACTCAAGTGCAAGCTTTAAATATTTTTCCGCATCTGAATATTTTTCTTCAGATTTCGCCTTGTTACCCTTATTAAGAAAATATTTGCCTCCGGATTGCTTAGCCTTATCCAAAACTTTCTGCTCATTATTTTTTTCTGCCAGAACAATAGCTTTTTTGGTTGACTCTACAAAAGAATCATCATCAGTCATATTCTTATAAATCAGGCTTTTCATATAATAAGCTTTAGAGTATTCAGGATTTAATTCAATCGCTTTATCATAATCTTCTAAAGCCCCTTGAAAATCTTTATTCTTATATTTTCCCCCGGCTTTTTGGTAATAAAGTTGAGGAATTATTTGTTCTGCTTTTACAGATGTTGATTGATCATCATATTTATTTGCTATTTCAATCGTATTTTTAAATTCAGAAATTGCATTATCAATATCTTTTGCCTGAACAAAATCCATCGCTACCTGGTAATGTAATGTTGGAAGCTTTGATTCAATTTGAATTATCATATCTTCACCTTCCATTGCATCTTCTTCATCCATTTCAGAATATATCTCTAAACATTTGTTAAATTGGGTAATTGCTACTTCATAATTGTTCGATTGTATTGCACTTACTCCGTTATTAAAAGCTTCTTTTGCCTCGTTAAGTGATTGCCCGGTGGTAAAGTTCAAAAAACCCAATAATGAACAAAAGAAAAACAACAATTTAATATTTACATAGGCTACCTTCATGATTATCAAAATTTTAGTTAGAAAATTTAAATAGAACTGCAAATATAATTAAGATCATTTAATTTTAAAACTTATTAATATATTCCCTATCAAATAGAATGCAATTATAATAATTTCTTTTGACAGTCTCAAAAGCCTTTTTTTTGTCATCCTGAGTGAAATGAAGGATCTCTAACATTGTAGTTTTGAGATTCTTCACTGCCATTCAGAATGACAATTACAGAGTTATTAAGGCTTTTAAGACAACCTTATAAACAATATTTTTAGTTAAATGTTTTATCAAAATAATAAAATTGTGAAATATTTTGTTAATACATTAATGAGATAGCATTGATATTAATTATTATAATTTTTGATACCCAGATTTTGTTAAATTTGTGTCAACCATTTTAAGCATAATAAGGCAATGTCAATAGAAGTTGAAAATATTACTAAGAAATATGGCTCTCAGTTAGCATTGAAAAATATTTCATTTAAAATAAAATCCGGAGAAATTTTAGGTTTTATTGGGCCTAATGGGGCAGGGAAATCAACGATGATGAAAATTATTTGTGGAATAATATCACCTGATCATGGTAGTGTTAAAGTCAATGGATTTGATGTTATTGAAAATTCTATTAAAGTTAAAAGAAAAATAGGTTATCTGCCGGAGACGAATCCTTTATATAATGATTTGTTTATACGGGAATATTTGAAACATATAGCAGGTTTGTATAAGCTTGGCAGAAATTCTGCCTCACGAATAGATGAAACAATAAAATTAATCGGACTTGATGATGAAATAAATAAGAAGATAGGGCAACTTTCAAAGGGTTTCAGACAACGTGTTGGTTTAGCACAAGTTATCTTGCATAATCCGGATGTTTTAATCCTGGATGAACCAACATCAGGGCTGGATCCCAATCAAATAATTGATATCAGAAGTTTAATTTCTGAAATGGGAAAAGAGAAAACGGTTATGCTTTCAACGCATATAATACAGGAGGTAGAAGCAATTTGTGACAGAGTTTTAATAATCAATAAAGGAGAAATTGTAGCAGATGATAAAGCAAAAAATCTCCAGTCTTATGGAAAAAATACTTCCTGTACAATACTTGTTGAGTTTAACGAATTATTTGATAAAAATAAGTTATCAAAAATTCCTGGAGTAGAAAAAATTAAAACAACCAACAATCGAAACTGGCTTATTCAAACAAAAAATAATAAAGATTTAAGGCCTGAAATATTTAGATTTGCAGTAGATAATAATTTAACTGTATTATCTCTTCAGAAAAAAGATAAAACTCTTGAAGACGTATTTAGGGAATTAACAAAGTAATTATAAAATAATATCCCTTTAAAGGTTAGTCGATATTTGTTTAATTTGAAATTATAAATATATTTACGGGATATTAAACAGGTTAGAAGATATTCATTATTAATTTAAAATATTTTTTATGGCATATTTATTTACTTCTGAATCAGTATCTGAAGGGCATCCCGATAAAATAGCAGATCAAATATCTGATGCATTATTAGATGAATTTCTCAGGCGTGATCCTGATTCTAAAGTTGCTTGTGAAACATTGGTAACAACAGGTTTAGTTATGTTGAGCGGAGAGGTAAGAACAAACGCCTATATTGACGTACAGAAATTAACACGTGAAATAATAAAAAAAATCGGATATGTAGAATCTGATTATATGTTTGAAGCTGATTCATGTGGAGTCATTTCAACTATTCATGAACAATCACAGGATATAGCCCGGGGTGTCGAAAGGGCATCTGAAGAAGAACAAGGTGCCGGGGACCAGGGCATGATGTTTGGCTATGCCTCCCAGGAAACAGACAATTATATGCCTCTTTCACTGGAATTATCACATCTGTTTTTGAAAGAACTTGCTGAAATACGCAGGGAAAATAAAGTGATGACATATTTACGCCCTGATTCAAAATCACAGGTAACGATTGAGTATGGCGAAAATAATCAACCAAAACGTATTCACACTATAGTAATTTCAACACAACACGATGATTTTGATAAAGATGAGGCAATGCTTAACAAGATAAAAAGTGATGTTAAAAATGTTCTTATCAGCAGAGTTATATCGAAATTACCTGCTCGCGTAAAAAATCTTTTCGATAATGATTATATACTGCATGTTAATCCAACGGGTAAGTTTGTAATTGGCGGCCCCCATGGTGATACCGGATTAACAGGGAGGAAAGTTATAGTAGATACCTATGGTGGTAAGGGAGCACATGGAGGCGGAGCATTTTCCGGAAAAGACTGTTCGAAAGTCGACAGATCGGCCGCTTATGCAACACGTCATATTGCAAAAAATCTTGTGGCAGCAGGCGTAGCTGATGAAGTGCTGGTGCAAATTGCCTATGCAATTGGTATTGCAGAACCTGTTGGTTTATATATTAATACATTTAATACAGCTAATGTAAAGCTGTCTGATGGTGAAATTTCTGACAAACTTATACAAATATTTGATCTGAAACCGAGTTCCATAATAAAAAGTTTTGGATTAAAAAATCCTATTTTTCTGCCTACTGCAGCATATGGACATATGGGTAGAATACCCTATACAGATAACGTAACAATATATGTAAATGATAAACCTGAAACAAAGAAAGTAGAATTTTTTACCTGGGAAAAAACTGATTATGTCGATAAAATAAAGCAGGTATTTAACATCTAGTTTAATTTCTAAAAATAAAGCTTTTTATTAAACTCTAAAATATCTATCTTGCTCATCATTAAAGAATAAATAATAATTTTAATTAACATAATATGAAACCTGCAATTATAACCCTTGGTTTATTTGTCTTTTCTATTTTTTCAATTTACGGACAAGATAACGTACCTGTATTAATAAAATTAAAAGATGGGGC
>Ga0114922_10005083_pt1 | contig 12161 bp, 9 predicted proteins | sample AartaG_FD_100975 | JGI IMG/M metagenome (GOLD analysis project Ga0114922, IMG submission 100975) | Deep subsurface microbial communities from Aarhus Bay to uncover new lineages of life (NeLLi) - Aarhus_00045 metaG | ecosystem: Environmental > Aquatic > Marine > Oceanic > Sediment | place: Aarhus...
ACACCCCCAGCCCATACCCTCCGAGAAAGTCTTGATAGTATCGTTCGGGAAGAGTTTCGGTCCGCACTGAACCGTGGTTCAGGTCGATACTGAGGAGTCTTCCGGTTACCGCATACATACTTCGCCTCCAGGTTGCTTTGGATACAGCAGATGCTTTGACTGGTGCATGGTATTCCAATCGTTTACGGAAAACAAGTTGGTACTGTTTCGTTTACGGCCTGAGGACCCGGCATCATCAGTATTATGTCTTCTGTTGCATCTTGCCGGTGTTTCCTCTATGCTCAAGCCGTTTTCAGATTCTAGGCAAAAGCAGGCTGTTGGTGAGAAATCTGGTCCAATGGACGAAACCTTTCCGCGATTCTCATTTCTTCCGAACTCTTCTCCGTCTGGCTGTTCCCATGGCCCTACAGAATTTTCTCGTATTTTCACTGGCCATGGTGGATACTCTGATGATCGGCCAATTGGGGGAAGTGGAAATAGCCTCGGTCGGCTTGGCGAATCAGGTGTTTTTTCTGCTTATGCTGTATTTGTACGGAATTACCACGGGTACGGTAGTGTTCACAGCCCAGTTCTGGGGTAAAAAGGACATTCTTGGAATTCGCCAGGCTCTTGGTCTTTGTTTGCGGACCGCGGCTGGGGGGGCCGTGGCAGTCTCGCTGATCTCCCTGATTTTCCCCCGGCTCATTCTCTCGCTGTTCTCGGAAGATCCGGCGGTGATCGGTATCGGCAGCGCTTACCTGCGGATTGTCTCCCTGAGCTTTGTGTGCTCGGCCATCAGCATGTCCTTTTCCATGGTTCTGCGCAGCATCGAGCGTCCCAAACTGCCTCTGCTAATTACCTTTGTTTCCCTGCTCCTGAATACCGGTCTGAACTATCTACTCATATTCGGCAAAGGAGGATTCCCCGCTCTCGGAGTGAAAGGTGCAGCTATCGCGACGGCCATTTCCCGGGGACTGGAGTGTCTGATCTTGCTACTCGTGGTCTACCTGGATAGAAGGTCCGCGGACGGCCCAGTTTCCGACGGCTCTGCGGCTGGCGGACATCCGCTGGCCGGCCGGCTGAGGGAGTTCTTCATTCTTCCCCGGAGCTTCGCCAAACGATACTTCGCCATAACCATCCCGGTCGTGCTGAACGAGGTGAGCTGGGCCCTGGGCTTCACCATGTACAAAGTGGTCTACGCCCGAATGGGAACGAATGTAATAGCGGCGATCAATATCTCCGACACCATTATCAATATCTTGTTGGTCGTAATCCACGGCACCAGCAACGCCTGTGCCGTGATGATCGGCAATGTGCTTGGGGCTGGACAGAAAGAGAAAGCTTATACGTACGCCATCCGGTTCTCCGTTCTGGGTCCGATGGTGGCATTGCTGTTGAGTTGCCTGTTGATCCCCATATCCGCCTGGGTACCACTGCTTTTCAAGGTGTCCCAAAGCGTTCGCCATATAACCCGGCGGGTGCTGCTTCTCCATGCCATTTTCCTGCCCTTTGATGTGTTCAACTGGCAATTGATTGTGGGGATTTTGCGCAGCGGAGGTGATACCCGCTACAGCATGTTCCTGGAGATAGGCACAATGTGGGGATACGGCGTTCCTCTGGCCTTTATCAGCGGATTGGTTCTGCATCAGCCCATCGGGCTGGTTTTCATACTCATTCGCTCCGAGGAAGTTGTGAAATTCGTCATCGGCTTGTTTCGCTTGATCTCCAAAAAGTGGATCCGCATTCTGGCCAGATAGGTCGATGATTACGCTGTGTCGTAGATCAGAAAGGCGTCGGATTCTATCTGCTCCCAATCGATGACTACACCCAAACCCGACCCTGACGGAGCACGGGCGAAACCCTTGGGATCCACCTGGACGGGGGTTCGTGCTCCATAATCGTAATGCTCCAGTGGGAAGGGCTGCTCGAAATAGCTGCAGTTCTCACCGGCCAGCATCAGGTGCAGATTGGCGGCCTGGCTCAGGGGATAGCCGTAGCTCTGCAGCTCCACAGACATTCCGTAGCTTTCCGCCAGGGCCATCACTTTCAGGGCTGTGGTGATGCCGCCGACAACGCAGGGATCCGTGCGCAACGCCGACCAGCAGCCCATATCGAGAGCCTTTTTAATCTGGGTAAGCTCGACGATCGTGTTCCCCGAGCTCAACACCGGCACTCCCACCCGGGAGCGGAGGGTACGGTACCCCTCCAGATCGGTATCATCCAGCGGTGCTTCCAGCCAGTTGTATTTCAGCCGGGAGAGCTCTCTGCCGAAAATTAGAGCCTGTTCGCGGGTGTACATCTGTTCCAGATCCAGCATGAACTTCATCGATTTTTCGCCGAAACGCTCGTGTACGGCCCGCACCATCCGGAGATCCCAATCCAGAATCCCTTGGGTGTGGAATTTTACCGCCGGGTAGCCTGCCGCTTGAGCCAGGGCTGTGTAGTCCGCATATTCCCCGGCGGTCTCGAATACAGGAGAGCTGGCATAGGTCGGGATACAGTTTCGGGCTCCGCCTAACAGCTGATAGAGGGGAAGACCAGCCTGCTCGGCCACCAGGTCCCAGAGAGCGATATCGATCAAGGACTCCGCTTCCGGCACGGGCGCAGTCCTATCCTTCAGCAGGGCTTGGGTGATCTTAGCCCGGTTCAGCGCTGACTGCCCGGGCAGGGAGCCGATCAGGGGCTGCAATTTCTCCGCCAGGCTGCGGTCAAAATCGCCTACACCTTCGGTATCTACCCCCCCGGAACCCTCCAGACCGTTTCGGCTCGTTACACGGACGATGGTATAGGTCATAAACAGATGTTCCGTTTGGCCGGAAAAGCGAAAACGGGGGGTTGTCTCCGGGCCTACTGCATAGACGCGGACCCGGGCGATATCGAGATCACGGTCCATGATTAAAGATCTTCCCGCCACAGCCGGATCAGAATACCCCGGATGATCCGGGCGCACAGCACGATCTGCCGGACATCGATATGCTCGTTTTTCCCGTGAGCGGTCTTGGGGTCTCCGGGGCCGAACACCGCCGTTTGGGCGCCGGCTTCGAACAGATTGTGGGCATCTGTCCAGCTGTGTGTGCCGAACAGGCGGGGGGGATGGCCGATGATCTCGGAAATTTCCTGCTGCAGGATGCCCAACAGCGGCGAGCTCTCAGGGGTTTCAATAGGCTCGGAACATTCCATGAGCCCCGGGACAGGTGTATCCACCAGAATGACTTCGGCGTCGTAGCGATCCCCCAAGGTACGCAGCTGGTCAAGGGCCTGCCGGACGGAAAGACCCCGTCCCAGACGTCCCACCAGGTACAATTCGGCCCGATCCGGAAGGGCGTTCAGCTCAGAAGTACCGCTGTGAAAGGAAATGGCGTTGAATGCGGATCGTCCGATCAGGGGATCGAAGTGCTCGGCAAGGGGGAGACCGTTCAGCTCCGTTACCAATCGGGCGGCTTTCTCCAGGGCGCTGTCGCCATGCTCAAATTCTCCTGTATGAACGGAGGTTCCCCGCACCACGACCCGCACATCGAGATGGCCGGCTTCGGCCACGGCCAAATCCAAACCGGTTCCCTCGAGCACCAGGGCATACCGGGGGCCGAATGTCCGGGCCAGGGCCAGGGATCCGGTTCCATCCCCCTCCTCGTCAACGGTGAAAGCGACGATCATGGGTAGCCGCTGCAGTGGAACTCCCGCTTCTCGGGCCAGAACTAATCCCAGAAGCAGGGCGACAATGCTTCCCTTGTCGTCTACCGCGCCCAGTCCCCAGACCTCGGTACCCCGGATCTCGGCTTTGCCGGAATGCTCCCACCGGGGCCGAATCGTGTCCGTATGGGCCATGAGGGCTAAAGTCGGTTTGTCCGTCCAGCCCACGATCAGATTGTCCCGATCCGGCGACACGGAGTCCCTGACTACGTGAAAATCAAGTTCCTCACACCGGCGGCAGAGGTACTCCGTGAAAAGGGTTTCCTCCCCGGAAAAGGACGAAATTTCTACCTGTCGGACCAGCTCGGCGACGGCCCAGGCCAGCGGATCTTGAATTCCGTTGCCGGATTCCGTACTGTCCTGTACCTGGCGATCGTTTGTCCGTTCTGCTTCCATAGACACGATTGAGCTCGCTGCTTTTAAGAAAAGAGTGTACCATCCGCTGAGGCCGGCGGCAAATGACAAAACCTTAAATCCGGAGAAAAGGCTTGACAAATCATTCCCGTAACAGCTCTTTGTTAGAGTAATGAAAGGCGGCTTGGGTACAAAGGTGTACAGAAAGCAGAAATGACGAGGAGCGTTCACCAATGAAAAGCGGCGAAAAAAGCAGAGCTATGTTTGAAAGGGCCAAAAAAGTTTTACCCCTGGGGGTGACTTCCAATTTCAGATACTGGGGAGATGATCAAACCCTGGTGGTGAAGAGAGCCAAGGGGGCCTATCTCTGGGACCAGGATGATAAGCGCTATATCGACTACCGCCTGGGCTTCGGACCGGTGGTGCTCGGGCATTCCAACGAGGCGGTCACCCAAAGAGTCAAAGAAGCCCTGGAGATCGGCAATACCTTCGCCATGACCAGCTCCTATGAAATATCCGTGGCCGAAAAAATAACCAGGATGACCGGCACCGACCTGGTACGCTACGCCAATTCCGGGACCGAATCCACCATGCACGCCATCCGTATCGCCCGGGCCTTTACCGGCAGGAACAAGCTGTTGAAATTCGAGGGTTGTTACCATGGTTTCCACGATTACACTTTGTGGAATTGCTACCCGCCGATTCCCGGCGCTGGATACCGTAGGTCCCCCGTCTTAGTGGCCCACGGATCGGGTATCCCTCAACTGCTTAGTCAGCTGGTTATTTCTCTGCCGTACAACGATGAAGAGCTGCTGGAGAAAAAAGTCAAGGAAAATTGGGGAGATATCGCCTGTATCATCGTGGAGCCGCTCATGGGTAACACCGCCTCGATTATGCCCCAAAAGGGATACCTGCAGTATATTCGTAAACTCTGCGATGAGTACGGGATCGTGATGATTTTGGACGAAGTAAAAACAGGATTCCGGGTTGCCAAGGGCGGAGCCCAGGAGTATTTTGGCGTCAAGGCGGATCTGGTGACCTATGCCAAGGCTTTAGGAAACGGATTTCCCATTGCCGCGATCGCGGGAAAGAATGAAATCATGGGTGAAATCGGTCCGCAGATGATACCTCATGGCGGGACCTATGCCGGGAACGCCGTGGCCACCGCTGCAGCCGATGCCACTTTGGACGAGATCGCCGCGGGGGCTCTTGACAGAGTGAACCGGCACGGCGAAAAACTGATGACCGGTATCCGGAAAATCCTCCAAAACCACAGTGTGCCCGCCGTACTACACGGGCCACCCTCCATGTTCGGTATTGTTTTTTCCGACCTGAAAGAGGTAAAAGAATACCGCGACTGGGCTGCGGGGGACCATGATACCTACGAGAAGATCATAAAAAAGCTTATGGAGAAGGGCGTCATGCCTGATGCGGATTCCAGGGAACCCTGGTTTATTTCCGCCTCCCATACCGATGCCGATGCGGATATCGTTTTGGAAGCCTTTGAGCAGGTTGTGAAAGAAACTGTCGGTTAATCTCAGGGAGAGCAGGCGATAATCCAACAAAAAAACACGCGCACATATTGAGAAAGGAATAGATATGATGAAAGTACTTGTTCTGGGAAACGGCGCCCAGGGAAGTGTCGTTGCCCGGCAGCTGGATAAAGAACAGGGAGTGCGGGAGATCATCTGCGCCGACTATAGCTTGGATGCGGCTAAAAAGCTGGAAAAAACTCTGAAGAAAGCAAAGGCTGTTCAGGTCGATGCCCACAGCATCGACGAGATTACCAAAGCGGCCCAGGGGGTCGCGCTGATCGTCAACGCCCTGCCACCGGATTTCAATCCGAGTGTTATGGAGGCGGCCCTTCGCGTCGGCGCCAACTATCAGGACCTGGCCACCGGTCCGGTTGAAGCCTGCGGTTTTGTGGAATCCGTCACCCGTGAGCTGGACTTAGGTGATAAATTCAAGCAAGCGGGCTTGAGCGCGTTGATCTGTGCCGGATCAGCTCCCGGGCTGACCAGCATTCTGGGAAAGCACTCAGCCGATCAGCTCGAGGCCTGTGAGAGCATCGAGATTCTGATGTACGATGCTATCTGGACCAAACGCTTTATTCCCTTCTGGTGGTCTCCCTCCACCGCTTTCGGGGATATGGCCATGCGTCCGACCATCTGGAAGGATGGAAAATTTGTCGAAGTGCAACCCTTCGGCGATCCGCAGATGATCGATATACCCGGAGTCGGGCCCAGACGGATGGTGTATCATCAGCACGAGGAGTGTATCACCTATGGGTTGTTCATCCAGGGCCTGAAGCATGCCGGGCTGCGCTACGGCGGGGCCAATCTGGAATATGCCCAGAATCTCTATCACCACGGTCTCCTGGGCATGGAGCCGGTGGAAGTCAAGGGAGTAAAGATCACCCCGTTGGATCTGGTGTGCCAGCTGACCCCTCCGGCACCGTCCACGCCTGAGGAAATCAAGGCGGTGGTTGAAGAAGGGATCGAGATCGAAGAAGGAGCCCTGGTCGTACGGGTAGAAGGAAGAAGAGACGGCAGAAATTTCCGGATAGACAACTGTATCGCCGCCCCCGGTTTGACCGAAGCCTCCGAAAAGTATGGCATGTCCCATGAAACGGTGATTACCGGACAGTGTGCTTTCCTCTTTTCCAAACTGTTCGTGAACGCTAAGATCGATCTCAAGGGTGTGTTTCCCCCTGAGGAGTTGGCGTTGAGCACGCGGACATACTATCTGCAGGAAGCGGAAAAGCTCGGTATCACGGTCGATGAGATAACACACATTCATCTACCCTAAATCGCTCTACAGCAAAACGGACGGCAAATGGCTATCAAGGGATTTATTTCTTTTACACTGAGAAAAGTTCTGGCAGCGATCATAACGATCATTGCCATCACCTGTGTCAATTTTGTGATCTTTCGAATGGCTCCGGGGGATCCGATCCGGATGATGTTCCGGGATCCACGGGTCAGCGCGGAGCAGATGCAGCAGGTGCGGATAAAATTCGGGCTGGACAAACCTCTCTCCGGACAATTCCTGGCCTATATGAAGGAGCTTCCCAAGGGCAATCTGGGGATCTCCTTCTGGCAGAAGAGACCGGTGTTGGAGGTGATTGCCGATCGGGTTCCCCAAACCCTGCTTCTGGTCGTTACCGCATTGGTCATCGCCATAATATTCGGGACACTGCTGGGGGCCATGGCCGGGTGGAAAAGCGGTACCCGGTTCGATTCCATCGTGCTGAGTGTCTCCCTGGCGGTCTACTCGATACCCACGTTTGCCATGGGTCTGGTATTGCTGCTGATATTTGCCTTTTTTCTGTCCGTATTTCCGCTGGGCGGTATCTCGACCCCGGCCTCGGGATATACCGGGATCCGACAGATTCTGGATGTTCTGTGGCATATGGTCCTACCGGCGATATCCATCATCTTTTGGTATGTCGGCGAATATGTACTGCTCACCCGAAGCTCCATGATCGACGTCATGGGAAAGGACTACATCACCACCGCCCGGGCCAAAGGCCTGAAAGAATCTACAGTACGCAGGGGCCATGCCCTTAGGAACGCGCTGCTGCCGGTGGTGACGATGACCGGAGTCAACTTTGCCTTTGCCATCGGCGGGGTTATCGAAGCGGAAACCGTGTTTTCCTGGCCCGGGGTGGGCCGTCTGGTGTACGATGCGGTCATGAAGCGGGACTATCCCCTGCTGCAGGGTATCTTTCTGGTCTTTGCCGTTTCGGTGGTGCTGCTCAACCTGGTGGTTGACCTGATCTACGGCTACATAGATCCCCGAATCAAGGTGGGGGGAGAGAAGGAAGTAGGATGAAGGGTATCAGAGAAAAATTCTCCAAGTTCACCGGATTCTTCAGCATTCTCTGGACCCACCGCATGGGCCGGGCCGGATTGATCATCTTCGCCCTTTTTGCCATCATGGCGCTGTTCGCCCCCTTTCTGCGCACCGTAGACCCAGGTAGAACGGGGGAGGTGGTAAATATCCTGCAGCCGCCATCTTTGACCTTTTGGCTGGGCACCGACGACCTGGCCAGAGATATCTGGAGCCAGGTCATCTACGGCTCGAGAATGTCTCTGCTGATCGGCTTCCTGGCAGGAGCGCTTTCTATTTTCATAGGTTCACTTATCGGCCTCCTCGCCGGCTTCTACGGAGGCAAGGTGGAAGAGGTCCTGATGCGTTTCGTGGACTTCTTTATGATGCTGCCCGAGCTGCCGCTGATGATCGTCCTGGCCGCCATGCTGGGACCCAGCATCTGGAATATCATCTTGGTGGTGAGTATCGTCAACTGGCCCACCACCGCCCGGGTGGTCCGATCCCAGGTGCTGTCTCTGAAAGAGCGGGCTTTTGTGGAAGCTTCCCGTTGTATCGGAGCCAGCGATTCCTACCTCATCTTCCGGGAAATTCTACCCAATGTCGTACCCATTATTTTTGCCCAGGCGGTATTGATGGTGACCTGGGCCATCTACTCCGAATCGGTTCTGAGTTTTCTCGGATTGGGGGATCCGACCACCATCACCTGGGGGATGATGCTCAACTTTGCCTTCGAGTCCGGCGCCATGTCCAGAGCGGTTTGGTGGGTGCTGCCCCCGATCGTCAGCATTGTCACCCTGATCCTGGGCTTTACCTTCTTTGGCACGGCGGTGAGCGATGTGATGAAACCGGGGTACAAAGAGAAGCTGGGCTTGTAGGAGGAACTTCCATGGCCGCTGAAAACCCTCTCTTCCCCGATCCGATTCCGGGCCCGGTCCCCGACATTAAGATTGAGCCGCCGGGTCCCCGCAGCCGGGAAATCCTTGCCCGGCAGGAGAAGTTATTCTATCCCGGGCAAACCCATGGGTTGGCTCCCTTCATTGTAAAACGCAAGATCGGTTATACGGTCGAAGATATCGACGGCAACCTGTATCTCGATCTGGTTTCGGCCTCGGGGTCCGTGCCTTTGGGCAGTGCCCGATCGGACATCACCGAAAAGACGGTCGAGGTATTGAGAAAGTTCGGAAACGAGGACAGCCATGCCCTCGCTTCCGAGTACATGCTGCCCTTGGCGGAAAAACTGCTGGAAATAGTACCATCCAACCTGACCCGAATGGATATTGCCCTCAACGGCACAGAAACGGTGGAAACAGCCATCCGTTTTATGCGCCGCTACACAGGACGCTCGGTGATCATTGGTTTTTACGGCGGCTATCACGGGGAGTCCACCGCTACGGCCAGCTTGGGTGCCGAAGCGGCCTATGTCAGCCATGGCTTGAGGTCCATCATTCCCGGATTCATACATGTGCCCTATCCCCACGCCTACCGTTCTCCATTGGGCCCGCCCCGGCCCGGCGGAAGCGGCGACAGCACGGTGGATTTCATCCGGGACTATGTGCTCTTCCACTCCGTACGTCCCGAGGAAGTGGCCGGTGTGATCATCGAGCCTATCATCGGTGCCGGCGGCTGCATCACTCCGCCGGACAGTTTTTGGCCGGCTCTGACCGATCTGTGCCGGGAGAACGGCTGGCTGCTCTGTGCCGATGAGGTGAAAACCGGTTTCGGCCGCAGCGGCAAGATGTTCGCAGTGGAGCACTGGGGGATTCAACCGGATCTGATGTGTCTGGGAAAAGGCCTAGGCGGGGGGGTGATGCCCATCGGCGCCCTTCTGGGCACCGAAGCGGTTATGGGCTCTTTCGAGGATATCTCCACCGGCAGCACCTGGTCTTGGCTGCCGGCTTCTTGCGCTGCGGCCATAGCCTGTATCGATTTCTTTCAAAACGAAGCGGTTCTGGACAATGTCCTGGCCCTGGAGGCAGCAGGCAGACGTACTCTCGGGACCCTCCCCGAACGGTATGAGGTGGTAGGCGATGTGCGCATCAAGGGCTGTTTTATGGGTGTGGAGTTCGTAAAGGACCGCCGTACCAAGGAACGGGCCGTGGATTTTCAGGAAGCGGTGGCCGGGGAATGTATCCGGCGGGGCATCTTTGGCGACTCCAGTTCCACCTCGTACAATATCCAGCCTTCGCTGATCACCCCAGTAGAGGTATTCGAACGTGGAGCGGCGCTGTTTGAGGAAGCCATCCAGGCGGTCCTCAAAGCGGACGTTCTATAAATCCGGATATCCCTCAGAGCTCCCCCCGCTCATGACGCCGGCGGAGCTGTTCGATCATCTCCTCAGTCATGCTTTGCAACGTATACTTCGGTTTCCACCCCCAGTCCCGCCGCGCGGCCGAGTCATCGATGGTGTTGGGCCAGCTGTCGGCGATCTTCTGACGGAAATCCGGCCGGTAGTCGATCCTGAAATCGGGGATATGCCGGCGGATGGCATCGGCCAGATCCGTTACGTTGAAGCTGAATCCGGTCACGTTATAGGCGTTGCGGTATTTCAGTCGGGAGCCGTCGGCTTCCTGGAGATCGATGAAGCAGCGGATGGCATCGGGCATGTACATCATGGGCAAAACTGTCAGTTCTTTCACAAAACAGGTGTAGCGATTGTATTTCACAGCCTCGTAGAAGATGGCCACGGCATAGTCGGTGGTACCGCCCCCCGGAGGCGTTTTGTAGGAGATAAGCCCCGGGAAACGCATGCCCCGCACATCGACCCCGTACTTGTCGTGATAGTAGTCGCAGAGCAGTTCTCCGGCCACCTTGGTGACCCCATAGATCGTATTGGGCCGCAGGACCGTTTCCTGAGGTGTGCCGTCCCGAGGAGTCTGCGGGCCGAACACGGCGATGGAGCTGGGAATGATTATCTGGGTCAGCTCATATTCCCGGGCCAGGTCGAGGATGTTCTTGAGGCCGTTGATGTTGACCTCCCAGGCTGAATCGGGATTCTGCTCTCCCCTGGCGGACAGGATCGCCGCCAGGTGGTGGATCGTATCGATCCGGTAGCGGCTGATCAGCTCGCCGATGCTGTCCTTGTCGGTCACATCGGCGTATTCGATTGGTCCGGTGGCCAGTACATCCTCCGTCGGTTCCGTTATATGGGCCACGGCCAGAACATTGTCGCCGCCGTAGCGCACCCGCAGAGCCGGAGTCAGCTCGGAACCGATCTGTCCCGCCGCACCGGTAACCATGATTCTTCTTTTCATCCGGGTAGCCTCACTCGCTGTGGTGATTTAGAATAGTACTATAAAACGATGGGCGATTCCATGGATTCAACGATCCGCCTGGCCGAACAGGGCTTGATCGCCTATCCCGAAGATCGGAGCGGAATATGATTTTGAGGGCCTACCATCCCCGGACCGACCGGAAAGCGGTACGTCGGATCTGGACCGAGATCGGCTGGCTTGAGGAAGGCAACGAAGAATCTCTGGATCTCTCTTTGGCAGGCTGCCAGGGCTGGGTGGCGGAAATCGAAGGGGATGCGGAGTGTCTGGTGCTGACCTCCCCAGGCGTTTTGCGTTACCTAAAGGACGACATCCCCTTCGCTTCCATTCAGGCAGTGGCCACCGGCCGGATCGGCCGCAGGCAGGGTCTGGCTCTTCATCTGACTGCCAAAGCCGTTGCAGAAGCGGCCCAACGGGGAACGGCGGTGTTTGGTCTGGGTATGTTCGAGCAGGGTTTCTACGATCGTCTGGGATTCGGTACGGGAAGCTATGAGCATACCGTACGTTTCGATCCTTCCAATCTAACAAACGATCTGTCTTACAGGCGGCCGAAACGGTTGGGCCAGGAGGACTGGAAGATCATACACGCCAGCCGGCTCTCGCGGCTGTGCCGGCACGGCTCCTGCAGCCTCTTTGCCCCGGAACTGACCCGGGCGGAAATGCTCGAGCACCCCAACGGCTTCGGACTGGGGTTCCTTAACGCGGGAGATCTGACCCATCATCTCTGGTTCTGCATCCGGGGTCCGGTGGAAAATGGCACCTATCGTGTGGAGTGGATGAGCTTCAGAACCTGGCAGCAATTCCTGGAGCTCATGGCGGTGATCCAGTCTCTGGGAGATGAAGTCAGTCAAGTCATAGTGCGGGAACCCGCCGGAATGCAGCTGCAGAATCTCATGCGGAGACCCTTCCAGCTGCGCCGGATCAGCCGGGGCTCCCGATACGAAAATCGAATCAGCGCTGCGGCGGACTGGCAGATGAGGATCTGCGATCTGCCGGTCTGTCTGGAAAAGACCCGTTTGCCGGGAGATCCGCTTC
>Ga0114922_10005084_pt1 | contig 12159 bp, 7 predicted proteins | sample AartaG_FD_100975 | JGI IMG/M metagenome (GOLD analysis project Ga0114922, IMG submission 100975) | Deep subsurface microbial communities from Aarhus Bay to uncover new lineages of life (NeLLi) - Aarhus_00045 metaG | ecosystem: Environmental > Aquatic > Marine > Oceanic > Sediment | place: Aarhus...
CCGCAAGCTGCCTGGCCGCCTCGAACTGCTCATCGCTCAAATGGGGATTCAGGATGATATCCGCATACAGGGCCAACGCCTGCGCGAGATTGCTCGACTCCAGCGCGGCCCCCAGGTACACGTGCGAGCTGCCGACGGAGGTCGAGCGGTGCAGCCCGAGCCCATCGAGCGCGTCGCCCAGCTTGCGGCTGTCCCACGCCCCCGCTCCCCGGAAGATCCAATCCGAGAGAATGTTGGCGGCCCCGCAGGTCCCCGGCGGCATCCACGCCGCCCCGGCCGGCAGGAGAAAATCAAACGCCACCGACTCCACCCCCGGCATCGGCTCGCCCAACACCACCATCCCATTCGCCAAAACGTACGTATCGATCCGCTGCTCCATGCGCTACCTACTTAGCGGTCCTATTCTCTCAAGAGCCAACCACGAAGGCTGGATTCTAACACCTCAAGCCCGTTGCTTCAATTGAGAATTCCCCGCGATGATCCGCCCGATGCCCCCAATCGTTGACCTCAGAAGGGCCCGGGGATAACAACCGTCTCGCCGACAGCAGGAATGGCGAATGGGCTGTAGGAGCCGAGGCCTACGGGTTTCCAGTGCCATTGCAGCCAATACAGGGAAGGGCTGTCAAGAGAGCAGGAAAAATCGAATTGGGTCGCCGTCGGAGATCCGGCGCCATCGACGGACAACACCTCGACGGCCAAGTCCGGAAGCTCGACGCGCTGCCCCACGCCAAACGGTTCGTCGTCGCCGCGGAACAACGTGTTGAATGTGCGATACAGGTAGAGGAAGCTCGGCCGCATGTCTTTGCTCGACTCATCGACAGACAGCAGGTTGCCCTCCCTCGACCAGATCACAAGCGTGCGCTCGCCCGTGCGGGTGACCTCCAGTGGCCGCCACCCGGGCACAAGCACCCGCGCCAGGGCCGGTACGGATTTGTCTTCGTAGCTCCTTAGGTGTGGCATCGCGATGAACAAGAACGGATTGGGCGCATTGACCAGGACCACGGTCTTATCCGACGGACTCGGAGCCTCGCCGATCTCCGCCGTCGAGTAGATCACCTCGCCGGAGAATGCAAACATGCGACGCGACCAGAGCCTCCCTCCCAGAGCGACCGGGACGTGGATGAACAGCAGGGCAATGCAGATCATCCACAGCGGGATCCTGTACATTCGGCGTTCCGGGACCCAATCGTCCCCGGCAAACATGCCCGTCACGTAGCGTGCTAGCAAGCCGAAAGCACCGATCGCCGCGAACAGCAGATTTCGATTCATCGGCACCGTTGCGCAGATGGGCAGCACGCACAGCAACATCCCCGTGAGCCAGAACCGTGACACACGGTCTCTCTTCAGAAGGCCAAGCACGCCCACGAACACCAGAGCGAGAAATGCATACACCGGGACCAGATACTGCCCCATCGCACGCTCGGACATCATCCAATAGGTGTCCGCCGGAAGTGGCGCCCACTGCCCCATGAGCAGCAGCGGCGCCCGCTCCAGCACGGCCAGCGCGTAGGCCAGAGGCTCGCGCCCCGGATCGATCACGAAACCGCCCCCTGAGGCGCCATGGCCCAGGGCGTTGTACACGATGCGCCAGCCTGCGATCACCACAACCGCCGGAACGAGGCTCAGGGCACGACGCAGCCTCGTCCCGCGGTCGATCATGAGTGCATACGCGAAGAGATATGCGAACGTCGCGATCCCGGCCTCGGTCGAGAGCAGCGCCAGAAGCAGCAGCAGTGGCGCCAGGGCACCGCAGCCCCGCCGTCCGCACCGCCGCCATCGATCGTGGCACAACAGCGCCAGAACCGAAAAGAACAGGGCCAGGAGGAGGTTCCGGTTCGCCACCCACCACACCGGGAAGTAATTACTCTCATCGATCATATAGAGCAGCGCCGCCAGGGCAGCAACCGGCACCGCCCCCATCATCCGCCGATACAGGGCCGTGACCACCACAACCACCGCACCAAACCACAGCAGATTGTGCGCGTGCATCAGCGCGGGCGAATCCGGGAACAGTCGGTAGTCCAGCCAGTGTGTCAGCGCGGTCAGAGGCCGCCAGTTCGAGATACGCAGATCGTCCGACACCCACCACGGGAATAGCCCGGACTCCTTCAGATGCGATACGTCCTCCCGCGATCGCGTCACGGCAAACGTGTCACGCATCGCGCCGGTGAGCGTACCGGCATCGGTGGGCAACAGAGGTGTCCCATAGTATCGCTCGGGCACGACCCGCTCTTTGACAAGATGGGCACGGTGGACCAGATCATCCTGGAAGAGCCCGCCACCGATGCTCGGCAGCATGAGTGCAATCGCCAGCAGACCCAATGCGAACGGGAACAGACGATGCGCAGATGCACGGTGAAACAAATGCGCCAGTCGTCCAAACCGCATAGGACCTCGCAAAACCATGAACGCATAACATGGGCCCGCGGAACTCGCCCGCTAACGACCAGAGAAGATCCGGCTACGCCGCAGCGGTTTCGGAGCTGTATTCGTCGAAGCGGACGGCGATCTTCTTGCTGACGCCCTGGGTTTGCATGGTGACGCCGAACAGGACCTCGGCAATGCTCATCGTCCGCTTGGAGTGTGTGACCACGATGAACTGGCTGTCAATTCCGAAATCCCGCAAGAGCATGTTGAATCGCTCGTTGTTCGCCTCGTCCAGGGCGGCGTCCACCTCGTCGAGGAAGCAGAACGGTGAGGGTTTCGTCCGGAAGACGGCAAACAGCAGCGCCAGGGCCGTCATGGACTTTTCGCCGCCGCTGAGCAGCGAGATGCTCCGCGTCTCCTTCCCCGGCGGCTTGGCGATCACCTCGATGCCCGCTTCGAGCACGTCGTCGCATTCCTCCAGCACGACATCGGCTTTGCCGCCGCCGAAGAGCTTGCGGAAGATCTGCTGGAAGTTGACGCGAATCTGCTCGAACGTCTCGACGAACTTCTCGCGGCTCTGTTTGTTAAGCTTGTTGATAAGCTGCTGGAGCTGGCTCTTGCTCTCCGTAAGGTCCTGGACCTGGTTGGCTAAGAAGTTGTGCCGTTCCTCGAGGGTCTCCTGCTCGGCAATGGCGTCGACGTTGACGTTGCCGAGCCGCTCGATCTTGCCGCGAAGCTCGTTGATCTCGCCCTTGACCTGCTCCCAATCCACGTCCCCGGTCTCGCGATTGGCGAACGCCTCGGCCAGATCGATCTGCAGCTCATCGCGAACGCGCTCCATCAGATCCTGCTGGCGGACCTCCAATTGCCCGAGTTCGACGCGGAGTTCACCGATCTCGTGCTCGATCTGGGTCTTCTCGGCGCGCTTGGTGCGAACGAGTTCCTCCTTCTGCCGCTGCTCGGCGACCAGTCCGGCGAGCTCTTCCTGCAGCAGCCGGTTGTTCTCCTGCGCGCCCTCCTTCTCCACGAATAGCTCGGAGACGCGGGCCTCAGAAGTCAGAATATCCCTCTGGGCCTCGGCCAACTGGCCGGTGCAGACCTGTATCTCGTCCTCCGCGGTGGCAAGCGTGTGCAAGCTCGTCTGCATCTGCCCCCGTAGTCTTTCAATGATCTGCCGCAGCCCCTTCTGCTGCTCGACGACCTGGCCGAGCCGGACCTTCAGGTCCGTCAACTCCTGCATCCGGTCCTGCTGCTGGCCCTTCAACTCGTCGTATCGAGCCTCCAAGTCGTGGATGTGGGCGGCCCGCTCGTTGTTGACCGCCTCCAATTCGCCGAGCCGCTGCTTCGAATCGTATTCCCTCTGCACAGACTGCGAGATCTCGGCCTCGAGAGAATCCAACTCCCTGCCAATCAGCGGCTCCTCCTCCTTCAACCGGTCGATGTCCCGCTCGTAGACCGCCAGCTTCGCATTGATCTGCGTCTTCTCCGTGTTGACTTCGTAGATCGCCGTACGCAGGTCCTTGCAGAGCTTTTCAAGGTGTGCCCTGGTCTGGGTGTTCTTTTGAATCTGGCCGTCCAACTGGGCGACCTCGGCGTTGATCCCGCCGATGGTCTCCTCCAACTGATGGATTCGGCTCCGGCGGGAGATCAGGCCGGTTGCCTTGCCCAGCGGTCCCACCCGCAGCAGCCCGTCGGCGCTCAGGCATTCTCCGCCGAGGGTGACAAGACTGTATCCGGCCCGCAGGTAGTCGGTCAATCGGGCGGCCGCCTCCAGCGAATCCACGACGACCGTCCTGCCCAGCAGGCTCCAGGCCAACGCGGCATACCGGCTCTCGCATTTGACAAATTCCACCAGGCGTCCCTTGACGAACGGGTGCTTCGAGAAATCGGCATCGTCTGTGAAAGGCTCCACCCGATTCAGGCAGCGGAAATGGACTCGGCCTTCGAGATTCGACCGCGTTTCCCGGTCCTCCAGCAGCTTATCCATATCGTTGATCAGCAGCACATCCGTGAGCCCTTCGAGCGCGGCCTCCACGGCACCCGCATACTCCACATCCGTGCCGATCTTCTCGGCGAGAATGCCATCGATGTAATCGAGTCTGGTGCTCTCGTCCCTCTGCGCTTTCAGGATATTCTTCACGGCGTTGCCAAGACCCTCGTAGCGGTGCTCCATATCGGTCAGCACCGTCAATTCACTGCTCAGGGCGCTGCGCGCCTCCTTGCTGTTGGCCAGTCGTCTGCCGTCGTCGGCAATCTGGGTCTCGGCCTCCTCGATCTTCTGCCGCTTCGACTCCAGATTCCCCTCCAGCTCCTCCAGGACCCTGGTGATGTCACCGAGCCGAGCGTTGTGCTGCGCCTTCTCGGTCAGCAGGCCCTCCAGTTCGGCCTTGGCCGTCCGGACCCGGCCCGCGAGCCGTTCTCTCTGGTTCGAGAGGTTGTCGCGATAGCTCGAAAGGCTCTGGATCTCGTTGTGAAGCTGGGCCGTACGCCGCACGATGTCGATGATCCCGGATTTCTCGTCATCGAGTTCCGCCTCCAGCGAACTGAACTGAATATCGACCTCACAAGCGACCTTCTCGATCTCCTCGATCGCCTCCGTCCGTTCAGTCACTGTCCGGTCGCACCCGCCCAGTTCGTTGCGGTGGTGCGCCAAGTCCGCCCTGAGCGCTTCGCCTTGCTCGCGCAACCTTTCGATCTCCTGCAACGCCCCGTCCCGCCGTTGCTCGAGCTCAATCGTGCGCGAACGTAGGAAATCGACCCGCTGGAGTTTTTGGTCGATCTTGCTCTGTATGGCCACCAGCGAGTTGCCCATTTCGCTGAGCTTGTGATCCTTGTCGATAATCTCGTTCCCCAGTCGGCTCGCGTCGGCCTCGGCGCCGGCCTCTTCCGCCACCGCCGTGGAGAACAACTCCCCCGTCTGGCGAAGCATCGCGGTTTTTTCGTCGAGCTGCTCCTTGTTCCGGCCGTACTCGACCAGTGAGTAATTCACCTGTAGCTCTTTGAGCCGCCGGCTGTATTCCAGGTAGTTCCGCGCCTTGCCCGCCTGTAGCTTTACGCTGCGGAGCCGCTTGCCGACCTCGTCGAGGATATCCGCCAGGCGCAGCAGATTCTGCTCGGTGCGTTCGAGTTTTCGAATCGCCTCTTTCTTGTGCGCTTTGTACTTGCTGATGCCGGCCGCCTCCTCGAACACGAGTCGCCGGTCCGCCTTGGAGGCGCTGACCAACTGCTCGACCTGGCCCTGCTCGATAATGGAATAGGCCCGGGTCGCAACGCCCGTATCCATGAACAGCTCGCGAATGTCCTTCAGTCGGCACAGTTTTCCGTTGATGCGGTACTCGCTCTCGCCGCTGCGGTAGATCCTTCGTGAGACCTGCACCTGCTCGGTTTCGATGGGCAATCGGCCAGTGCCGCCTTCAGGATTCGAGAGAACGAGTGTCACTTCGGCCGAGCCCAGCGGCTTCCGGCTGCCGCTGCCGCCGAAGATCACATCGGCCATCTGGTCGCTGCGCAGGCTCTTGAGCTTCTGCTCGCCGAGCACCCACTTGACCGCGTCGACCACATTGCTCTTCCCGCACCCGTTAGGTCCGACAATACCAATGATGGAAGCATCGAAAACGAACTCCGTCCTATCGGCAAAACTCTTGAATCCGTCGAGTATAATCTTCTCAAGTCGCATAGCCTACCTGAATGTCACAATCTCCTATGAGGATACCCGTCCCTCAAGCAGCCGCTCCGGAACAGTGTGTCAATCTTTTATCGGCCTAACGGCGGCCGTTTCTTGACTGGAACCTCGATTTTCGCCAGTGGACCCACCCAAAACTCGGCGTCCACCGCCCCCTTGGCCGACAACTGCTCGAGCAGTGCAATCGTTTCGGCGTAAGAGACGCCCAGGCCGCGGAGCTGTCCTTCTGCCGTGGTGGCGGGTTCGGCTCCAAGGACCCGGATGAGATCGGTCAGGTCCCTCCCGCTCTTCACGGGCCCGATTACGCCACGTCGCGTCGGGTGCTTGCGGATCACCGAAACGTACTCCTGGCCCGCCCGCGAATCGACGACGATGGCTTTGCTCGGCGATTCGACGAACATATTGTCACGACAGGTCAGAGGCGCACCGAACAGAACGATGCGCGGGTCGCCGCGTCGCGACACGAAGATTGCTCGCCGGTCGGTCGATACGACCCGCTCCAGCAGGAAACTTCGCCCTACGAGCTCGCCTGTCACGACGGGAGCCTCCATCTGACGCAGATGCTCGTACGCGGCCAGAACCACCGCCGCGTCACGATCCCGCAACAGTCGCTGGGCCAGCGCCAGAGCGTCGTTCCGTCTGGCCGAGACCATCACCGCATCAAGGGCATCAAGGCGGCGAGGTGAATCCTCATCCGCCGCCAGCGTCCGAAGAGTCGCCAAGGCGCGATCGTCGCCGAGGTTCAGCATGCATCGTGCCGCCCGAAGTCGAACCTCCGCATCGGAGGCATCCAGGAGCATGCGGAGCCTGCCGAGGCCCTTCCGCCCTATTGCCTCGAGGGCGATCTCCGCGCTGTCCTTGTGGTCCGACACGGCCAACTGATGGATCAATGTAGTGACCCTGGCCGTAGCCAGTTCCGGCGTAAGCTCCACGAACGTCGCCGCAACCATCGCGACGAATCGCAGTTTTTTCCGGCGGTATTCCTCAGGCACCCGCACCTCGATATCGCTGGGAGAAAGGGCCGTGGCGATGTTCGGCCCGTATCGCTCGTTCAGCCGGTTGCGGATGATGCTGGCCAGCCGGTAATTCGGTCTGCGAAGCCTCAGGTTCATCGCAAACTCGTAGGCCACCCTGCCGCCCCCGAGAACATAGCCGCTCCCGGAGTCAGAATCGCGATTTTCTATCGGATTGATGAAGATCGGCCCATCGACCGTGGCCAGAGGCTTCGTATCCACACCGAACGTACCAAGGGCCACCAGATCGGCCTTGTACAGCCAGCCGCCGCCGATGGAGGTCGCCTCCGAACCCGGAATCACGGAAGCGCGGACGTCAAAATGCTCTTCCCTCGAGGCGGTCGCCGGGAGCCACCCTTCCAATCGAACGACGGCCGTATTCTTGCTGTCGATCAGTTGATCCACGCTGATTCGCTCATGGGACAACTGCGCCAGGACGTACTGCTTGAGATAGGCCCGGACATGGGGTGGGCAATGCGCCGAACCCGTGCCCGGCAAGCCGCCGACAAGCCCGTAGCCCTCCACCGCCACCGGCGCGGGTTTCGACACTCCTGCGAATGAGGCAATAGTAGGCCCTAACTCGGCCGCGGTTGCCAACCCGATGGAACCGACTTCCGTCTTGTCCTTCTCTACACAGCCGCCCGCCGGCATCAACGCCAGCGACAGGCCGACCAGAAACAACGCCCTCCAGCAAAAAGTTCTCATACTACCGGATATCGCCCTAACGACAGGATTCAGATGACATAAACTTGCCGCAATCTTACGTCGTTATAGGACTTTCGTCAAGTCCGTTTCGGCTCCGATTCACGCCTGACGCCGGTCCGCAAGGCGGTGCCGAACCAGTTCGACCCACGGTCCGTAAAAATGGGGCTCATCAGCCATGGGGCCTGCTCCGGCTACTCTCCGATGAACTGGCAGACGACTGTGCGATTGCGGGAGCGTGTGTCGAAGTCCACCAGAATAATCTGCTGCCATGTGCCGAGCGTCAGTCGGCCACCGGTAAATGGCACGCTCAAAGAGGGTCCGAGCAGCGAGGCCCGCACGTGGGAGTGGCCGTTATCATCATGCCAAGTGTTCTCATGCTCATACGAGCCTGCCTCCGGGGCGATCCGCTCGAATGCGGCCTCGATATCGTGGTTCACCAGCCCGGGCTCGTACTCCGTGGTCGTGATCCCGGCTGTGGAGCCGATATGGAACAGGGTAACCACTCCCGCGCTCAGGCCCGAGCCAGCCACTGCCCTGCCGACATCATCCGTGATATTGACCACGTGGCAGTTGCCTCTCGTGTTCACCTGTATCTGCTCCGTCTTGACCATCTCCGAGATCCTCTCGTCAATGTCATTCGTCTGCAAACCGGGTACCCTAACCTGGAAGGCCGTGTTTGGCAAGCCGTGCCACCGCCAATTGTGGTCAACGTGCGCGGATTGGGTCCGCGAAAATTAAGTATTTTCCCTATGTTGCACGGAGGGCCAATGTCCTATATAATGGCTTCTGAAAGTGCAACCCGCGGCTGTGACCACGGATGGCATCACGAAAGGTAGCATTAGGTGAGAGGCCAGGGATGAGCACGACATATCTGCACAGCGAAAGACTTCAAGTACAGCAATACGACGCAGGGCCTTTGTGCCCCCGGTGCGAGACGCTCATGGTCGAGACAGACCGCACTACGGAAGACGGCTGCACCTACATCTGGTATGGGTGCGCCGCCGTCGGCTGTGATGAGCAGTGGCTCGTGAAGAGAGCGGCACGGATGATTCAGTAGCCGGCCGGAGTGTCCGGAGGACAAAGGTTCCGGGTCTTGTGAGGCAGGGGGATATGGGAAGATGCGAGGGGACGTCGGAGGGGTGATCCGGAGCGGTGATGTGGCACGTCGGCCTTCCCCAATGTTCCACCACTGTGGGAAGGCTCGCGCGCACCGTCAGCATGCCTGCCGTTTTGCCTTTGCCTTTTTCATCCCGCTGTCTGTACAATTGGCCTGATGACCGTACGTTGCACATTGCTGATCCTGGCCTTGACACTTGCAGGCGCCGGATGCAGCAGGAAACCGAGCGGGACTCTCCCGCCGCTGCACCAGGCAGCCAAGGATGGCGATGCCAAACGAGCTCGATCGCTGATCCGCCGGGGCGCCGACGTCAACAGGAAGGATGCGCTCGGCAGGATCCCGCTGTACATCGCCGCCGGAAGGGGCCACCGGGAACTGGTGGAACTGTTCATCGCCAAGGGCGCTGATGTCAACGCCGAGACGACGAACCACGACGTGCCGCTGCATGTGGCCGCCTCGTACGGTCGACAGCAAATCGCTCAACTGCTGCTGGCCCGCGGCGCGAAGGTGAGCGCAAGGAACCGAACGGGCGTGACGCCGTTGCACTGTGCCATTGCCCGCCGGCACGGGAGCCTTGCCGCGATGCTCATCATTGAAGGCGCCGATGTCACGGTAAAGGATGTGTTGGGGCGTACCCCGCTGCACTATGCGGTTACCCGCGGGGAGGTGGATATCTCGCGGCGCCTGATCGCCCAGGGTGCCGATGTCAACGTGAAAGACAACAGCGGGCGTTCCGCTCTGTCGTACGCAATCACACAGGGACATGTTCAGTTCGTCAAACTGCTGATCACCCAAGGCGGCGACGTTCAGGCCACCGGTGATCGGTCACCGCAGGATCTGCTGTGCCACGCCGTCAGGCAGGACTACACGCAGATTGTGGAGATACTGGTGACCGAAGGTGTGGATGCGAACGGCCAGGACAGTTCCGGGGGAGTACCGCTGCTGCTGGCGGTACGAAGCGGCAACAAGGAGACAGCCGAGTTGCTCATCAACAAGGGCGCCGATCTCACGGTAAAAGATGACGACGGCACAACGGCCCTGCACCATGCAGCCGCCGCACGGCACGCCGAGGTCATCAAGTTGCTCATCGCCCGCGGTGCCGACGTGAACGCCAAGGACCGGATGGGCCGCACACCTCTACATCGTGCCGCAGACGCCGAGAGTGATGATCTGATCGCGGCCCCGTACGCCGAGACAGTCGCTCTGCTGGTGGCCGCCGAGACCGATGTGAACGCCAGGGACCAGGACGGCGCCACGCCTCTGCACCAGGCCGCCTCCCGGGGCGACAAAGCCGTGGTGGAACTGCTCGTCTCCCATGGCGCCGATGTGAACGCGCCGGCCCCGGATGGCATGACGCCCCTGTTGTTCGCGATCTCCCGCGGACACGCGGAAACTGCCGCTTTTCTCGTCGCCCATCGTGCCCAGGTGAATGCCGAGACCGGCGCGGGATTGACAGCACTGCATCCTGCGGCCGCGGGAGGTCACAGAGACCTGGTCACGCTTCTGCTCGCAAAGGGGGCGGACGTCAACGCCAGAATCCGACGGGGCACAAGAGATCGCTGGTCCACTGATTGGGCGGGGCAGACCGCCCTGCACAAAGCCGCTTCGGGCGGACATCAAGAGGTGGTGGAACTGCTGGTGGCGAACGACGCAGCGGTCAACGCAGCCGACATGTACGGCGTCACGCCGCTGCACGAGGCGGTCGCCAGAGGGCGCCGCAACGTGCCCAAGGGTCGCTTCAAGGAGGTGGCACAGACCCTGATTGCCACAGGTGCCGATGTCAACGCGAAAGACGCCCGCAACCGGGTCCCCCTGCACCATGCCGTCATGAACGGCGCCACGGATGTGGTGGGATTGCTCACGAGCAGCGGAGCGAACGTCAATGCCAGGGACACCGAGCAAACCACCGCCCTGCATCTGGCGGCGTACGAAGGTCGCCGGGACGTCGTAGAGTTGCTCATCGCCGGCGGCGCCGACATCCATGCCCAAGACCGCGACGGCGATTCCCCCATGCACGAAGCCGCACGCCGACGGCACGGGCCGGTAGTCGAATTGTTGATGGCAAACGGCGCGAAGCTCGACGCCGTCGTCGAAAGCCTCCTGACGACCGGCTCGACCCCACTCCACGACGCGGCCACAGCGGGCGACATCCAGAACATCCAATCGCTCCTGCCCCAGGGCGCCAACGTCAATGCAAAGGACAGGGAGGGCGGACGGCCGCTCTACTATGCCGTAGAAAAAGGCCACCGAGAGATTGTCGAGTTCCTTGTCACGGGCGGCGCGCTCGTCAATACACACAACACGTGGCGGGCCGAAACGCCGCTGCATGCGGCGGCCCGCGAGGGCCATGCCGAGATTGTGAGTCTGCTGACCGCCCATAGCGCCGACTGCGAGGCAACGGACCGTTCCGGCGCGACCCCGCTCCACGACGCGAGCGACACGGACGTAGCCGCACGGCTGATTGACGCCGGAGCCGACGTCCACGCCCAGGACGACGACGGCCGGACCGCCTTACACAAGGCTGCCAGGTGGGGCCGGACGGATGTAATGGAGCGGCTGATCACCCACGGCGCCAGGATCGACGCCCGGAGCACCGATGGTTACACCCCTCTGATGGATGCGAAACAATACAAGCAACCCCACGCCGCCGAATGGCTCCGCCAGCATGGAGCGAGCGAGTGATGCGAATCTGGAAGAGTGATCGCGATTTGTTGAATGCTCCCTCTCATCCAACGATCGCGAGGGCGACGTAAGGGACGAGATTGAACCCCAGAACAAACATCTTGAACAACCCGAGGAAGGAGTAGATGGCTACGTTGAACGATTCCCGCGAGATCGCGAACCACCTGCTGTGCATTCGGTAGACCCAATCGCCGGCGAAGGCACAGATCAGAAACGAGAGAACCAGCAAAGCCCCGTTGATCGCCGTGCACCACAAAAAGAACGCTCGAATCGTCGCGATATCCATCGTATCTCTCCTTTTTCCGGGATCGACCTTGGATTCCTGGCAATAGTCGCCGTGTTCCGGACGCCACTTGGCCCCAATAGCTGGCTCTCCGAGTATTCTCAGAGAGGCAAGACGCCGAATAACTAATAGCTGAGACTCGACCCTAGTTTCCACTTTGGGCATTTTTCAACTCTTTTGCACAATCGAACGCTGCGCATGCCCACCCTAGTCTTCCCGCGTTCTCTCTGGAAATACGGGAGACAATCACCGTTTTGCGGTCTCCGGGTGCTCATCAACAGCCGGCTCTCCTTAGCCTGGATATTTCACG
>Ga0114922_10005085_pt1 | contig 12159 bp, 7 predicted proteins | sample AartaG_FD_100975 | JGI IMG/M metagenome (GOLD analysis project Ga0114922, IMG submission 100975) | Deep subsurface microbial communities from Aarhus Bay to uncover new lineages of life (NeLLi) - Aarhus_00045 metaG | ecosystem: Environmental > Aquatic > Marine > Oceanic > Sediment | place: Aarhus...
AATGGCGCCGGGCCTGTCGTTCTCCTCCGCTGCCTTACCCCAGGCCAACAGAAGCTTGGCGTCGACGGCATAGGTCGTATCAGGGTGTTTCCTCACAAGTGTGCGCAAAGACTTCTTAAGTGGTTGCCAAACCTGAGGCTTGTTTAGTCTGACGAGATACTTGAAGATGGGCAAGTCCTGACCGATTCGTTCGTCCCACGGAACTTCGGGCTCTTCAGCCGCCAATGAACTGCGGACGGCGCACGCAAGAAGAATCAAACCAAGCAAAGCAGTGGCAATCGATGCAATAGCCTTCATTCCGCGTCTCCTACCAGTCGTCACCCCAGAGCCGTTCGAGACCCCGACCAAAGACTTGTGCCGGCCTCCTCCGACCCTTGCCGTGTCCATCTTCGATACGGTTAGCGTGAAATGCATTTCAAAGCCGTTCTTCGTGCCCTGCCGGCAGTTCCTTGCCCAGCGCTCGGCCGCGCGGGTGCTGATACCACCAGAGCGCAAAGGTTCCTCGTTCGCCAACTGCCCAGCCGCCTAGTCCCCACCTGGCCAGTTCGAGGCCTTGCAGGGCAACGGGAGCAGTTGTGCCCGGCATGCTGTATATCTTCCATCTCGACCATGACTTGCCGAAGTCCGGGGTCGTCCACACTCCGGGCTTGCCATCGCCGGAAGCGCCGATGGCGCAGGCGCGGTGCAACGAAGCAAAAACTACATCACGCAGCAGGACGGGGCCGTCGGCGTTCTCATGCACAACCGGCCGCACAGTCCAGTTCCGGCCGCGGTTCTTGCTGGTGGCAACGACTGCACCGCCCCCGACGGCCATGGCCCGGCCCGCCGGCGGCAGCGTAACAGCGTCCACGTTACTTGGAAACAGTGGGCTCTTCTGGGCTGCCCACGTCTTGCCGCCGTCCTTGCTCACGACTATTCCATACCCTGCCGCAAGAAGCGTCTGGCCGGTGCCCTTCAGATCAACAAGTGGAAGGCCGAAGTAGGCCTCGCTCCAGTTTTTGCCGCCGTCAGAAGTGGCCAGGATACGGCCATACTCAGTGCCGGGTGTCCTGGTGGTGTCCTTGACACCACCCGACGACCAGGCTTGTTTTATGGCCTCATGCGGCTGCTTTGTCTTGCCCCTTGTCACCATCCACCCCTTGTTGACATCAGTGAAGAACACCGCCGTGGCAATTTCCGGAACCTCATGTGCGACATCGAACTTGGGGGCTACTTGCGAGTATTTGCGCCAGGTTTTTCCACAGTCACCTGTGCGCAAGACGAGTATTCCGCCTTTGAGATTGCCACCCCTGGCATTCGTCTCATCGACCCCGCCCACAATCCAACCGTTGTCCTTGTTCACAAAGAAAACATCGCGCAGGTCGGCATTGATGTCTGAGATTCTGACGGTCCACACAATACCGCCGCGTTGGCTTGAAAGGATTGCCCCATTTTCGCCTGTGGCAACCAGCCAGTCCTTGTACGATCCCGTTCCGTCGACGTGAGAGACGAAGGAAACGTCGTGGAGGTCAACCGGGGATACCAAGGACGCTGTCCACGTCTTGCCCCCGTCCCGAGTGGCATTCAGGATCGTTTTCACTCCCTGCGGTCCCTCTGATTGGACGGACAGCGAAAACGCGACTTTGTCAGACAGGACCTGGTCGGCGGTGCGGATCGGAGCCGCAACTGACGCCGGGGCCTCCCCGAACTTGAACAACAACTCCCCCTTGTGCCAGAGCTGCACGCCCTGGCGGAATCGCATCACCTGAATCGAGGAGGCTGGCGCGGGGACCTCCCGCTCCTTGTTCCATGTATCCCCGCCGTCGGCGGTGGTTAGAATAACTGCTGTCTGCGGCGCACCGTCGGCGGATGTGTCGATGGCCGCCGCCAGGCCGATACCGCGCGCTTGATCCGCGAAGAAGAGCCTCCGGAATACGTAACGTTTGTCATCTTCCCCGAGATCGACCGTACTCCACTGTTCGCCCCCGTCGCCGGTCTTGAGCAATCCACCCGCGCCGCCAGCCCAAACAGATTGCTCGTCCAGGGCATACACGCACTTCAGCGGCGCCACTGTGTCCTTGGGAGAACCCTCTTTCTGAACGACCCAGGCGCTGGCGTTGTTGCTGTAGATGATGTCGCCGGCTTCGGCGTTGTCGCTGTGGAGGATATCCCCGGCCTCAGTGACCGCCCACGCGAGGATCCTGTTGTCGGCGGCTTTCACTAATGTCAGGCCCGAAAGCTTGTTGTCGGGCATGCCTTCGGGGATGATCTGGGTGGTCCAGGATAGTCCGCCGTCTGACGTATGGCTGATCGTGCCACCCGCTTCTGCCAGCCACCCTCGTTGGCCGTCAATGAAACAGAAGTCGGCGATCTCTCCATCCACGCCGCTTGGCAGCCTCTCCCAGAACCTATTGGAGTACCGCGAATAAGGCATGAAGTGGTGGGGGTCCGTCATGCCCGGCTCATCCTTGCGCGCAGCTCCTTCTTCCACCAACAGGCTTTCGAGACCGTGCACATCATAACCATAGGACGTCACATCGCCCCTGGTCAAGTGAACAATGCCGTCTCCCACCCTCACAACCGAAGGGAAATCCGGCATCCCGCTCGCCTTGATCTGGATCCATTCAGGGAGCCGTGTGCTTCGCCGCATTCGTGTTGGCGGGGGCGCCGACGGGAGGCCCTCGAGACGCTGCTTAATGGCTGCAATCACTTCAGGGTCATCGATCCTGAAAACCGGATCCACGCGTCCTGAGAACACCCGCAGTTGTATCCTTAAATAGTGATCGGCCTCGCTCGTTTCCGGGTGCGTGGGATGATCTTCGTCTTGCTCTTGGGGTCTGGTATCGCCCCTGACGTCAGGGACCGCAGGCCCCTGGGGCTGTTCAGCCTGTGCGGTCCTCTCACCTGTGTTGAGAGGCGACACCAGAAAGAGAACGCACAGCAGCAAAGCCGCCACAGCAAGCGCAACACAAATCTTTCTCATGTCAATCCTACCTCATTCTCAGAAGTCCCACAAGCCATCCGCCTGTTGCACCGCGGCCGGCGCCGTGCAACGCATCTCAAAAGCGACCTCCCTCCGTGGATTCCTCCGGCGCAAATTTGAACTGCATGAACAGCCCGCCTCCTTCCGTCCTCGTTGCCTCCTCTCGGTTTTGGCACGGTCGATGACAGTCACTCGACGGTCGTCCGTGACGCCGCCGGTTCCTTACTTTGCCGCCGTAACCAGCACGTTCCGGTCGTCCACCCGCAGGAGGATCTCGCCGGCGAGTGCCAGAACGCCCTGGCGGTTTTCCCCGACGAACTTGTCCACCAGCTTGAAGTACTCGGGCGAGCCGAAGGTGATGGTCTCATCGGCCTCGATGCTCTTCTCGTCTTCGACGGTCCGGGAATCGATCCAGCGCCTGCCGCGCTGGTAGAGCGCCCGGTCGTTCATCTGCTGAACGTTGGCGAACTCGACACGGTTCATTTTTGCGTCGAAGAACGTGTTGCGGCGGTTTGAAAAGAGCATCGAGAAACCATCGTTGTGGTTGGCGATCTGGTTCGCGGCGCCGATGCCGGACCGCGTGTCTATGGCGCGGCGCTGCAAGTTGGCACCGGCTGCCTTACGGTTGGGGCCGTACGCCGCGAGGTTCGTTCCTTCCAGTGCAAGGAAAGCCGTGTATTCGGTAAGGATGCCGAACTCGGTGGAGAGCCGCACGATCTCGTCGACCAACTCCTTCATCTTCGGATCGGTTATCCCGGCGCTGGTGACGGTGGCGAGTGTGGCCCCATTCGCGGCCCCCGCCTGGCGGATTTCCTCGATGAGAAACGCCACCTTGCGGCTCGCCCACAGACGCGGCACGAAGCTGTTGCGCGTGGTGGCGTTTGTGAGTTCAAACTTGAACCTGAACGTCCGCTGCGTGCCGCGGTATTTGCCCGCGAGGGTGAATGCAAGCGGGTCCTCGCCCTTGTACTGGCCGAGCAGTACGAGCTTGTCGCCTTCGAAAATATCGGGCAGCTCGGCGGGCAGCGGGTCAGAGATCCGTCTCGTGATCACCTTGCCGTCGGCATCAACTGTTTCGAGCTCGGGCTCGGAAAGCACAGGCCCCGAAAGCCGGCGATAGACCTGCGACACCTTGACCTCGACGTCCTCGCCGGGCATCACTACGGTGCTCACTGCCCGGCTCTTGCGCGCCAGGTGGTTGAGCAGCGGCGCGTTGACGTCGTAGCCGACGCCGAAGGTGAAGATGCGTCGCTTGTGCGTGTTGGCCTTGAGGGCGGCCTCGCGGATGCCCAACTCGCTGCGCACGCCCACGGTGGGCAGGCCGTCGGTGAGGAACAGCACGATCGGCAGCATGCCTTCGGTCGGCTTCTGCCTGAGCGCCTCGATGAGCGCATCGTGGATGTTGGTGCCGCCGCCCGGCCGGAGTTGTCGAATGTAGTGGCGGGCGTCTTCGGTGTTTTTGCGGCTCTTGATGACGGGCGCCGGGGCGAAGGTCGATACCGACCCCGAGTAGTCGATGATATTGAACGCCTCGCCCTCGTGCAGCCCCTCGACCACCTGGAGTGCGGCGGCGCGGGCCTGCTCGATTTTCTCGCCGGCCATCGAGCCCGAGCGGTCGATGACCACGATCACCTCGCGCTTGACGACGGGAGCGGCGTTTTCGTCCGCCGGAGGCACGGCCACCAGCAGCAGGAAGTAGCCGCCGCCGATCTTGGGATCGGGATACGCCATGAGCGACGCCGCCAGGCCGTTCGCGCCGGTGAGATACGACAGAATGAACGCCCCGGGCTCATTGACGGCTTCCGGGGCCACCTTTACGCGGGCCCGGCCTTCGCCGGGATACTCGATGTCGATCTTGTGACTGGGCGAGTAGACCGTGGTGATCTTTTCCTTAGACTTTATCCTGACCGATATGTTCCAGGGGGTCGAAACCGACAGTAGCTCGCTGCGGGGCAGCATGTAATCCGTCCGGTTTCCGTCGCTGGTGAGCAGATGCTCGTAGATCAGGCGCACCTTCTGTGTGCCCTTCGCGGGCACGGGAAAAACGCTGGTGCGGATCAGATTGTAACCGGCGAACTCCACCAGGGCGGGATCGCGCAGCTTGGCGACGATCGAGTTGTAAAGCTCGCGGGCTTTCTCCTTCGGCAGGATTTCGGCGGTCGGCTCGCCTGCGGCTCCCTGGAAGGTGAAGCCCCGCAGCACGGCGCCGTCGGGAACGGGCACGACCATTTCGGCTTCCTGCGCCCTGCCCGAATTGTTCGCGAGGGCGATGTCCATCGTCGTCGTCGCCACCATATTGAGTATGTCCACGCCGACGTCCACCAGTGTGATCTTCGGACCGGTGGTATTCGGGCGCACGGAGAACGACCGCGTCTGCGGAATCACGAGGTTGCTCGCCCTCGGCACGAACGCCGAACTGAGATGCGCCGCCGGCCGTTCGCCGGCAAACCCGGAAGCCGTGCACATCACGGCCAGGCAGCAGATCACCGCAACGTTGAGAATGGTTTTGTTACTCATCGCCTGCTCCTTCATTGAAGTTCTTTCTGAACGTGAAGTTTTTCTTTTCGGCCTGTGAGCGGACGGCCGCCAGCATCGCCGCGTCGAACGAGTTGTCGCCCTTCTCGCCCATCTTCTTCCGCTCGACTTCGATGAATTCCCGCCTCTGGGATGCCAGGTCGTTGATCTGCGTCTGGACTTCCTTGCGCTGGGCTTCCATCTTGTCGAGGTGGGCGTTCTGCTCTTCCGCCGTCATCTCCTGCATGTTCTCGGGCAGATCCTCTTTCTTGATTTCCGAGAGATCGAAATCCTTTCCGTTGCGGGCGTCGACGAGATCCCACTTGCTGTTTCTGTAAAGAGCCTGGGCCTTGACGATGTTTCGTGCGGCGAAGTTAGCCATGCCCATTTTAGCCGAGTTGCTGTCCTGCGCGATCTGGTTGGCGGCTCCGGCCTTTCCCTGCGCTCCGTAGGCCACGTAGGTGGTGTTGAGCTCGGCGCCCAGCTCGGCGATCTTCTTGTCGAAAGGCGTGGTGATCTCTATCGTGCCGTTGTTTTGGTCGATTGCGGCGAAACTGCCGTCGGCCAGTTGCGAGACCTCCCGCCAGCCCGGGGCTATGCCGTCCGACGGACTGCCGCAGTAGATCGAGTTGACCATGATGCCGCCCTTGATCGCATCGGCGCAGACGTTGCGGAAGTCGTACTTCTCTTTCGCCTGGTCGGCGGATTCGTTGCCGGCGACAAAGATCAGCTTGAGGGCATCCTTGGCGTCGCTCCACTTCAGCTCCGTTACGGCGTCGTGCAGCACCCAGCCGACGTACTCTTGCGAGCCGCTGATGCCGAGGGCCATCAGCTTCTGATACACAGTGTCGAGATCGTTGGTGAGTTCGGTTTGGACCGTGATGTGACTCGGCGCGCCGCCGTTGTGGCCGTAGCTCAGCAGCGCCACGCGCAGCTCGGGTGCGGGCTTGGCCAGGGCAAGCTCGCTTACAACATCCCACAGCTTCTGGCGGGCCGCATTGATCAGGCCGCCCATGCTGCCGCTGGTATCGAGGCAGATGGCGAGGTCGATGCGCCGCGCTTCTTCTTTCATTACGGTCTTGGCGGCGGCGTGTGCCGATGCGGAAAACGCCAATGCCGCCAGGCTTACCGCCATTGCTACACATACTATTCTCTTCATCCCTTTCATCTCCTGATCCTCCTTATCCGATGCGTGACCATTCCTTGCGACGCGGACATTCCGCGCCGTCCTCAGGCACCTTTTAATGGCGCACCAGCACGCTGTACCGGTAGGCCAGCTTCTTTTCCTTGCCGGGCTTCAGTTCGAACGTCCAGATCAGTTCGTTGCGCTTGTTGACGGAATACACCCCTTCCTCCCGCAACACACACCGGGGATCCCCGTCCGCCTCCAGGAGTTCACCGGAGAAGCGGCGGCGAATTACAAGGGTCACGGTTTCAGCGCGGTGGTTGCTCACGAGAAGCTCGCCTTTCACGGGTACCTTCCGGAACGTCTGACCGCCCCAGTAAATGGTCTCTCTGTTGCCGGCTACGGGCTCTTCGTGTTCAGTGGCGCGCGTGCGAATGCTGAGTGCCTTTGTGATGTGCAGCATGGTCTGCTCGCCCTTGTTCACGAAATAGCTCATCGATTGCCCCAGGAACTTCCCGTTGGCCACTATCATTGCAGGACCGGTTGTCATGGGAAAATCGAGCGGATTTCGGAAACGGACCGAATCCCATGCGGCGTCCCGGTATTTCTTCGGGTCTCTCCTCATTTCGCGCTCGTCAATGTACCTGCCGTTAACCTTGCGCGTATCCGGGACGATCCACTCAACGATCCTCTCGTAGGAGGCTTGTCCCAATGCCACGCTGAGTGCCAGGGAATCGCCTTCGGCCAGGGTCTGGGGCCCGATGGGGTGGTAATAGATGTCCGGGCCTTCGCCCTTCGGAATGGCGGAGAGGTCGATCGGCCCGGAGCCCGGCGCCGCCACGTTCATCACAGCCTGCCCCGTGACCGCCCAGCCCCGCCCCCTATCAGTACTCGGATCCGTCCGAAGCTGACGGAAGAATTCCGTCCACGGAGTGCGCAGGGACAGCGGCGACGTGACGTGCCCGAACCTAACGCTCGGGAAGCCGGTGATCAAACTCAGCTCAACGCCGTCGATGTCTTCCAGCTCATTCTTTATGACTGCTTTCTGCTCAATCCTGAGTTCTTTGGGATCAGAGATGTCCACCCGGTAGCTCGGCGCCCAGGCCATTCCCTTTGTTAGATAGGTAACAAGAATCGTAGCAGGCTTTTCTTTCATCGCGGTTACGTTGAATAACAGGACGGGCCTGCGGCGGGTGACCTTGGCGGGCTCTCCTTCCGCCTGTGCGTAGGCGATCATCGACGGCTCAACGTAAATACGGCCTCGCTCCGTTTCCATCACCAGGTAGCGCGGCTGCTTGTCGGACAGATTCCGGCCCGACGGACGGGACGACGAACCATACCACCACCGGGAGAAGTTCTCGTATGCCCGGTCCCACTTCTTTTCTCCGTCCGCCTTCGGACTGACCACCGTACCGCTGGCGGGCTGGATGCGGCCGTCGCGAAAGTGAATGATAACCTTCCTGCCGGCCAGCTCTTCATAGAGGCTCTCGCCCCGTCCCGGTTCCTGAAACTCGCGGATGGTCACGCGGGTTTCGACCTTGGCGTCGCTCTCGATCCAGAACGTTCCGTGCACGGGATCGGGCACGTCGCTGAGGGCATAGGTGCCGGGGGCCGGAATCGACACTGTGCGCTTGACGAGTGCCAGGCCGTTTTTGAACATCCCCACGGAGACGATTCGGCTCTCCACCGCCGCTTCTTCCGCCTGCACGTAGCATGCTGCTATCAGCACCACAACGGCGGCAAATGCTACCCTGCGCATTCTTCTTCTCCTTTTCTGTTGGCTGGCCATGGACACGCGGACCACCCGCGTTCCTCTTGCTTATTTAGACGCCCAAAGTGGGAAAAGGTTTGTAACTGCAATGTAACAAGATCTCCGCTGCCGACACCTGCGGCCGTTTCAATTCAGGAAGAACAACAGCCGCTTGAGAAACGGCTTCCTGATCTCGATTGTTTCGGAATTCGTATCGAAGGAAATACCTGTCAGGTCGGCGGTCACCTTGTATTCGCCTGGTATAACGCCGTCTGTGCGGGTGAACGTCAGCTCCGTCTCGTATTCCTCTCCCGGAACAAGGGTGATCTCCTCAGATCTTTCTCTCGATGCGATCTGGCCACCGCGCGTTCCCATGCGGAGTTTGGCGTAGCACCTGAAAATGGCGGGCTCTTTCGTGGGGTTTTCCACGGTGACCAAAACGGGTATCTGCTCGCCAATGGAATAGCGCTTCTTGCCCGGGACGGCGACGCTTGCTTTGAGCTTGAGGTGCGATTGTTTGATCTCCAGGTAATGCGTGCGGAAGCCTCTTCGGATATAGGGGTCCGACGCCTTCGCCATCAGCCCGGCAAAGATCTCCATCGCCTTTTCACGCTCTCCCGTGTCTTTGTAGATCAAGGCAATCTGGTAAAGAGCCGCACCCCTGACCGTCCATGCGACGCGAGCAGAGGACATCGGCACCGGCGGCACCCACTCGTCACCGTACTCATCAATCGCTCTCTCATACACGTCTATGGCTTGCTTCGGTTCCCCCAGGCGGGCGTGAAGGCCTGCAATGCGAAGCAAGGCGCCGGCACAGATAGCCCTCTTCCCATACGGGTAGAACTGCAACTGCGATGCCGGAGCCTGAACCAACCTCTCGAATTCAGCATAGGCCTTTGCGATGCGCTCGCGTTGCCATTCTTCTGAAGGGCCTGCCCGCTGGGGGAGCTTCTTGCTGGCCGCACGGGTCGGTGCGCTTGGCAGAGGTCGTGCTCCAGAACAGCCACTCGCGAGCAGCGACAGAAGGACAAGGGATATTTCCGCGATTCTGATCATCGCCATTCTCCGTCGGCGCATGCCTGTCGCGCCTCCTATTCATTATAGCATGCTATGATGGTGGCGTGTGTAACGGGTGTGTAACAATGGATCAAACGGAAGGGAGGTCCGCAGATTGCGCAAATTACGCAGATCAACCGGCCAGGCAATGGTGCGCCGTTCTTCCGAAAAATCTGCGCAATCTGCGTAATCTGCGGATATCGAGCGGCTTGCCCGTCAAAATGTCACGCCTTGCCAGCCAGCTCGCGAATGATATCCTCGAGGGAGCGCGCCGGGTGGTAAGCGACGAGTTCGCGGGCCAGCGAGATGTCCGGCACGCGGCGCGGCAGGTCTTCAAAACCTTCCGCGTATGCTTCGTCGTAGGAGATGTGCTCAATCCGGATCGCGGGATCGACGATGTCGCGGACCGCCTCGGCCAGTTCGCGGATCGACACCTCGCGGTCCGCGCCCACGTTCACAACCCGGCCCTCGGCGCGCGGCTCGCAAGCCAGCCGCACGATGCAGTCGACCGCGTCGAGCACGTGCGCAAAGCTGCGCGTTTGCTTGCCGTCGCCGTAAACGGTTATCGGGCCGCCGTCGAGCGCCTGCCCCACGAAACGAGGCAGCACCATGCCGTATTGACCGACCTGCCGCGGCCCGACGATGTTGAAGAACCGCGCAATCACCACCGGCAGGCCGCGCTCGCGATAGTAGGCCAGCGCCAGGAATTCATCGAGCAGCTTCGAGCACGCATAGCTCCACCGGCCCTTGTCGGGCGGGCCCAGCACCAGGTCGTCGTCCTCGCGAAACGGCACTTCCGAGCGCTTGCCGTAGACCTCCGACGACGACGCAAGGAATATCTTCTTCTTCTGGAGCCACGCCAGCTTGAGGACGATCTCCGTGCCGAACGCCGTCGCCTCTATCGCTCGCACCGGGCTGTGCACCACGAGGAAAACCCCCACCGCCGAGGCCAGGTGGAAGATCATATCGCACTCGTCCACCAGCGGCGCCATCAGTGTTTCATCAATGATGCTGCCTACCACGAATGTGAAGTTGGGATCCTCGAGAAGATGGCGGATGTTGTCCTCGCGGCCGGTCGAGAGATCGTCGATCACCACGACCTGCTTGCCGTCGGCGAGGAGCCTGTCGGCGAGGTGCGAGCCGATGAAGCCCGCCCCGCCTGTGATGAGAATCCTGGAGGCGTTGTCCCGGGCGTCAGTCATTGGATCACTCGTTAGTTCAGATTATTTCGGTGTTTCCTGTCGGTTCTGCGGCCACTGTAAATATATCGGTGGTGGGGTGGTTAGTCAAGGTGTTTTCATGGCGAGGGGGCCTGCTTCCCCCAGGAGGAGAGTCGCGGCTACGAGGGCGTTTCAACACCGCGGTGTTGCTCATCGGCTACGGCCGGGTCGTGCGTCGCGGTAAGGCTGCGCGCTGTGCCGGCGGTCTACTGTGCCCGTTTCACGGAGTCGAGGAATCTGAGGTAGTCTTTCGGTGGCAGATAACCGGGCAGCTTCGTGATCAGCTTGCCATTTGCGTTGAGGATCAGCGTTGTGGGGAGCCCCGTCACCTCGTAGCGCCTCGTGAAATCGCGATTCTCGGACGCATTCACTTTCAGCAGCGTGAAGTCTTCGAGCTTCGCCTTGACCTCGGGGTCTGCGAAGGTGTGCTTTTCAAGCTTCATGCACCAAGGGCATCGCATGCCATACATGTCGACCAGAATCAGCGCCCCCCTCTTCTTGGCTTCGAGCTTCGCTGCGGCCGGTGACTTGTGCCACGAGGGCAGCTTCTTGGTTTCGGCGGGGGCCCCGCCGGCGCCTTCAGTTGAAGCGGCTACCGGGCGCCCCTCTTCCATCCGGCCTTCGCGCAAAAACTGCACGTACTGGTCAGGGGTCATGTAGCCGGACTTCCTGGCAACGACCTGGCCCTTGGCGTTGAGGAGCAACCGGGTCGGGAAGAATTCTATGCCGAAACGCTCGTCGGGATCGTAGTGCTCGCTGGCGTTGAGCCGCAGCAGGGTGAAATTCTTTAGCTCGGTTCTCACCCGCTTGTCGGCCAGGGTTTGCTTCTCCTTTTCGTCCAGCCATCCTTTTCTGTTGGCGTGGTAATCGACCAGGATCAGCGTTCCTCTCTTCCTGGCCTCGAGTTGGGCCCCGGCGATCGACTGATGCCAGGAGAGACGGTTGTTGGCGGCAGGGCCGGCCTCTTTTCGACCGCACCCCAAGGCCGCCGCAACCACCATCGCCGTACCAGTGAGAATTAACGCCGTCTTCCACGTCGTGCTCATGGTGTATCTCCTTTGCCGTTACGTTTGTAGAATCTTGGTTTCATTAGTATACCAATCGTGCCTGTAATAATCATCGGGTATCCGAGGCTTTCCGGACGGCGGGTGCACCAAGGAGACTTGGTCTTGGTTGCGGGGCGCGACAGAATCATTCGACGACGAGGACGGCCGCCTGAGAAGGCGGCGCGACGAACGAAGACGTTCGTATGTGTTTAGCGTGCGCCGCCAAGACGCATGCGTCAATAGAACACGATAGCCATAGTTGATTGAATCGGTGTGTTGTCGCATGCTGCTTGGAAACGCCGGGCGGCCATGTAGGGGCGCGGGTTCGCAGCTCGGCTGCCTTCAGGCAGACGAGACCGAATTCCCCGCCCTCTGCCGACCGCTTCGGTCGGTCATCTTGTCTACAAAGGAACGGACGTGACCTTCACTGACTTCCGGGTCCGTCGAACTCTATCCATCCTCCGGCGAATCACGAGGAACGTTTC
>Ga0114922_10005086_pt1 | contig 12159 bp, 12 predicted proteins | sample AartaG_FD_100975 | JGI IMG/M metagenome (GOLD analysis project Ga0114922, IMG submission 100975) | Deep subsurface microbial communities from Aarhus Bay to uncover new lineages of life (NeLLi) - Aarhus_00045 metaG | ecosystem: Environmental > Aquatic > Marine > Oceanic > Sediment | place...
AATACAGAGGAAAGATCGAATTTGACAGTGAACCCGGTAAGTACACCGAGTTTATAGTCAAGCTACCCTGCTCCGACGGCGGGCAGTAGGAATCCGACAATAAAAGGGATCGGGGTCAACCCTTCATTTTCGCAGCATCAGCTATTTCGTGAGCAACAGAGGCTCCTAGTGCACCGTCTTTTCAGCTTCCGGAGGGTTTCCCGGACCCCCGACAGGATCCTCGGCGCTCTGCTCAAACAGCCAAGTTTTGGCATCCCGGATAATTCCGTTGAACAACACGATTTGAATATGCCTGCTGTTTGATTCGATTTTTTTATCCCACTGCTCCTGAGTGAAACGGCCGGCCAGCCGTTTGCGCTCCGACTCCACCCGTTCAGCGACCCCAGCATCTACCGGGGTGAAAAAAGAAAGTCCATGTACGGTCAGCAACTCAAGCACAGGATCCGGATCGGAGTCTAGAAGGTCGAGAAGAGTCACCTTAGCGGCCTCGAACTGCCGCTGCAGAAGCAGAGAGGAGGCGTAACTCCAGCGCAACCAGTCGCGATGGGGGATACTATCGAGTTCCGCGGTGCGGCCAAAATAGGTCTCCGCCGATTTGGGATCGTCTTTCATCGTGAGCAAATAGGGAATTCCGAACTGGAGAGCGTAGGTTTTCAAGATGGACGGTTTGTTTTCCCGCAGATGGGATTCCAACTCGGAGATTTTATCCACGCCGGAGGTCACGACATAGGCATTGATCAGCATCTTGATTGAACCCCTTCTCATCCTTCCCTTCTGGTACACCCGCTGTTCCAACAAACGGATCAAACCGTGCCAGTCCTCGTTTTCCAGCAGTCGAAAAAGTTTCCAATTCCCGAGGAAATAGCCGTTAATAATGATGAGAGTAACTAAAAACAGGACCCCCGCAATCCAGTTTTTTGAGACGAAGAGCGTGAAATAATCGCTTCCCAATAGGAGCAGAGGCATTAAAAAGATAAATCCGAAGGAGATCACGATTACCGCATTGAAGAGAATGTAGATGGTTTTAAATTTCATGAATAGCTCCTATAATACTCGAGCGAAGACGCCTTCTATATGAGTGTTCACGGATTGTCCGGGTTTTGCAAGAGCCGCCGCAGGCTTTGCGATGAGGTGAGACAATGAAGAGGATCTCTGTTTCAGAGCTTCAGCAGGACAGCTATATCGATGCCCCCGTGTACCTGGATGAAGCCTTTATCCTCCTCTCTCCCGATACCCCCATAACAGAAGAGCTGATCGAGCGGCTGAAACGCTGGGGTTATGAAGCCGTACTCAGCGACGGACAGATCGCCGAAGCTCCCGCATACAACAACACAGGAACCGCGTCCGCGACTGCCTCCGTTCTGGACATAGACATCAAGGAAAAACTACAGATGGAGGAGGCGAAAAAGCTCTACTATTCCCTGGTCAACTTCTCCTTGGAAGCCTTCAAACAGTTCAAGGAGGAGAACAGACTGAACATTCCGCGGCTGAGCGAGCGGGTCAAACTGCTGATAGACAGGGTGAAATCCAGCCGCGATGCAATGCTCCGGTATCCGGAGTTTCTCTTCCCCTCCGAGAACTATATGTACACCCACTGCGTCAACTCCGCGATCCTGGCACTGGCGATCGGGGATCTTATGAAGCTGCCTCCGCACCGGATGATTGAACTGGGTGTTGCGGCGATGCTGCACGACATCGGCATGCTCAAATTGCCGGACGCGGTCTATCTGAAAGAAAGTGCGCTGACGGACAAAGAGTTTCAAATGGTGCGGGCTCATACAACCCTGGGCTACAGAATTCTGAAAGGTTTTTCCGTGTCTGAGGAAATCGCCCTCGGCGCCGACGAGCACCATGAACGCTTTGACGGCTCCGGATATCCAAAAGGTCTGGTCGGCGACAAGATCAGCATCTACTCCCGCATCATCGCCGTGGTGTGTTCCTACGACGCGATTACCTCCAGACGGCTTTTTAAGCCTCAGAAAGACGCACATACAGCGATCATGGAGCTGCTCAAAGAACGAAACCAGAAATACGACGAGAAGGTTGTTCGCTCACTGATCATCTGCGTCTCGGCCTTTCCGCTGGGAAATGCAGTGCTTCTATCCGACGAAGCAATCGGTAGAGTGGTGAAAACCAATCCGGAAAGCCCTCGCTTTCCCTTTGTTCAGATCCTGATCGACAAGGAAGGAAACAGGGTCAACGAGCCCATGGTGATAAAAACCGTCGAGGAAGAGGGGGTGTCGATTCAGCGCTGCTTGCCCCCCCTGGAAGCGGAAAAACTGAACATCTAAAGAGCACAGATGGATATAACGATCTCCTTTCCCTCGGGAAGGAAGCAAAGCTACCCGTCGGGAACGCGGGTTGAGGAAATTTTCAAAGACAAAGAGTTTGCGCCGAAAGGGCAGGCGGTGGTGGCGGCCCTGGTGGACAAAGCACTGGTCAGCCTGACCTACCGGCTCGAGGTCAACTCCAGTATCGAGACGCTGCATCTCAAAACCCGGGAAGGGGCCAATATCTACAGACGATCTCTGTGCTTCCTTCTTACCATCGCCGCCAAGCAGTCGTTTCCGGACAGACGACTGGTAGTCGGTCATTCCCTGGGACGGGGATATTTTTACTATTTTGAGGGTCTTGCCGAGGTGTCCGGAGAGGTTCTCCAAACCCTTAGGAATAGAATGCTGGATATCGTGGAGCAAGACTGTGCGATTCTGCGTAGAGTCATCTCTTATCCCGAAGCGGTCAATTACTTCCAACAGAACAACCAGCCGGATACGGTCCTTCTTCTCAAGAATCGCAACGATCAGAAGGTTCCTGTATTCAGCTGCGGCGAGTTTATGGATCTGGCCCATGCTCCACTGGTTCCCAACACGAAGCTGCTGAAAGTCTTCGACATCCTTGCCTATCCCCCCGGATTTCTCCTCCGCTATCCTCCTTGGGATCAACCCGACTCCCTGGCCCCTTTTCAGGAGAATCCTGTGCTGTTCTCGATATACCGGGAGTACAAGGATTGGGGAAAGATCCTGAACGTCACGTGTGTCGGCGATCTCAACGACCTTATCAGCAACCGTAACGTACGGGGGTTCATCCAGGTGGCCGAAGCCCTGCACGACAAGAAGATAGCCATGATCGCCGACAAGATCTGCGAGCATCGAGATGAAGTCAAACTGGTACTGATTGCCGGTCCCTCCTCGTCGGGAAAAACGACCTTCGCCAAGAAATTAGCGGTGCAACTCCAGGTGTTGGGGAGAAATCCCTTTCCGATCTCTCTGGACAATTACTTCCTGCCCCGAGAACGAACGCCCCGGGACGAGGATGGCAACTATGATTTTGAGAGCCTTCGGGCGATTGATATAGAGTTCATGAATGAAAGCCTCCTTCACCTCATGCGTGGAGAGGAAGTTACAATGCCCCGCTACAACTTCCATACCGGCCAACGTCAAATGGGTTCAACGCCGCAGCGGCTTCCGGACAGGGCAATCATCATCCTCGAAGGAATCCACGGGCTGAACGACGAGCTCACCCCGCTGATTCCCCGAGAGCAAAAATACAAGATCTACGTATCCGCTCTTACCCAACTCAACCTGGACGACCACAACCGGATTTCAACAACCGACAACCGTCTGCTGCGCAGAATTGTTCGGGATTCCCAGTTCAGAGGCCACAGCGCTTTTGACACCCTTTCCATGTGGGAGTCTGTACGACGTGGGGAGAACAGAAACATATTTCCCTTTCAAAACACCGCCGATTCGGCGTTTAATTCGGCCCTGGATTACGAACTATCCGTGCTGAAGGTGTATGCCGAACCTCTCCTGAAGAGCATCAAGCCCGCCCAGGAGGGATTTCACGAAGCTCTCCGGTTGCTGTCCTTCTTGAATGACTTCGCCCCTATCCCCCCCAGTTGGGTACCCGAATACTCCATCCTGCGAGAGTTCATCGGCGAGAGCGCTTTCAAATATTGAATCCGTTGATGCGTCTGAAAAACTGTAGTATACTGGAGAGGTATAACTACAGGAGGTACAGGATGAAAAAGTTACTCCCGCTACTCATACTACTTGTTCTCGTAGCCACCGGCCTGTGGGCTCAGTTCTACACAGCCCTTCCCAGGGATGTACGAAAGAGCTTGGCCGAAGCCTACTACCTTGTAGGCACGCAATATCGACAAAAAGGGGATACACAGAAAGCCCGTGATTTTCAGGACATGGCGTACAACATCGATCCCGGACTCGATCCAGCCAACATCCAGATCCAGGATCTTCCGAGTGCAGCCGCCCTGATCCTGGAAGGAAAAGCAAAATTGGCCGCAGTTCCCCGGACACGGGAAGAAGCGACCCAAGAGCTGCTCAAGTCAAAGTTCCTGCGACTCGTTTCCGCATTCCTGAGTAAAGACACCGCCGGAATGCTTGAACTCATGGACGGTTCGGTCTATTTCGGTGACCTCGGCGTCGAGCTGACTCAGGCTCAGATAGAGCAACAGCTAAGCGGCTTTTTTGCCGGCACCGCCCTGACCGGTTTGGCACCCTCGCAGGTGTACGATCTGAACAGTTTGAGTGTGACACCTGTTAGAACCCCATGGGGAGAGACTTACGCTATCCAGGTCCGGGCCAAAATGGACTTTTCGAAGCAGGTAGCTTTCTGGTCAACCCAGCAGAAATATCTGATGCACCAATCCGCCGGCCGCTGGCTGTTGTTCAGCGTAGGGCAAAAGCTTCCTCCTTCAAACTGGAGGCCGAAGCCGGCCCCGCGGGTCGCGCGGCAGGCAGCTCCCGGACTCCAATCGGGCCCGCAGCCGGAAATCAAGGCAGCCCTGCTCGCCTGCCTCGACGCCTTCCTGGACAAGGATGTGGACACCGCCTCCCGCTATTTCGCCAACGAAGTGAAAATCATCCGGCTCAACACGAACCTGACCCGCGGAGAGATCGCCGAAACCTTCCAGGGCTACTTCGACAATGCGGACTTCTCGGCGGTGTCCGGCGAGGATATCGTGGATTCAAAGAGTATCTTCGTGTCGGCGTCGGATCGCTTTCCCGATCAATCGAGGGGGGAGGAATATCTGCTTACCGTGAAGACGCGCCTCGATCTGTCCGAGAAGATTCCCTTCTGGACTCGTTTTCAAGATTACTACTTTGCCGAGGAGCAGGGCGCCTGGAGGATCTTCGCCATTTTCTAAACTTCTGGACATAGCCGCAGGAATCCGGAAGCGAAGGATCGAACAGAGCGGTCAACAACGTCACCTTTCTACACTCCGGACAGACCTGGAAACGTCTGTCGTACACGGTACAGAGGTTCGTGCGCGTATCCAGATAGCGGCACGGTGCATTAAAATTGATCATCAAGCCGCGAAACCCCGTCCGCCTTTCGTAGCAACACTGTCCGCAGCGATTGCAGATCCCCTCCCAGCGTTCCTTTCGTTTCTCCCTGTTCCGCATCCTGTCTATCCTGATTCGCCTCGGAGGGTTGGATTACTCGGAAAGGGGGGCAAAATAACCACTCTGTATACGGCCGCTCTTTCTGTGGAAAACGACCTCAGCCTGAAGATCTATGAAGTTCTTCCCGAATCCGGACTCCGAGCGGGAAGTGTAGCTGAACAAGTATTTCGATCCCAGACGCCGGCGGATATCGGGAAGGAGGGTTCCCACGCCCTTCGGGGCGAAATAGGAGATCACCGTGCCTCCGGTTTCCGAGCACATGTACTCCAGTTCCCGGTCCGCCTCCGGACCGAAGTGCACCACGTACAGCGGGATTGAGTTGTTCTGGAGGTAGTCGGTAACCTCGGATAGACTAAACTCGGAGAAGGATTCCTGATTCAGCCTCCCCGTTGTGAGCAGTACCACCGCTTTGCGGGCTGTAGAGGCAATTGTCCGGGATGTGGCCATACGCAGCGCTTTGTCCAGGTGCCAGCGGAGACTCGAGGGTCCGGCCAGAGCAGCTTGGACCGATTCCAGACGGGTCGCACCTAGATCGGTGTCCACGACCGCCTCTTCCCCTGCACTGAGCACGCGCCACCTGCCGGGAGAATCAGGGCCGCCAGAGGTGAGCTGCTGATATAGGGACTCAACGGCTGCAGGAAGGTTTTGGGCGTACTTCCTCATCTCAGGGGATTTTTCAATCACAAGGGATATATCGAGGGCGGCAGGCTGACCGGGAGATCGGAGCAGGCGGGCGGGAGGAACTTCCCGAAAATCCTCGGTGAATATGAAGTTTTCCGACTGCAGTCCCACAACAGGGGCGCCCCTTCGATCTTCCACAGTAACCTCAAGAAGAATCTTCGGAAAATCGATTGAGTTAACCCGATCGACCTGGACAAACAGGCTGGTGTACAGGGCGGTCATCTCGGAGAGGATATATACCTTGTTACCATCGAAATCGACGATATACACCTCTCCGTTGGGACTCAGGGCGAGGTGGGTCAGGTGACCTGCAAAGGAACCCATATCATTCAGGGTGGTCCAGGTCTCATTTGGCAGGTAATACTCCACTAATCTGCTCCCATCCACCACCAAGAGGCTGTCCTGATCGCGGAAGATGAGACCCTCGGGTCCGGACAGCACGCCCTGGCCGACGGCGTAGAGGAAGTTACCGCTGTCATCGTAGACCGCAATCCTCTTCCCGCTCCGGTCGGCGACGAATAACTCGCCATCCTGATAGGCGATCCCCGTCGGCCCGCTCAACCTGGCGGCCGATCCTCCGCCGATAGAAAGAATGAAATTCCCGCTAAAATCGTATTTATTTACCCTGGCATTGCCCCAGTCGCTTACAAATAGATATCCCTTTCCGTCTGTTGCCAAGTATTGCGGTCCAAGAAGCATGCCCGGCGCGCTGCCCTTACCACCGATCACGAGAATCCTATCACCCTGAAGATTCGTCTTTAAGATCTGATTTCTCCCGTATTCGGCGATAAACAGGACATTCTCCCCCGTTTCCGGATCCTCCGCTTCCAGGCAGTCGTAGGGGCGGTCGAAACTGCGAAATCCGCCCTGAAGCACTTTCTTCACCGCGTTGTTCACATCGAGGAAAAGAATTTCATTGGAGGCGAAGGCAACCACGTATACGGAGCCATCCCTACGAATCCATACCGAGGAGGGGCGCCGCAGGGGATAGGTATCCTGATCGTTGCCGTCGATCACACCGGCGACAACCAGCTGCCCGCCCTCCTCCAACTGCTCACCCAATCCACGCCTGTAGGTAAGCACCTGTACGGTATTCTCGACGGCCGTGTTGCTGGGATCCTCTTCAAGGAGATATCGCCACTCCCCCAGGGCTGCCTCCTCGAACCCGGCACGATATAGGGCGTTGGCCAGCCAAAAGCGAGTGCGTAGATCTTGGGGCTTGGTGCTCAGAGATTTTTCCAGTGAGAGAATCGAATCTTCGAAGTTTCCGGAGTGAAAGGCTCGCAACCCCCAGCGGAAATCATCGAATGCCCGGACAGCTTCCATGTCGATTTCCTGAGCCGCTGTCAGGGCGCAGACCAGTACAAACAGGATGACGAGGTTTTTCACCATCGAGGTACTATACACAAATCAGGCGAAGGTATCTACACGGTGGGTTTCACCTGCGGGTACGGTGAGCTTTCCTTTCACACCGAGGTAGATGATGCTCTTTATTTGCTGCAGATCAATAACTTCCTGTCCGCCTCCGGCACCCTCGGGGCGTGTCTCAGGGGATGGCTGGTTGGATGAAATATGCTCGATATTCATCTCTGTACTCCATGCATTCTCCTGCACTCCAATTCTAATATCGACCTGTTCGGATACGACCTTTATCCAGTAAAATCATTCATTTTCCCATATAAAGGCGGTTTCCCGGTATCGTTCCTCCACTTCGTGATTGGCCGGATGAATCAATATGGGGGAAAGCGAAGTGTATCCCGCTTCCACGGCTCCGAAATCCGAACCTTCCTCCTTCATACCACCGGGAATTTGCCCCCCGATAAAACTGTACAAGTCTCCCTGGGGAGAGGTAAATCGGACCAGCTCATCTTCGTATATCCGCCGGGTAGGGATGGTTATTACGGGCTCCGCCGCTTCCGTCTTGTTGGGGAAGTTGATATTGAGGAAATGGTCCTCGGACCATAGCGCCCGGATCATGGACAGATTCCTGGTCATAAAGCCCACGGCGAAATCGAGATTGTACGGCGGCTGAAAGGTGCTGAGAGAACAGGCGACCGCCGGTTTCCCCATGAACGCCCCTTGCCGGGCTGCGGCGGCTGTTCCCGAATACACGACATCCGTACCCAGGTTCGGACCCAGGTTTATCCCGGCAACCACCATTTCAATGTCCACGGGCACGAGCCCCAGGCAGGCGTGGAGCACACAGTCCGCCGGGGTCCCGCCGGAGGCGTACTCCCTCTCGGCAACCTTTCTGAACTTGGTCGGATTACCCAATGTGATGGAGTGGGAACTTCCGCTGCGATTGGAATCCGGGGCTACGACCCAGACCTCGTGCTCCTTCTGCAGTGCCTTCTGCAGAAGCCGCAAGCCCGGACTTTCAATTCCATCGTCGTTGGAGAGCAAAATTTTCAAGGTCCATCCTGTTGGAAGACGATCTGCGCACCGTCGGCGGGATGACAAACGAAGGTCTCGGGTTTGAAACTGAATATTCTTTCGTAAGCTTCCAATCGAGCCTCGTATTTGGGGATTGCCTTCTCCTCGATCAAGGTCACCGTGCAGCCGCCGAACCCGGCTCCGGTCATTCGGGAGCCGTAGACACCCTCGGTCTCCCAAGCGCGTTTGACCAACCAATCCAGCTCGGGACAGGAAACTTCGTACTGATCCCTCAGACTCTCGTGGGAACGGTTCATCAGCTTCCCAAAACTCACGATATCATTCTTTTTCAGGGCTACCTCCGCCTCCCGCACCCGCTCGTTTTCTTCGACCACGTGCAGGCAGCGTTTGCGAGTGGTTTCCGGGATCAGGCCCATGCTGTCCCGAAGGTCCGCCGCGGAATAGTCCCGCAGGGAACGGCCGGATTTGCGCGGGTTCAACAGACTGACACATTTCTCACACTCTGTACGGCGTTGATTGTATTCCGAATCAACCAGGCTTCGAGGTACGCTGGAGTTGGTTACCAGTATCTTCACGGTTTCGAGGTCTATCGGGATGTGACGGTACTCCATGTTGCGGGTATCGATAAACATAGCGGAGCCCGCCTGGGCCATCCGGGAGACGAACTGATCCATGATACCGCACTGGACGCCTACGAAGCTGTTCTCCGCTTCTTGGGCCAGACGGGCAAGCTCAGGCCCGGAGATCTCGATCCCGAGCAGCTTCTGAACCGAATAGGCGGTCGCCACTTCCAAAGCGGCGGAAGAGGAAAGACCTACTCCGACGGGAATATTCCCCATGACCGTGAAACTCAAACCCCCGATATCGTAGCCCCTATTCAGCAGCACGCTGACGATTCCCTTGGGGTAGTTCGCCCAGCGATCCTCCTTTTTAAAGCGCAGATTGCTCAAGCTGGTACGCTTGCGGTCCTTGAGATCCGCAGAAAAGAAGCGCAGGTGCTGATCCTTTCTTCTGGACACCGCTACCCCGACGTAGTAGTCGATGGCCATTGGAAGTACGAACCCTTCATTGTAATCGGTGTGTTCGCCAATCAGATTGACCCGACCCGGTGCTTGTGCGATGATGTTAGGACCCTGGCCATATTCTTCCAGATGGCTGCGAATCAGATCGTCCATGAATGACTCCGCTGGAATGAAGTTGAAAACGGTGCTATATTCTATGGGAAAAAGCAAAAGAATTCAATAAAATGCATTCAGGTATGCCGGGGGATAGAGAAATTTTATGACGGAAGCCGACCTGCAGTATGGGGAAAAAGTGCGGATCGAGCCGGGAGCGCGGATATACTCGGTCGCTGATCCCCTTTCGAATCACCCGATTTTCTACATTATAGCCGGTCTCATTCGGATGGAGATAGCTCTTGCCAATGGAGCAACAATACCGATTTACCTCCATCCTGATTCTGTTTTTGGGGCTGTAGAAACTCTTCTCGATTGTCCCCGTCTAACCACGGCGTATTGCATGGAAAACTCAATCCTCTACAGATGGGATAAGGAGGGGTTCGACGTAGCTTCGAGCGTATCCTGGGAGCTGGCCCTCGAAACAATCACCGGGATGACGCGAACACTGAGAATCCTGAATGCGGAGTTTGGAGATCGTCTTGAAACAAGTTGAGGATAGGGGCTGACAGGATGTCCGATCAGAATTACGCGGAAATCATGAAGATCGCTTTCCAGGCTGAAGAGGCGATCAACGACGAGGTAATTGCGAAATTCGGCAAGAAGTACGGAGACAAGACGGTTCTCATCAAGGAAGGGGATGTCCAACAGGAGATCTACTGGATCCTCTCCGGGGAGGTCTATATCACCCGCAAGATGGGGGACAAGTACAAAGTCATGGCCACCCTGGGCAAGGGGGAGCTGATCGGAGAGATGAGCTTCTTCGACAAATCGGTGCGATCGGCAACCGTGATTACAAAGGGTCCTGTGGAAGCCCTGGTTTTCTCAAAAGAGAACTTTCAGGAGATCTTCGCAGCCAGCCCGCAGTGGACCAAACGCCTGCTGATATCCCTGTCCAGCCGGATTCGGCAGATGATCGAAAAACTCACGGATCTATAGCTCAATTCAGGTCAACGGTATCCCGTGATGAGCTTGAGGAGGGTCGTCTTTCCGCTGCCGTTGGGGCCCGAGGAGAACCCAGCGCTGTCCCGTACAGACCCGCCAGTCGATACCTCTCAAGATCGCCGAGCCCCGCAGCTCGAACCATACATCCTCTAGGAGAATCGAAAAATCCCTCTCGGCTCCCATCACCTCATGTTTCCCGTCGTTTGATTTCCAGGACAGAGTAGCTGAAATTCTATATCATGGATACACATATATGGCTGCAAAATCCGGAGAAGTGACCCTCCGTTTCTACGAAGAGCTCAACGATTTCCTGCCAAAGGAGAGAAGGAAGAGACCTTTCCGCGTTCGATTCCACGACGGCGATACCGTAAAAGCCGTGATTGAGTCTCTCGGCGTCCCTCACACCGAGGTGGATCTTGTTCTGGTGGACGGTCAATCCGTACCCTTCGACAGGCAAGTGGCGGAGGGAAACCGAATCACGGTATATCCGGTATTCGAGTCTCTGGAGATCGGAGGCCTGACCAAAGTACGCCCCGCGGGTTTGCGGCAAAGCCGCTTTGTTCTGGACGTTCACCTCGGCAGATTGGCCAAACTGCTGCGCATGCTGGGTTTCGACAGCCTGTACTCCAATGATCTCGACGACGGGGACTTATCCCGTATCTCCCATGAGCAAACGAGGATCGTCCTGACCCGTGACCGGGAGCTTCTCAAGCGTGCCATCATCAGCCATGGATATTGCGTCCGCTCCGATCGACCTCTGGAGCAGCTGATCGAAGTTCTTCAACGATTCGATCTCAAGGCAAAGATCCGACCGTTTACACGCTGTCTGCGCTGCGATGCCCTCTTGGAGGATGTCGAGACGGCAAAGATCGCCTCCTTGGTTCCCCCGTACGTTGCCCGGACCTACGATCGCTTCAGGATCTGCCCCGAGTGCGGCCGTGTGTACTGGCAGGGTTCGCACTGGGAGAGTATGAGGAGGTTTTTAGAGGCTAAGATCAGTCTTTGATGTTGTATTTTTTCTTGAACCGTTCCACGCGTCCGGCGGTGTCGACCAGCTTCTGTTTGCCCGTAAAGAAAGGATGACAGTTCGAACAAATTTCAACCTTGATGTCCTTCACGGTCGAGCGGATCTCCAAGACATTACCACAGGCACAGGTGACCGTGGTGGGTTCGTATTTCGGATGAATATCTTTCTTCATACTTCGTTCCTCACATCTCGTCGGTCGTTGAGGTGTTCATCGACTTCAAAAACGCCTCATTATTCTTGCTTTTCTTCATTCTGTCAATGAGCAACTCGATGATCTCCAGGTCGTCCATCGGCCCGATAACTTTACGCAGGACCCATAGTTTGCTCAACACATCTTCCGACAACAGCAGCTCTTCCTTCCGGGTTCCGGATCTCTTGATGTTGATGGCCGGGAACAGTCGTCGGTCGGAAAGTCTGCGATCCAGATTGATCTCCATATTTCCCGTTCCTTTGAACTCCTCGAAAATCACCTCGTCCATTCTACTTCCCGTCTCTATCAAAGCCGTGGCGA
>Ga0114922_10005087_pt1 | contig 12157 bp, 14 predicted proteins | sample AartaG_FD_100975 | JGI IMG/M metagenome (GOLD analysis project Ga0114922, IMG submission 100975) | Deep subsurface microbial communities from Aarhus Bay to uncover new lineages of life (NeLLi) - Aarhus_00045 metaG | ecosystem: Environmental > Aquatic > Marine > Oceanic > Sediment | place...
GTTTTCCGAAAGGCTGGAAGAGGAAAAAGGTCCTTGATCTTCCGGCTTCCCATCTTGTTTCCTTAACGCATTCTACTGACTCCTTGCCGTTCGCTGCCATAGTTCATTCAGCAATAGCGCCGTCAAGTTTGATCAGCATGATGCCGGCCTCGTCTGTGTCCGGTCTTTGCGGTCGTAGCACCATGTGCATCCCACACGGTGGTCCCATGTTTTCAAAATTCTGTGAATTGCGACCCAAATTTAGCCCAGCGTCAATATATTCTTTTTGTATTGGTGCTGGGTGAATTTCCGAAACTTCGATTGACCCAAAATAGTTAGTGTTCATCCTCAAATGCCTTGATAAGCCCCGGAGTTTCGGTTGAGCGCTCGAATTCTTTCAGCCAGCGCCTCACGTATTCCCTATCCAAATCCCGATTCTTAATAATGATTGAACGAACATCCTCCAAATCTCGTGGCCTGCCCGCAAAGATTTTGTGTATGATCGCATCTTCTACTGAGGCAAACATTACCGGTGTTTCACGGAGCAAGACGGCCCTTGCCCGTGCGATGGCCTGCCTTTCAGCTCTTTTAAGTCCCTTTGCAATCCTGACAATGAGTTCCTCAAACATGATTCAGTATCCTGGCGATTCTTATGTCCACCTCAATGTCTTCCAGAGGGTCTTTGAGGGGGAGCACTCCCAGGAGAACCCCCTCCTGCCACATCCCTTCGAAGAGCTGCAAGGATGTGGCGTAGTCAAGCTTTTCCATCATCATCTCTTTCTTGTTGAACTCTGACAATAACCTGGCATCCTTTATCATGATTCCCCCTGAGAACCTTCCTTGAGGCTAAGTCCTTCCAATTTGATGACAATCCCACATCAGCCGATGGCAATATTACATCAAACTGAGAATTAACAGTGCTATATCCACGAACAAAATAGGTCTTTATTTGTATATAATTTTACTTTGATTTTATAAAGAGCCTTCCGCCAAAGTCCCTGAATTCCATAATTCCCCAATCCCTCAATTCCTAACCACCGCCCCAACCCCCCGCGGCACCGATTCCCCATCTCCCTCATCCGCTTTTGCTCCGTTCCCAGACTTCCGATACCAGCAGCGCCGCCCCATCAAAGGCAATCAGGCCTTGCCGTCTCAAACATCGCCCGTCCAGATGGGTGTCAGTGTCTTAATCTTGATCGCTATGGGCTCCATCTCTTTCTGCCTCAATTCTCCGATAACGACTGAAACCACGGCTACTGAGTAGCAGGCCAAAGCAGAGTACCTGGACAGTCGAGCGAGCCAAAGAGTTTAAAAGTTTTTCTCTGAATATACCCGGTTCCAGGATAGTTATATTTCGTGGTAATATTCCCTTAGGATTTCTGCTATGTTGATGATACAAAATATAACTCTGTCTCGGCTTCCGCCCAGGCATGTGGCTCAACTCTTATCGTGATCTCGTTATTTGAGCCTTTTGCCGTCGGTTCCCCTTTCTCCTACCTCCGCTTTACTTCGTTCCCAGAGGTCCCATAGCAGCAACGCCGCCCCGTCAAAGGCGATCAAGTGCTTGCCACATTCAAAAACCGGCAGCCGCCAATCGAGTTCGTTTTTCAACATCTTCGGAACGATGATGAAAATATGGTCTTTAAAGGTCATCAAGTGGGAAACCGATGTCTTGTGTCCTTCCTGCATGAAGGTCAATTCAGGATAGTCTCCGGTGACCCTAAAAACTCCACAGTCCTGATCTTCAAAAGTTGACATAAGCCGCAATTTTACATCTCAATCTGACATCCGTAGAATTAATCGGCTTCTTTAATCAGGATTTCTACCTTACCAAACCCTTTCGACCGGTATCCTCCTAAACCTTTGATCGCTTTGATGCGGTCCACAACAAGATCTTTTAGCACTTTTTCCTGGGACCATTGACCATTCTGGAGCCACACATCTCCCGTGGTAGATTCCTTGAGATCGCGGACTCGCCCGAATTCCCAACCCAACAAGCTGTCACTTATCAGAACTTCGAGGATTCCAGTGAATACCGTTTCTGGGGGCACAAGTTGGTAGGATCGGTTCGTTCCGCGCACCACTGTATGGCTGGTGCGCTCCAAACGGGCAGAGTAAAGCTCATCGTAGCGAATGTCTGTGAATAGAAATGGAACTTGAACGAATCCAACCAACCCCTGTGCGCCTAGCAAATAGCAGACGGGGCAGATACCATGGCATTCGTCATTACGCCTTCCACACTTACCTCTAGTGCCAATATCACAAGGGTAATGACAACTCGGCCCCCTGAAATGTTTTTCGTTCACCAAACGCTGCTCATCGGACAAGAGTTTTGTTCCGGGGATGCAGGGTTGTAAAGCGAGCTTGTTCTGTGGCCAGGTTTTGTTTTGGTTGTCGTAATAGGTATCATTCAGATATCTTTCCAACTCTCCACGAAACGCTCCCTTCAGCGATGGCCCAGGAATACACACGCGTCCCCCCACCACTGCCACAGGGTTCTCCGCCTCTGAGAGAGGATCGCTTTTCCCCCCGACGCGAAACGGCTCTGTGGTAGTCAGAGTAATAGCATAGCTTTTTCTCTCAATCATAGCCTCTCACCTCCTGATCTCTATGTCCTTGCCCCCATTCCCTTGATGGCAATGAGCGCCTTGATAAGGGTTCTGCCAATAGCCCGGCGCTGTCGGATTTCCGGGTGGGCTCCCATAAGGTCAAGCACCTTCAAAAGTGCCCCTGCCTGATGACGTAAATCCTGTCTTTCCCTCTTTTCTAGGAGAAAGGTGCGCGTTGTCCCGAAGCCGTCGCGTTCGAATACTTCACCGACCGTGTTGAGAAAGTTGTTGCTGAAACGGGTCCTTTGAACTTCTTGGCATTGGCGAATGTCCTCGGTTAACTTTTCGATTGGATCGGTCATTGGCCTGCCTCCCTTCGCGTGAGCAAAATATCGTAACCCACAACTCTAGAACCCTCAAACAGAGACTTCACGTAGACGCCAGAAGTAGGAGATGTGGGGCGAAACAGGTACCCATACACGGGGGCGAGTACATTCCGTATGCCGAACACCTCTCGAATACTCTCGACATCAGGAAGGCGCACGCAAAGTTCCCCTATTGCCGGGGTTTGACAAGACACTTCATCCTTGAAGTTGAGCTGGCATCTCCCAAAACCCTTGGATTTCATCGCGCCCATAGAAAGACTGAAACGTCTTGGCCAGTGGACAGTTTCGCCCGTTTTCAAGATAAAGACTTCCGCATTGACATTGGATAAATACTCAATCTCCAGAGGGACTTCACTGAGGCCGCGCCCACGGTCAAGAGGGCCAAAAGAAAGGATTTCCATGCGATTAGTGTCTGGTCCGCCAGGGAGGAAACGGGCTGTGGCCTGAATTGGACTTGAAAGCTCAAAATGAGCCTTCAGCGCACCGACCAGAGTACTGTAACGAAAGACGCGAGCGCAAGGTCGGAATAATCCCCCTCGAAGGCGCTCCCCCAGGCACAATGTCTCGGCCATTAATTCGTAATGTAGAAAGGTATGTCCGCTCCTGATTTTCTTCATTGCTCTACCCCTCCGCCAAATTAGCCAAGGTAACCAGGCTCTCAAAGCTCATTCCGAAAGGGAGGATTCGTTTCAGTTGAGAAAAAGCTTTGCTGTCCCTGTCTTGGCGGTCACCAAGAACGATTTCGGCCAGTGTTCTCGAAGTCCGTGCAATCTGGCGCAGCCGGTGAAGTACCCGTCGGTCTCCACGCCCGATAGCATGGAGGATAGCTCCAAGCCTGTTCAGCGGGATTTCAGCAGTACCGCCGCCAATTATCTGTATCCCAACCGCTACCACAGGCCTCTCCATGTAGCGCCAATGAACGAAGAAGGGGTGCTTGACAGGTGAGACGGAAAGCGCGAAGCGAACAGGCGCAATATCCAGGTCAAGCATTCTAGGAAAGCAGTCAGCCATGATCTCGCGATGAATTTCCAGAAGACGAAGCGTCTCTCGTCGCCTCTCCAATTTGACACATAGAAGCTCCTCATTGATCTGTTCCACCATGTCCTGCCCAAAGGCTTGAAGGACACGGGCACTCCACCGACTTAGAAACAATTGGTAGTCATCCACAAAACCTGCAATGAGTGGAAGGCGTACCGGGAGATTGTCCAAGAGGTTTGGTTGGATTTGTTTGGCTGAGTCCTTGATGTAAGTCACATGAAGTTGGCGTAAAGCATCAACGAGAGTCTCCAGATTCAAAGCTATTCGCGCCCACGCTACCGTACCGTCTTGCCAACTGGCCAACTTACTGAGCGGTTCTGCCTGACTCCGCAGTTCGAAACAACGAGAGCAAAGATCTTCCTCATCCCACTCTTCTAACCATTCAGCAAGCTTCGCTCGATCGGTTTGTGGGAGATCCTCTATTCGCAATGATTGCCAAGGGGTCTCGCGGATATATCTCCGCGTTTGTGCTGACAGGTCATCACGCTCGGCAAGCAAATCGGCAGGCCAGCGTCGGTCACCGTGATCCATCTGGCAGCCTTCGCAGAGAGGGGGCTTGAGCTGGTCTGGGAGGGTTCCTGAAGACCACTCCTCCCTGCCCAACGCCTTCTCAATCCCGATGGACCACATTTCTTTCAATTTAATCTCATTTATCCGAACTAATCCCAAATAGCCTTGGTCGAGGATGTCTTTAATAAACGTATCGGCTTCCTCACGAGAGAAAAAGAGCGCGAGAGTATTCTCTCCATAGCGGACAAGCACATTGTCTTCGTACCGAGAAAGTATTTTGCTAATGTCATCATGACGTTGCCGGAACACTGAAAGATCACGCGTGCGGAAGGGGCGTTGAGGAAAAAGCACACTTAGGAAGAGTACCGTGAGTTTTTGCGATGCGAAGGCCTTTAGTGCGTCGCTATAGGAAGAAATGGGCCGATCTAGTGTTGTCCTCAGTGGGTGGAGAACCCGGAATAGTCTTCCCGCCAAGACGGAATGAGAATACAGTGTACTAACATTCAGCCCTGGTCTCGCGGTTTCAGCTCTGGAATGAAGGATCTTTGAGTATCGCTGGGCTACTTTCTCCCAGGAAGGGTTTTCGTTGAGGAAGGCGATTAGTTCTTCAAGGTCTGTGCGCTCTTTTAGGCGTGGATCCGACATGGTCCTTCCTGTCCAGAGACAATAGTAGCCGAATTGCGGATGACCAATTACTGCTTCATCTCGAATTCTGCCGAGACCTGCCGCCAATTCATCAGCAAGAGAGACGAGAACCCAGTTTGATGAATGGGGATAATGCGTGCCAATAATCTCTGGGGCTCTACGGAAGACCGCCTCCCATATTGGTGCACGAAATTGGACCGCCCACTCCGGGCTATCGCATTTTTCAAAGTCATGGGGTTCCTTCTCAACCGGATTCCCATTAGCATCAGTGGCTTGAAGACCAACAGCTTTCCAGTCAATGATTTTCCCAATATCGTGGAACTCGGCAACAAATGGAAATTGCGTCATCGAGATTTGCTCCTTCAGTACCGTGACTTTTTGGAAATCACCCCAGACTGTGAGGGTAACAGTGACCCAACATCATGGATATGCTCTCAACTCCACCAGCGCAGGCTCCCGAGGATGCCGGTTTCGTGGATACGATCACAGGCTCCGTCCACTCCGCCAGTCCAAATTGGCGTCAAGGTCTTAATCTTTATCGTTATGGGCTCCATCTGTTTCTCCCTCAATCCTTTTATAGTGACTGAAACCTCGGCTGCTGCAAAGCATGCCCTCGCAGAGCACCTGGACAGTCGAGCCAACCAAAGAGTTCAAAAGTTTTTCCCGGCCACCCATTAAGCCAAGGCAGTTATATTTCATGTCAATATTCCCTTACCATTTCCGCTATATTGATGACATGAAATATACAGGCATTCCTCTTTAAACGAATTACTAATCCGGCCATAATTACATATACACTCTCATCCTTTCAAAGCACAAATAACAAGGATTGAGATTAAGCAACGTCTAAATAAATACGCTCGGATTAGTATCAAGGTGTGACCCTTAGTCCAAACCCTTCAGATTGAAGAATACCTCCGGTCTAAAAAATAGTTCCCTGTTGTTTCGAGATCCACCTATCTGGGTTATTTTAAAACTGTCATAAGAAAACGTTTTATGAACGGCACCATTGGCTTTAAATTTAATACCTCTTATTTCAAAAGTTCCCGTTATATAAGATTTTATCTTGGTTTTACTAAAGACTTCAGCTTGGGTAAGTTTTATACGTGGAGTGTATTTGATAAAGTCTGATCTTAAGAATTCATCTGACTCTAAAGCTAAATAACCCACTGCTTGTTTCCCCTTATTTGGGGCAAGCATTTTCCAAGCATCTCTTTTTAACACGTCCCATATGGAAACAATATTTCCCGATTTCAACTCTACTCCCGGTGACGGTTCTCTGAAAGTAACATCAGGAAGATATTTTTCATACTTTCCGTAGAGAACTTCTAATTGTGACAAATCATGTATCTTTTTAAAAGCATCTTTAAACTGAGTCTGCTGCCATACTTTCCAAAGCATAGCTTCCATCATTTCCACTTCATCTGGCAAAGGGGGATTATAGTACCTCCCTCCATCCCTGTCTTCCAACAATCTTTCAAATTCAGCGCGGGTTATTCTTATATCTTGATTGAAAAATTGGTATCGTTTAGCAGTCTTAGCCAAAATGACAAAGTTTCCTGGCAACCCCCCCCTACCAATTCGACCAAACCTTTGTATAATAGAGGCTAATGTACCAACATCCTCCGAGATAACCCAGTCAGCTTTGAAATCTATACCCTGTTCTACTACCGGGGAGGCTACCAAGATAGCATTTTGAGAGCCGTTAAATTTATCTAAATTATCATTTCTTTCATTTTCCGGCTGGAACCTTTGACCTACCGCAAAATAGATATCGGGAAATCTACTCTTTATGACATCGTATGCTTCTTGTGCTCTCTTGGCAGAATTCAAAATGACAACTTTTCTTCCTCCTCGGCAAAATATTTTTGCTATTTCTTCATTAACCTGAAAAGCAGGCATGAATATCGATTTTATTTCAACTTCTCCGGTAAATCCCTCCCCATTAATTCTCCTCAAACGGACAACCTGCTCCAACTTCTCTCTCACATGGTCAATCGTAGCAGAAAGAAAGTGTAATTTTATTTCGTTATTTATTTCCTTTATTACTCTAAGCAGGTGTTTCAAGTTAAAGAGCATATAAGTGTCATAAAGGTGTACCTCGTCAAAGACAATATGCCTGATCGATTCGATGGATCTTTCATAAAACCGCTTATAATGTTGAGCATTGCGAAGTAAGGTGAAATAAAAAATATCTGGTGTTATGCAAATTAAGCGATTCTGGGCAAAGATTTCATAAAGAGCCTTTGTGGGGGTATAGGGATCCAACTTTGCCACATTAAGATCAACTGCCATGGCAACTTTTGAGATAGCTTTATATTGATCCCATAATAAGGCCCTAGTAGGGTAAACAAAGATGGCCCGACATTTTTCATCCTTTACTAAATCCACAATTGGATAAATCAGCGAGGCTGTCTTACCGGAGGATGTAGGAGATTGTAGAAGAATATTGTTATCGCATATACTTTCAAACACATTGCGCTGGTGAAAGAAAGGCGCGTAGGGGTATATGAGATGTTTGAAATGATAATTTCCTATTTTCTTAGGAATATGTTGTATAATTAACATACAAATTTAGGCTTTTCTGTAGCTATCTTAGTTCTACTACTGATACAAAAACATCTCCACCGATCTCTAGGGCCCTCTCCACCGTAAACCTTCCATAAACCCACCGGGCACTCATGGCCATAATCTGATAAGGGGGATTTAGTCTCCTAAAGTCTTCATGGGAAATTAAATCTGGGCTGGTTAATTTATGAAAGGTCTCTTTACTTTCTACTAAGGTAACTTCCAAAATACTGGCCACCCTTCTTTTTTTCCCAATCATAACTACTTCCAACTTTGGTTTATGCATGCTGTAAGTACAGAATGTACTGCCTGGAGCAATAAACTGAATCTTTCCATAAGTAGGATATTTGCCTAAATCTAAAGGGGAGTTTCGAACCGTATAGAGTCGTTGAATAATTTTTAAATTCTCAAGAGCAATAGCCGGAGTGCTTTTGGGTTTTGCTTCGATATATGCTTCATGGGTTAACAAGTCTTCCTTATACGTCAGAGCATAATCTACCTGTGTAGGAGTGAAAAAAGGATAGGTTAGATAATTCTTGGAGATCAACTGAGCGTTGTGGTGCCCAAAATCCTCCAACTGGAAAGTAATCCTATGCCATTCCATAACTATCCTCCCCAACTGTAAAGCTTATTTTTGTATTTCCTGGCTAGGGACTCAAAGTTATCAGCCAGAGATTTGATTTCTTGATCTCCCTTTAAAGTAACCTTCGTCTTGACCATACCTAGAATTTCATCCTTCTTTTTATTCAGCATTATCGAGGGGCTCAAAGACAAATCTTTGGTAATTAGAAGAAATTCTGACCTTGCCTGGCTCCGGATAGTTGAGTAGCTTCCATAACCTCTAAGATCTGCGATTAAGTGAGCCTTTATATAAGAAACCACGTCGAACTGAGATGGATGATAAATATATACCAGAAATGGAAAGACTACACCCGCTTTGATTACCTCATTAGTGTATATGGACGCCCCTGCCTGTGTGTCAGCAGCCTCTCCTTTTTTCATTGAAAGGTCGCTGTGTACCATAATGTGAAATTCCTCATCTTCAGAAATCGACTCCTCACTACTTTGTAAGGAAAAACTCGAAGTAATGTTAGTACGGCTTTTTACCTGGATATTAGTATCGGAGTTCATAGACCCAAATTGGAAGCAATTAACACATCTTCCACATAAATTATCAGGAACCACACACCGGTAATTATCCCCAAGTATTCCACGAACCAATCCAGAGTGAACTCGGCGAATGACTGCTCGCTGCTTTAGTCCGGTCAATACCACGCGATTGTTACCTTCAAATTCAACAGTATCTATAGCCCCCTCTTCACTGGTAGTAAAAAGGGCTGGAGATTCTAAAGTTCTATATCCAGCTATTGTTATTATATCTCCAATAGGAATATAGCATCTTTCCAGCTCTTTGTTTTTACCTTTGAGAGCAATATTTATTTTTTCATTAAAGTCAATGAACTCCGGCATATTAAGAATATCAAGTTTGCTCATTATCACTTCCTCCTTTCGATTTGACCTCTTGCCAAGCCAAGGCAGAGAAAAGATGGGTAGTCTTTTTTACGTAATTCGCCAATTCTTTTTGTTGCTTGCTATCAAGCTTAGACAGCCTCTCTCTAAGTTTGGAAGCAACTCCAAGAGCCTCTTCTCTTGCCGCTGCTCCTATCTTTGCGTCCTTTAGAAGAAAATTCATGTGGTAGTCCAAACTTTCCGGCGTTCCTTTAAACTTTTTCACTGGTTTCCCAACTTCATATTTGCTCCCTCTCCCCGATGGGAGCTGCCCTAAAATTCGGACTATCTGCCAGAGTTCACGGGCCAACTGAAAGTTTTGATCATCTTCAGGCATCATTATCACCCCCCGTTCAAGATTTTCTTTCGAAAGATATACCTTTTTCCCTTGCGTATTGTTATCCTTAATGATTCTGGATAAAGTCAATACAGGATTGTGGTGCCATAATCTGAAATAAAAGATAAGGGTCTTGGGCTCGTAGGTAATATCACGGATAAAGTTAAAAAGATCAATCTCTGCCTCGATTTCTTTTAGATTAATCTCACCTTCCTGGGTTTTTATAATAAAGGGCCCTTTTATTTCAGGTTTTTCCTGGAGAGAAATCCCTAAGATGCCCTCCGATGATGAAACCAGATCCCGAATCTCAGATAGAATGGAATATTTCTGAAGGGAAGGATATTGTTTATATGTTTCATTCTTCGGGATGATGGAATAGACAACTGTATCCAGATCAATTTGATGGGGGATATAAACGATGGTTTCTTCCAGGTTATACTGTTTTTTGAAATTGTCCAGACGTTTTGTTATCTCTTCTTCAAAAAGGCTATTTCCCTTAATAAATTGTTCTATGTCATTAAGAATGTTGATTCCAATTAAGGAGAAATACATTGTGTCGAGTGGGCGGATATTTTGCCCTTTTTCTGTGCCAGTTAAATAAGTATAGATGAGCAGAGAAAAATAACAAAGAGGACATAGAGGTTGGGGACTTTCTGGAGCACCTATTGCTTCCCGCCACTGTTGCTTTGAAAAACCGGTAACTACCGGTCCAGCCTCCATATACTTTAAAAAAGTTCCACAGCTTGCACAGATATCTTTTGTGCTGTTAGAATAAATGGAATATGGTAATTGATCATTGATGGCAACAAAGGAAAGCAACGGGGCAATAGTAAGATCTGGATGTTTCTCTGCGGATCTCAAAAAGGAGTTCTTTCTAATAAAGTATTTTGCCATTGCCTCCAACCAACAATCTGTATATATTGAGTTCTTATCTATAATCTGTTCATGCAGGAAAATTGATTCAAGGGTTGGTCTTTCTTCCAAACCCTTTTTAAAACTTGAAATCAATCTTTCAATTCGATCTTTGTTTATCTTTTCTGGTTTCCGATTTTTCAATTTCGCAAAGTTTTCCAAAAGCAGGGTCTTATCGTTGTTTTCAAATCCCATCCATGAAGAATCATAATCTTTAATTTTTTCTAATCGTTCCATGTCTAACCCTGTATATTCCGAAAATGTCTTTACTAAAAAATCCTTGTCCCAGTCTTCCATCTCATACTTATTTGGAATTTGTTTGATTTTAGCTTTGCGACCAATATTCCCTAAGCCCTCAATCAAACAGCTTTGAAATAGTGCTTCTAACACTAAATTATGTTTTTCTGGAAATACATATTGTCGGAGACGAAAAGTGCTCTGTGGTTGCCCACCGATGAGTTGTAGGATAGGGAAATCATCAAATCGATCCAACAGGTACTCACTGAAGGACGCTTTTATCTTATCTGCTAAATTTTGGCATCTAGTCTTTGTCAGAATCTTACAACCATTTTTTATGTCAAATAGGTAATATGTATCATCCTCGGTCTCACAAAACTTCCATACTGATTCCCTGAGCATTTTTGTGAGGAAAAGCTGTCCAAATTTCACCCGATCAAGATATGAGCTTTCTGGGAATGTGATCTTATTCAGATAATATTCCTGAACTTCCTGCATATCAGAAATCAAAAACTTAAGATAGGCAGCATAAGTGCCAGTATCCATTTCACTCAAATATCCAAAATCGGAGGACGCAATGCAATCAGCCAGGGTTATGAACTCAGATCCTTTAATTTTGTTATCGTGATGATCTTCAATGGCTTTTATTAAACGCTGATCTTCCGTAAAATCAGGCAATTCAAATTGTTCTAATAAATTCTCATATTCTTTTTGCCCCCGTATGTTTTTAAAAACTGCTTTAGTATAAGGTGTGTGTTTGTCTCCAAAACCTTTCCAGACTGTTTTCCCAATATCATGGAACAGACAGCACCATAGGTATTGATCTTTGGTAAAATATTTTGATATTTTTTCTTCACAAAGATTCCATAATATCCGCCCTAAATGAAAGGTGCTTTTAGAGTGTTCGAACCAAGTTTCTCCATTTGATTTAGCCAGTGAGAATATATTAAAACTCTTCATAAATTTTCCTCTCCCTAAATCAAAAAATCTACTTTGTCATAAGCTGGAAATCAGAATAACGTCTAATTTAACCACAGCGTGTTCAAACAGGCTCTGCTCAAATTCCCGGCGCTTGGCGGTGAGCTTTTTCCAGCCCCGTCCCGGCATAAATTCTGAAGCTCTTTCTTTAATGGCTTCATAATCTTCCATAATATTCTCCATTATCCTTTAGGCCGCCGACCGCCCGCCCGCAATGTCGGTAGCATAAAGTGTCTTGGGCTTCTTCACGGTCAACCCTAACGCTCATAAGCTGAAAGCTCAAAGCATAATAAGCTCGAAGCTGAAGGTTGAAAGCTGAAAGTAAGAAACATCACAAACCGGTCACTGGGATCAGACATCATCTACTGCCTTTACTTTTTCCTTTTTGCACTCATGCCATAGGCGGCACGGCGTTCTTTGATATCAAAACCGATCTTTTTTCTTTTGCCGCAGAATCACCCCGGTTAAATAGGCTGCGCCCCGGTGGAATATTCCCCGCCCCGGATGAA
>Ga0114922_10005088_pt1 | contig 12155 bp, 6 predicted proteins | sample AartaG_FD_100975 | JGI IMG/M metagenome (GOLD analysis project Ga0114922, IMG submission 100975) | Deep subsurface microbial communities from Aarhus Bay to uncover new lineages of life (NeLLi) - Aarhus_00045 metaG | ecosystem: Environmental > Aquatic > Marine > Oceanic > Sediment | place: Aarhus...
ATAACAATGCCTTAACTATTTTTTTCTTATTTTAAATGTTCTTTTTTAAATTTTAAAGCGTTTTCGTATTTTTAAAAGAGAGAAATCCTAAAAAAGAAAATAAAAAAAAATTACGCTTAAAATCAATTTTCTCTGTGATCTCATTCTCAATTATTCTAGATTTAAAGGTTTTTCTAAGAAATACGAAAATGAATTTTTTTTTTACAATTTATACAATTCGCACCATTTAATCTCTAAAAAATATCAAACTATTCCCTGAACATATAATCAATCGAGATGATTAAAAGAGAAAAAAAGATATTTATAATTTTTGTTATCTTAATAATATTTTAATAATATCTTTCAAATCTGTAATCTATAAATGATTGTATGTCCTATTCAGAACCTAAGGAATTAATTCGAGCAAAACAACTCATTGATGAATATAAGCTTGATGAAGCTGACCAATTAATTAAGACCTTCGAGGAAAAGGGAGGACACACTCTTCATGATATAATTTTTTGTCATCTTCTCAAGTGTGAGCTCTTATTTTGGCGATGTTTATATGAAGATGTTGTCAAACTTGCCGAACAAACATATAAAGAGAGTTTAGGATTAGGAAAAAACATCCTGTCAGTTGATATCTTACTAATTATGGCTTGGGCTCTATTATATCAAAGTCATACGGGTAAAGCTCACGGTATCATTAAGCAGGGAGAAGAACTGCTAAAAACTTTAACACTAGAATTACCAGCAGAGTACAAGCAAAGAGAGGCGTATATAGCTTTTCTGAAAGGATGGGCTTACGAACAAAAAAGTGAGGCTGATCATGCAGTAAAACAGTTTGAGCTCAGTATATCATTGCGAGAAGAACTTGGTGCTAAAAAAGAAATTGCGCGTTCCCTTGTAGGAATTGCCCATGTATTTATGTATCGAAAAGGTGATTTTGACCGTGCTTTAAAATACTTGAAGCAAGGCTTGGCTCTTGCCGAGGAAAGTGGTAATAAAAATGTTATAGGATATTGTCTTTACTATATGGCAGAGGTACATCTGACTAAAGGTGAATTGGATCGTAGTATTATGCTTTTTGAGCAAAGCTTGATAATTAACAAAGAACTTAACAATAAAATTATGATAGCAAGGGTTCTTAGCGATTTGGGAGGGAGCTATGCAATGAGAGGTGAATTGGATCGTAGTATTATGCTTTTTGAGCAAAGCTTGATAATTTACAAAGAACTTAACTATAAATTTTTAATGGTTAATGTTTTTCACAGTTTATCTGAAAGTTATAGAATGAAAGGAGAATTGGATCGTGCTTTAGAGTGTATAGAACAATCTATGGGATTAAGCCGTGAGTTAGGAGTTTTAAGAAACCTAGCTTTTAACCATCACTCTTTAATTCAGATATTAATTGATATGGGCGATCTTGAACGAGCACGGAATTCTCTTCGTGATTTGGAGCAATTGAACAATCAATTAAAAGACAAAATTGTTAATTTATTTTATCTTTTTGATAAGGCTTTGCTATTGAAAACCAGTCCTCGAGCCCGCAATCGGGTAAAAGCTGAAGAATTATTAAGGCAAATTCTTGAAGAAGAGGATTTATACATTAGTATTTTACTAAAAGCATTACTTAACTTATGTGAATTGCTCCTCGCTGAATTACAAATGACTAATGAAGTAGAAATTTTAGAAGAGATCAAGCCTTTTATTACCCAACTATTAAATTTATCCGATAAATCACATTCATTTTGGATTTTGGGGGAAACTTACCTTCTACAAGCCAAATTAGCATTAATCTCATTGAATCTAGAAGAAGCCCGAAGATTATTGACTAAAGCTCAAGAAATAGCTGAAAAATATGATCTTACTCGTTTAGCTATGAGGATATCAAGTGAACACGATCAATTGCTTAATCAACTAGACTTATGGGAGAACTTAAGAGATTCAAAAGCGCCTTTAGAGGAGCGTATAGAATTAGCTCGTTTAAACGATCAAATGGGACAAATGCTAAGAAAACGTGTAGTAGAACCTCCGAAGTTAGATGTTGAACAACCCGTATTGATTGCGATCATGTCAAAAGAGGGAGAGGTTTTATTATCCAGTCCATTTACAGCAGATATGACTATCGACGAGTCCCACTTCGGTGAGTTTCTTTCTTCTTGTAATGCATTTTGCGATCAAATTTTTTCCGAATCTTTTGATCGTGTGAAATTTGGAAGGTATACAATTCTCATTACAGCAGTAGAGCCTTTTTGTGTTTATTATATGTTCCAAGGACATTCATATAATGCTCAACATAAATTAGATCATTTTTGCGAGAATTTAAAAAAGGATTCTAATCTTATGGAAACCCTGAAAAATGTTGTAAATGTAAATGAGGTTATAGAAATAAATAAGCATCCTTCGCTTGAGGAATTAATTGTTGAGAGTTTTCTTTCCGATCCACAGAAATTTCAAATGCCATTTGAAGCATATGAAGGAGATGAGCCATTTGTTTTTGTTAGTTATTCTCACACAGATAAACTTCAGGTTTATCCAATAATAGACTATCTCAATAAGAAGGGTATACACATTTGGTATGATGAAGGAATTCCTATTAGCGAGAATTGGAAAAGATCAATCGTGGAAAATTTAGAGCGATGTAAGGCTTTTTTACTGTTTATTACACCGCATATACTCGATTCAGATTATGTAAGGAAGGAAATTAGCTTCGCTTCGAAAAGACAGAAGACATTTTTTGGTGTTTATTTGAAGGAGACTGAATTACCCAGTGAATTAGAGTTTGATATTGCTGATATTCAATCTATGAAGAAATATCTCATGTCTGATTCCGATTTTTACCCTAAATTAAGAGAAGTAATATTACCTACTCTTTATGAACGTGATAAAGTGTAAATAAATAGATTGTAAAATGTAAACTAACTTAAGAATTAAATGAGTTAAAATGAAAAAAGATCGAGGTGATTAATAGAGAAAAAAAGATATTTATAATTTTTGTTATCTTAATATTTTAATTGTATTTAAAAAATTAATCCAAGTTTATCAAATCTATTAAGTAAGGATGATTATATGTCTCATTCAGACCCTAAAGAATTAGCTAAACTCATTTAAAAACTATATGTTGAACATGTCTGTTCCCTATCACAAGTTCGGTCAGATAACCATAGCGAAAGTAAGCAACTCCGATGAATTAAAGCAATTATTGATTGACCCTTGGCTCGAATCCGAGACCATCATCATCAAACCAAACTGGGTATCAACAGAACCAGCACATTTCATCGATTCCAAGACTTTGAGAACGATATTGGAAGCACTTGACTCCCATATCGTGGTCACGGAATCCTCCACACACGTGGTTAATGAACTCCTAAAGGAGGGGATGAGCTTCGTCGTCGAGGACAAGGAGGTGAACTTGAAGTGGATAATGGATGGCGGCGGTTGGAACTGGTTTATCGAAAACCCGGATTGGGACTGGTTTAAGAAAGGTGGATACTGGGATCAGATCAAGAAGGAGGATAAAACCTTCCTTGGCAGATATGGGTTCACAGATCTCTTCAAGGTGTTCAACGTCAGTTACATCTGCGTGACCGATGAAGTTTGGAGTGGAAGGATAGCAGATCCAACAGAAGTAAAAAGGATAGTGGAGACACGTTTCAAACCGGTTCAAATAGACAAGCTTTATAGTATGATACCGAAAAGACTTTACGACCTGCGTGGATCGACGTTCATCAGCTTAGCTAAACTGAAACACTTCAACACATTCACTTTGAAGAACCTTTTCGGAATGATACCCGATCCATGGAGGCCATGGTGGCATGGACCAGAAAATAGCATGCTTGCAAAGAGTATCGTCGACATTAACAAAATTTACCACTCTCTCTTCAACATTTACGGGATTTGTGAAGCGTTGAACAACACGGCTACCCTCCATCCTGAAGGTAAGTTTGAAGATATGTTCAAGCGCAAATACAACATTATAGAGGGCTTGGGGGTTGTGGCCTTTGGCAGAGACCTCGTGTCCCTAGACGCTATCCTCTGCAACCTCGCCGGATTCGATTTCAAGGGATTTAATGCTTACATCAACAGGGCCGAGGAAGAATTCGGTGCCTATGATAGAGAGGTCCTCAAAGAATCAAAAATGAAGGGGGGAAATTGGTTCTCACTCTAGCCCCACTAATGAAGTCCTGTTGTATTTTTATTTTTATAGAATTGATAAGTCTTATTTTGTTGTTTCTCAAAATTTTAAAAACGATCATCATCTAATTCTTCATTATTCTCTGGGACTATAATTTTTTTAATTCTTTTTTTCTATTTCACCAACAACTCATTAACCTTAATTACATTTAAAATAGTAATTACCCTTATATATTAATTGTATTTAAAAAGTTATAATCTAAACAAATCAAATCTTTATATAGAGAGGTCTTAGTTGGATCCTGAAGAATTGCTTCAAGCAAAACATCTTAAGGAAGAAGGTAAATTTATTGAAGCCTTTAAGATAATCAAAGAAATAGGGAAAAATGAAGGTATTACATCTCAAGATCAACTTTCCAACAATATCATTAAGTGTACTCTCCTAAACAAGCTAGGGTTCCATGAAGATGCTCTCAAACTTGCTAAAAAAACTTATAAAGACGCTGAAAAATTAGGAACTCCTATCCAATCAATTGATGTATCCATTGAAATGGCTGAGGCTTTTATGTATCTTGAGAGATACAACGAGAGTCTTGAGGTGATTATGAAATGTGAAAATTTTTTTAAAACTATTACTCTAGAAACGACATTTGAACACAACAGGATCGAATCTGCTATTGCTCTTATAAAAGGTTATATTAATGTTGATAATTATCTTGAAAGGGATTTAGAGCTTAGTTTAAAATATCTTAAATATGGATTAGCACTGCAAAAAAAACTAGGTAATAAGCATGAAATTGCACGATTTTATCAATATATTGGGTTTAATTACTCGTCTCAAGGTGATTGGGAACAAGCTCTGAAATACTATGATAAAGCTCTTGCACTTGAAGAAAAAGGTTTTAATGCGTTTCTTACATGGCTTTTCTTTCATATAGGAAATTTTTATAATGAAAGAGGTGAATTGGATCACGCCCTCAACTACTATAAACGAGGTTTAGCGCTTGCTGAGAAACTTAATAGCGGTAAAATAAATATCGCATATTTTTTAGACTGCATTGGCAATATTTATTATAGCCAAGGTGATTTTGATCAAGCTTTAATATTAAGTGAACGGGGTTTGACATTGTATAGGCAAGTCGGTCATAATATTCCTTTTCTCGCTTCATTTATGCACACATTATTACGAATAACTATAAGTAAAAATGAGATTAACCAAGCAGAGGAATACTTACAACAGATAAAAGAAATTTCCGATCAAACACAAAATAAAGGGGTTAATAGACTATATCGTGTAAGCAAAGCTTTATTGTTGAAAACTAAACCGCGAATTAGCAATTTAGCTAAGGCTCAAAAATTATTGAAAGAGGTAATTGAAGAGGATGCTGGGCAAAAAACTGCTATAATTAATCTTTGTGACATAATCTTAGTAGATTTACGTAATACCAACGATATGGAAATCGTGGATGAAATAAAAGATTATATTGGTCGACTATTAATTATTGCCGAAAAAACACATTCATACTCGCTTCAAGCCGAAGCGTATCTATTACAAGCAAAAATGGTTTTAATATCATCTAACCTGGAAGAAGCTAGACGATTATTGGCTAAAGGACAGCAAATTGCTGAAAAATTTGGTCTTACTAGGTTAGCTATGAGTATTTCAGAAGAACATGATAAAATACTTAATGAATTGAGTGTGTGGGAGGGATTAAGAGAATCAAATGCCCCTATGGGAGAACGTATAGAATTAGCTCGTTTAAACGACCAAGTTGTAAAAATGATCAGAAAGCGTGTAGTGGATCGTCCAAAAACGGAAGCAGAGCAGCCTATACTATTTTCTATTATGACAAGAGAAGGAGATATGGTGTTATCCACCCCCTTTACTGCTGATATGACTATTGATGAATCCCGCTTCGGTGAATTTTTAACCTCTTGTAATACTTTTTGTGATCAAATTTTTTCCGAATCTTTTGATCGTGTGAAATTCGGGCAATACACTATTCTTATTACGGCAGTGGATCCGTTTTGTATTTATTACATGTTTCAAGGACACTCATATAGCGCTCAGCAGAAATTAACCCATTTCTGTGAAGCTCTTGACAAAGATCCTACGTTAATGAAATTTCTTGAAAATGTTGTTAACGAAAATAAGGTTATAGCAATAAATGAACATCCTTCTCTTGAAAACCTGATAGTTGAGAGCTTTCTTTCCGATCCACAGAAATTTCAAATGCCATTTGAAGCATATGAAGGAGATGAGCCATTTGTTTTTGTCAGTTACTCTCATACAGACAAACTCCAAGTATATCCGATAATAGACTATCTTAATAAAAAGGGTATACATATTTGGTATGATGAAGGAATTCCTATTAGCGAGAATTGGAAAAGATCAATCGTGGAAAATTTAGAGCGATGTAAGGCTTTTTTACTATTTATTACACCGCATATACTCGATTCAGATTATGTAAGGAAGGAAATTAGCTTCGCTTCGAAAAGACAGAAGAGATTTTTTGGTGTTTATCTGAAGGAGACTGAATTACCCAGTGAATTAGAGTTTGATATTGCTGATATCCAATCTATGAAGAAATATCTCATGTCTGATTCCGATTTTTACCCTAAATTACGAGGAGTAATATTACCTGCTCTTTATGAACATGAAAAAGCGTAAATAAATAGATTGTAAAGTGTAAACTAACATTCAGTTGAAGGAAGGACACTAAAGCTAAAAAAACATAATAATATAAATAACTGAAGTAAACAAATTATATTATATTTAAAATGGTAATTGACTTAATTACTTAATATATTAGAAGTATTTCAAAAGTATTAATCCAAGCCTTTCAAATCAGTAATGTATGGATGATTGTATGTCGCATTTAGAATCTAAGGAGTTAATTCAAGCAGAACAATTAAGCGACGAAGGTAAACTCGATGAAGCTCTCACACTCTTGAATAATTACGAACAAAAAGAAGGGCTCACCAATCATGAGAAAGTATCATGTCATTTACTTCAATGTCAAATTCTATTTTGGCAAGGGAAGCTCAAAGAGCTTATTAAACACGCTAAACAATTGTATAAAGAAAGCGAAGAACTGGAAAACATTTCCCTAAAAGTTGACTGCTTACTTTTAATGACATATGCATTAGTAAGGCTTGGGAAAATTGATAAAGCTTCTGATTTGATTAAGCAAGGAGAAGAACTAATAAAAACAATTCCACAAGAATTAACAAAAGCCTACAAGCAAAGAGAAGCTTATCTAGCTTTTATAAAGGGACATTTTTACAGTAGAAGAAGAAAGAAAAATGACGCAGATCTGGCATTAAAACATTTGGAGCACAGCTTAGCGTTGCGAGAAGAATTGGGGATTAAGCATGAAATTGCCGAAACTCTTAGTCAAATGGCATTCAATCTATGTGCTTTTAAAGGTGAAATGAATCGTGCTTTAAATTATGCTAAGCGAGGTGTAAATTTTGCGGAAGAAAGTACCAAAAAATATTACATTGCTTTTAGTCTTAGTATTCTGGCAGTTGTATATACCCTTCAAGGGGACTTAGATAGTGCTATTAGATTTTATAAGCAGAGTGTAGCGCTTTACAAAGAAATTAACAATAAAGACAGGTTGTCAGATGTTCTAAACAATTTATCTAACTGTTATAAAATGAGGGGAGAATTAGATCGTGCTTTAGAGTGCATAGAACAATCTATAACACTAAATCGTGAGTTAGGAAGTTTAATAGGACTTGCTTGGAATCACGATTATTTAATTCAAATATTAATAGATAAAGGCGATCATGAACGAGCACAGAATTCCCTTCGTGATTTAGAACAACTAAACAATCAATTAAAAGACAAACTAATAAATTTGATGTACCTTCTTGATAAAGCTCTAGTATTGAAAACTAGTCCTCGAGCTCTCAATCGGGGTAAAGCTGAAGAACTATTAAAGCAACTCCTTGAAGAGAAGGATATAATTTATGAATTTCGTTTAATGGTACTACTTAACTTATGTGATTTACTCCTCATGGAATTACAAATAAGTAATGAAGCAGAAGTTTTAGCTGAGATCAAACCTCTTATTGCAGAGATATTAGATTTATCTGAGAAATCCCATTCTTTTTGGGTTTTAGGGGAAACTTACCTTTTACAAGCTAAATTAGCGTTAATCTCATTAAATCTAGAAGAAGCTCAAAGATTATTAACTCAAGGACAGAAAATTGCTGAAAAATTTGGCCTTACTAGGTTAGCTATGAGTATTTCAGAGGAACACGATAAACTATTAAATGAATTGAGCGTGTGGGAGGGATTAAAAGAATCAAATGCCCCTATGGGAGAACGTATAGAATTAGCTCGTTTGGCTGATCAAGTAAAATCCATGACCAAAAAACGAGTAAAGGAATATCCAAGATTGGAAGCAGAACAGCCTATTTTATTTGCTATTATGACAAAAGAAGGTGAGATGGTGTTATCCAGCCCCTTTACTGCGGATATGACTATTGATGAGACCCATTTCGGTGAGTTTCTTTCTTCTTGTAATACTTTCTGTGATCAAATTTTTTCTGAATCGTTCGATCGTGTAAAATTCGGTCAATACACAATTCTTATATCAGCAATAGAACATTTTTGTATTTATTATATGTTTCAAGGACACTCATATAGCGCTCAGCAAAAATTAAGCCATTTCTGCGAAACATTTGACAAAGATCCTACTATAATGAAAATTCTTGAAAATTTTATTAACGAGAATAAGATTATAGCAATAAATGAACATCCTTCCCTTGAAAACCTGATAGTTGAGAGCTTTCTTTCCGATCCACAGAAATTTCAAATGCCCTTTAAAGCGTATGAAGGAGATGAGCCATTTGTTTTTGTTAGTTATGCTCACACAGACAAACTTCAGGTTTATCCAATAATAGATTTTCTCAATAAAAAGGGTATACACATCTGGTATGATGAAGGAATTCCTATTAGCGAGAATTGGAAAAAATCGATCGTGGAAAATCTAGAGCGATGTAAAGCTTTTTTATTATTTATTACACCTCATATACTCGATTCAGATTATGTAAGGAAGGAAATTAGCTTCGCTTCGAAAAGACAGAAGACATTTTTTGGTGTTTATCTGAAGGAGACTGAATTACCCAGTGAATTAGAGTTTGATATTGCTGATATTCAATCTATTAAGAAATATCTCATGTCTGATTCCGATTTTTATCCTAAATTAAGAGAAGTAATATCACCTGCTCTTTATGAACATGATATAGCATAAACAATTAGATTGTAAGATGTAAACTAACTTAAAAACTAAATGAGCTAAAATGAGAAAAGATCGAGATGAGCTTATAAGAGAAATTAATAATTACAAAGAATGTCGTAAAGATTTTGTTAAATATGCAGAAATACTTGAATTGGTTCTTAAAAAGATTGCGAAAAACATTTCTCCTGAAAGCATAGTTCAAACACGTGCTAAAGCCGTAACGAGTTTTGCAGAAAAAATACAACGCCCTGGGAAAGCAGAGAAGTATGGACTAAATCCTGTTCAAGATTTAACCGATCTGTGCGGTGGCCGTATTATTTTACCAACTCTAGATGATGTAAAGAAATGTTGCCAAATAATAGAAGAGAACTTCAAAATCCAATGGGAAGATAGCGAGGACAAACTCGATACTTTAGGTGAGGATCAATTTGGATATTTATCTCATCATTATATTGTACAATTAAATCCAGATTCTATATATCTACAAGATCTTGATGTTCTTGACGAGATTTATCAACTTAAAGCGGAACTTCAAATAAGAACGCTTCTTCAACATTGTTGGAGTGTTATTCAACACGATAATTTATATAAACCAAGTATTAAAATTCCAGATAAAATTAAGCGGCAATTCTATCGAATTGCGGCAATTCTTGAAGATGCAGACATTGAATTTAAAAATAGTTTAGAATTTTTGAGCATATATGAGGCTAATTATGGAGCATATATGACTGCTCAAGAAATAAACGATAAAATTAAGAGTTTGGAATTGGTATATGATAATGCCCCTGATAAATCAAAAGAACTTAATTTAGTATTAAGAATTGTAAAACTCGCAAGAGCTGTAGAAAAATGGGATCTTAATATAAAACTTCTAAATGATTTTGTCAATTACAATAATTCTTCAGCATTAAGAGAACTTGGCCTTGCTTTTTACAAATATTATGCTAAAAATCCTACTGGTACTGAATATCAACAAGGACAAAAATATTTAGAAGAAGCAATTAAATTGGATCCTGAAGATACCGATGCTTTGTCGTGCTTAGGTGGGTCATGGAAGAAATTAAATCTTAAAAGGGCGTATGACTATTTTAACCAATCTTATAATGTTAATCCTGATGATACCTATACTGGTGTTAATTACTTTATTACTAATATTACTCTTAATAAAAATATCGATATCCTTGATTATTCATTACCAGCTATAAAAAACATAATTAAAATGAGTGAAGAGCAAATTTCAGTTGGAATTAACATGCCTTGGGCATATTTCAATAATGGGCTGTTTAAATTATTTTCTAAAGAGATAAATGAAAGTTTACATAATTATTTATTAGGGATAAGGTTTAGTACAGCAGGATGGATGATCTCCTCTCATTTAAATGATCTGGATAGTTTTAGCGTTGTAGATGATAAGTTACAAGGAATTAAATTAGTAAAACATTTACTAATACTTGGTTTAGCTATTCGATTCAATGATAAAGATGCAATAAATCGATTGAAAAAAGAGTATGGCGTAAAGGAGGGAGATTTAAGCATACCACTTGTCATTATTACAGGAAGCACGAAACTAAGTAAGGAAGAACTCGGGCAAGATTTACAAAGAAATTTATTAGAAGCATTAAAATCTTTTGAAGGAACAATTATCTCTGGAAGCACAGTTGCAGGTGTCTGTGACCTTGTAGGTGATATCCAGAAGGCGTATCCGAATTCAATTAAAACTGTTGGCTACATTCCTAAAAATTTTCCTGGAGATGTTAAGGTTGATGAAAGGTATTTAAAAATACATAAAACTAATGGAAACGATTTTAGTTTTTTAGAGGCACTCCACTATTGGACAGATATTGTATTAAACGAACTTACCATTAGTAAAATTAAACTTTTAGGAATTGGAGGGGGAAAAATTTCTGCTTTTGAATATCGATTAGCTTTAGTTTTTGGAGCATTTGTTGGGTTTTTAGAAAAAATTGTCGGGTCTAGTACAGAATTGCTTCAAGATCCTACCTGGAAATGCGAGAACTTAACAAATGTGGAAAATAATTCTGATCATATTAAAAAATTTCTCTCTCAATAAAATTAGATTTTAATAATCTATTGTCAAAATTTATTAGAACTACTAAACAATTCGCAGTTAATACTTAAAACTTTTAAGTATGTAATACATACTTACATATATGAGGACCAATATTGTGATTGATGATGAGTTAAAAGAGAAGTGGTGGGAGATTAAAAGGGAAGCCGCTCGTCTCAACATGAAAATTGGTGATTATATTATTTTCTGCCATGATCTTAGAAAAAAAATGGTCAATAAAGAGAAGATTCTCGAGATTTTAGAGAACCCATTATCAGATGGTGTAAAAAACATAGATGCTATACAAGCAAGTAAGAGTATGTGGAAATCATGAGGGGAATTGATTCTAACATTCTCGTGTATGCATTAAACAAAGATCTTCCTGAGCATTTACCATGCAAGGAACTTTTATTAAATATAGTTAATGGAAAAGAACTTGTAAGTATTCCTTCAATTGTATTTATGGAATGTTTTCATGCATTAGTTAAAGCATTTAAATATAAAGAGGTTGAAGTTAAGAAGCGGTTAGTTGCTATTATCGACTCGAAAAATATCAATGTATTAGACATTTCTACTTCTTCAATTTTATTCGCATTTGAGATTGCTGAAAAGTACAGAACTGGAGGGAGGGATTCCTTAATTGCAGCAAGCTTATTAGAAAATAAGATTCAAGAGATTTATTCTCATGATTCAGATTTTAATAAAATTTTGCTTAT
>Ga0114922_10005089_pt1 | contig 12155 bp, 6 predicted proteins | sample AartaG_FD_100975 | JGI IMG/M metagenome (GOLD analysis project Ga0114922, IMG submission 100975) | Deep subsurface microbial communities from Aarhus Bay to uncover new lineages of life (NeLLi) - Aarhus_00045 metaG | ecosystem: Environmental > Aquatic > Marine > Oceanic > Sediment | place: Aarhus...
CCAATAGAGATCAAAATGACAAGGCACTGGAGTGGTACAACAAAATTGATTTTGAAAAAATCTCCGATCCCATGGTTCTCTACAACATAGGATCCAATTTTTACAGCCAGGGACAACATCAAGAAGCTCTCAAGTACTACAGGAAAGCCGTGGAGCTCAAGGGCGATTTTTTGGATGCCCTGTACCAGTTGGGTCTGGTCAATCTGACGTTGGGAAACAACCAGGAAGCGATCGATGTTTTTACCAGCTACCTGAAACATGATTCCGAATCAGGGAGGGCGGATCAGGTCCGGAATTTTATTGAGTTTTTGAAGAAAAAATAAATCGATCCAATCACTAAACGATGAAAAATCTAAAAAAACTGTCTTTTCTTTTTTCACTGATTCTCGGAGTTGCGTTCTTTCCTTCCATAACAGAGGCCGGCCCAAAAAAGATCCCGATGAATGTTTTGCTCATCACGATAGACACGCTGAGACCTGATAGGCTGAGCTGCTACAGCGATGAGCACATCCAAACTCCTCAAATCGACAGCCTGGCCGAAAAAGGTGCCCTGTTTTTAAAAGCTTTTGCCCATACACCGACGACCCTCCCTTCGCACACGAATATTCTTTTGGGCACAACTCCACTCTACCATGGTGTCCATGACAACCAGAATTTCATAGTACATGATGAATTCTTGACTTTGGCCGAACATTTGAAGAGTTCTGGTTATGCAACCGGAGCCTTTGTCGGAGCTTTCCCTTTGGATTCAAGATTTGGGCTCACTCAGGGATTCGATGTGTATGATGACAATTATGGCAGCAAAAACTACCAGGAATTCTCCTTTGTGGAGCGGCCTGCAGAAGTTGTAGTCCAAAAAGCCATGGATTGGCTCGGGAACCAGAAAAAATCCTGGTTTCTCTGGGTTCATTGTTTCGATCCCCACCAGCAGTACAATCCTCCCGAACCCTTCAAGACCGAGTTTAAAGAGAGTCCTTACAATGGCGAAGTGGCCTATGTGGATCATGAGCTAGGCAGACTTTTCGGCTGTCTGAAACAGAAGGGATGGGAAGACAACACGCTCATCATTTTTACCGGAGACCACGGAGAATCTCTGGGGCAGCACGGGGAGTCCACCCACGGCTTTTTTGCGTATAACAGCACAATATGGATTCCTTTGATTATTGTTTGCCCAGGAGTGAATCCGGTTGTTGTCGAACGAAATGTTTGCCATGTGGATATATTCCCGACAGTATGTGATGTTTTGAGTTTGGAGAAACCTGATTTTCTCCAGGGCATTTCGCTTGAGCCTGTTCTCAAAGGAAAAAAAGAAAACAAATTATCTTCGAGAGCCATCTATTTTGAATCCCTTTATCCCTTTTACAGCCGGGGTTGGGCTCCGTTGACCGGGATCATTCAAGAAAATACCAAGTATTCGGATTCACCCATCCCTGAATTTTACGATCTCGCGAAAGATTTTGATGAGGAAAATAATCTTGCTGCAAAACAAAACTTGAGTGAGCATAGATTAGCTTTGGAGAAGGTGCTGGAATCGCAATCGTATTCTGGGAAAACGGCTGCAAAACAGAAAATCGACCGGGAAGCTATGAAAAAACTAAAGAGCCTGGGATACATATCCAGCCCCCAAACAGAAAAAAAGGGAGAATTCACGACCGAAGATGATTTGAAGGTTCTTCTCCCCTACCAAAGCAGGCTTCAGAAGGCCATGGGAGCGTATCATAAGGGAAATGTTGATAAAGGAATTGAAATTCTCCGGAAAATCGTGCAGGAGAGGAAAGATTTTGATCAAGCCTATGCCTATCTAGCCACTTTGTATAAGGTGAAGAAAGATTACAGGAAAGCGGTGGAAATCCTCAGGGAAGGATACCAAAACTGTCCCACAAGCTTCAAGGTGATAACGACATTCGGCATCTTTCTCACCGAGGTGCGCGAGTATGATGCGGCCATCCAAATCCTCCAGGAAGGCCTCAAGCTGATCGATTACGATCCGGATCTCTGGAACTATTTGGGCGTTGCCTATTGGAGAAAAGGGGATCTGGATGAGGCCCTTGAGGCCTTCGATAGAAGCCTGTCCCTGGACCACAATTATTCCATTGCCTTCAACAATACAGGTTCTGTGTATCTGTCTAAATATCTCAAAACAAAGCAGCAGGAAGATCTTCAAGAAGCCGTTGCCCATTTCCAGAAGGCCATTGAGCTTGATCCCGGATATGCATCTGCCTTTAATGGTTTGGGTGCTGCTTACAGCCAGGCAGGGAATCTGGAAGGCGCAATTGATTCCTGGGTAAAAGCCGTAGAGATCAATCCGGAATTGGGATTTTCCCTGTATAACCTTGGCCTGGCTTACCTCCGAAAGGGAGATAAAGTCAACGCATTGGCATATCTCAACAGATACAAACAGAAGGAGTACCAACGTCTGTCTCAGACAGAAAAGGAAAAACTCGACGACTTGATTCAAAGATGCCGGCAGCGGTAATGACAAAAAAAATATTCAGCATCGCGCCCATTTCCGTTTGTTTCATGCTGGTTTTGCTTTTGTTTGTCCCTGTTGGCCATTCCCGGTCGATAAAAGAGGGAACAGGTTTAAATGTTTTGCTCATCACCATCGATACGTTGAGGGCCGACCGGGTGGGCTGCTACAGCGGGGAACATATAAAAACGCCCAACATGGACGCTATCGCTGAGAAAGGTGTTGTTTTTAGGAGAGCTTTTTCCCACAATTCTACTACGCTGCCGGCTCATACAAATATTCTGTTGGGTTTGACTCCTTTGTATCATGGTGTACGGGAGAACACCAATTTTGTGGTCCGGCAGGAATTTTTGACACTGGCCGAATATCTGAAGGATTTGGGCTATGCCACAGGTGCTTTTATCGGTGGGTATCCCCTTCACTCAAGGTTTGGATTGGCCCAGGGTTTTGATATCTACGATGAAAATTATGAGGCGGTAAAATACATTAAGCTTTCCGCTGGAGAACGAAGAGCCGAAGCCGTTATCGATCCGGCCTTAGACTGGCTCGATAAACAGTATGCACCCTGGTTTTTGTGGATTCACTGTTATGATCCTCACGATCCTTACAACCCCCCTGAACCCTTCAAAGCTCAATACCCGGAGAGCCTGTATGACGGGGAAGTAGCCTATGTCGATCATGAATTGGGGAAAGTTATAATCCACCTGAATGAGAAAAAGCTCTTCGACAAAACATTGATCGTGTTCACAGGGGATCATGGCGAATCATTGGGACAGCACGGAGAAATGACACATGGTTATTTAGCGTATAACACGACAATCTGGATTCCTCTGATCATATCCGCTCCCGGAGTTGAACCCCGGGATGTTAAACAGCACGTATGCCATGTGGATATTTTCCCCACCGTTTGTGATGTTCTCGGTATGAAAGAACCCCCTTCTCTCCAGGGTATTTCGCTTCTTCCGGGCATGAGAGGCAAGAGGATTTCTGAACGTACCATCTATTTCGAGTCTCTGTATCCCTATTACAGCAGGGGATGGGCACCGATAAACGGATTTATCAACGGGAAGGAGAAGTTTATCCAATCTCCGATTCCCGAGTTTTATGACTTGGACAATGATTTTGATGAAAGCGACAATCTTGCAGAGAATCACGATTTGGGAAGATTAAGAAAAAGACTCGATCGAGTCATGAAGCAACGATCCCATCCTGGAAGTGAAAATGCAAAACAACGGACCGATCGTGAATCCTTGGAAAGATTGAAAAGCCTGGGTTATATCTCTAGTCCACATACGACAAAAAAGAAAAAATTTGGGCCCAAAGATGATGTCAAAGCTCTTTTGCCTTATCACAACAAAGCCACGAAATCATGGGAGCTTTTTTTGGAAGGCAAGGTTTATGATGCAATGAACCTCGTGAAGGAGGTTATCACAGAAAGGAAAGATGTCGACATCGCCTACACTAATCTTGCCAAAATGTATAAAGAACAGGGAAAACTCAAGGAAGCACTTTCGGTATTGCGCATGGGGATAGAAGAACTGCCTTCCAATTATGGGATTATTATCACCTATGTCAGTTTTTTAAACATTGCTGGACAGTATGAAGATATTCTCGAAGTTTTGAATAATAAATGGCTTCCTCAGATGGAACACGACCCGGAGATCTGGAATTATCTTGGATTGGCTTACTCGAATGCAGGGGATTTCGAGAATGCTTTGAATGCTTTAGAGCAGGCTCTATCCATAGATGATAAGTTTGCGTTTGCCTACAGGAATATAGGGAATATTTATCTTTCCCAATTCCAAAATTCCAAAAACCGTGACAGCCTCGATAAATCCATACAGAACTACGAAAGGGCGGTGGAAATTGAGCCTGATTATGGGGCTGCTTACAACACTCTTGGGGTTGCCTATAAGGAATCAGGGCAGACGGATAAAGCCATTCGTTGTTGGGAAAGAGCTTTTGAGCTGAGGCCTGATGTTGGCTATCCTCTCCTCAATTTGGGCTTGGCTTATATGGAAAAAGGGAACAATCCCAAAGCTTTGGATTATTTTGAAAGGTACAAAAAAGAATTCTATCATTCTCTTCCACCTCAGGATAAAGAGAGGATTGATGCCTTGATTCAAAGATGCAGGAGGGAGCCATGAAACCAAAAGCTTTTGTTTGTCTAGCTGTGTTTGGGAGTGGAATATTGACCGTTCTCTTGATAAGTTGCGGGCCAAAAGGGCGGGTGGCAATGGATCCCACGAGTAAAGATTTTTATGAGTATGCCCGATTGATCATGACCAAACCGGAAAAGCATATTTTCCTTATGCTGCCGGATAAAGAATCCAGAAAGGAATTCATCGAAGATTTCTGGGCCAAACGGGATCCTGACACTTTCACCGAAGAGAATGAATTCAAGGAGGAGTTTTACCAGCGAATCGAATTCGCCAACAAACGTTTTATAGAGGGAATTCCCGGATGGAAAACGGACCGGGGAAGAATTTATATTTACTTAGGGACTCCGGACAAGATCGACCAGCGCCCTTTTATAAACAGCCCGAATGTAAAAGGCCTGATCTGGTGGGGCTATTACCGGTACAGGTTGGGTATAGAATTTGTGGACAAAACGGGTGACGGACGATATTCTCTCAGCCAGCAGGTCGGGGCGGCGGGTGGATTGCTGGATGTGATCGAAAAAGCCAAATTCGGACGGATTTATAATGATAGGGGAGATATCGGAAAGGTCTTTTCCAAATTTAAAGTGGATTACGACCGTGAGGCAAGAGAGATCGTCATTGTGATCCCGATAGAGTCCCTATCTTTCGAATCCGCAGAAAACAAACTCAAAGCGGATTTTGAGTTTGAGTTCTTCATCTACGCAAGAAAAGAAACAGAACATACCAGCTTCAAAAGGCAGAAGACCTACGAAACGACAGAAGAAAAAGTTCTTGAGTTGGATGAGATTATCTTGACTTTTCCGTATGATCTGAAGCCAGGGGAGTATTATTTTGATGTAGTGGCTATCGTCAAGCCAAAAATCGGAAAAGTCAGAAAAATTTTCAAGATAAAGGTTTAAGGAAATGATAAAAAACTCTTTCCGTGTATTGTTAATTTTCCTTATTGCCTGCGCTCTCCTGTTTTCAGGACAAAAAATCAAGGAAAAGGACCTCTCCCAAAAATACCAAGAGTGGTTGAAATTGGTCTCCTACATCATCCAGCCTGAAGAAAAGGATGTTTTTTTGCGGTTGGCCAACGACAGGGAGAGGAATATCTTTATTGAAACCTTCTGGAAGCAGAGAGATCCTACTCCAGGCACTCCACAAAACGAGAACAAAGATGAGCACATGAGACGGTTTATCCACGCCAACCAGCGCTACGGACGAAACACGCCAAGGGAAGGCTGGATGACAGACCAGGGGCGTATGTACATTATTTTGGGTGAGCCCTTGAGCAAAGAGATGTTTGATGTCAGCGGAATATATCCGGCAGAGGTCTGGACATATTATGGAGACAAGACAAAGGGATTGCCCACCCAGTTTAACCTTGTTTTTTTTCAAAGATCAGGAGCGGGAGAATACAAGATGTATAATCCCACCTCGGACGGTCCGGCTGCTCTTATCATCGATAAACAGGATTTGGATTTATCCAACCATCAACAACTGTACAAAAAAATCTTGGAGTTGGCCCCAACCCTTGCCGGGCCTTCTGTCTCCTTGATTTCCGGGCAGCGTTCATACAACTATATTCCTTCCCCCCGGGAAAACATCATCATGGCGGATATCTTTGACTCGCCAAGGAAAGATATCAATCCGACCTATGCCACTCACTTTCTCAATTACAGAGGAATTGTCAGCACAGACTATTTGACCAATTATGTCGAAAGCCATACCGATGTTGCTTTGATTCAAGACCCGATATTGAGCTTCAATTTTGTCCATTTTTCCATTTCCCCTTCCAGCGTATCCATCGACTATTTTGAGCCGAATGACCAGTACTACTGCAATTATCAGCTTAATGTGAGTGTGAAAAAAGCGGAAAAACTTATCTTCCAGTATTCCAAGGACTTCCCGTTTTATTTTGAACCGGACAATGTAGATATGATCAAAGGGAAAGGGATTGCCATCCAAGATTCTTTTCCTTTAATCGAGGGAACTTACCAACTCAACATCCTTATCCAAAATTCTGTGGGCAAAGAATTCAGTGTATTTGAGGGAGAGGTTTCTATCCCCGAACATTCGGGAGGCCCGAGAATTATCGGTCCTGTATTTGGCTACGGACTAAAGGATTATCCCGCTCATCTGCATGTTCCCTTCAAGGCTGTGGACAAGCAGTTGTTGATCGACCCCAAGAGCACAGTATCTCTTTCAGAAAGCATTGCATTCTTTTTTTCTGTCATGAATGTGACAAGGGATTTATGGGAAGGGGGAAAGGTGGATGTTTATTTAGATGGCCTGAAGGAGAAGGAACCCTCCCGAAAGACTTTTGCTATCGCGTTGAAAGATTATCCCTACCATGAAATCATAGGAATAAACTATGCTTTTTCTGCCGAAGAATTATCCCCTGATTATTATGAAATAAAACTCATTTTAAAGGATGAAAACGGCGCGCCCATACAAGAAAAAATGGGCAATATTATCGTTTCTCCATCGGAAGGAGTTCCCCACCCTGTGACACTGGCCAAGTCTTTTCCGTTGGCCAATTATTTTTTGTATCTGTACTCATTAGCTAACCAATACGATAGGAACAGCAATCCTGAGAAGGCCGAATCACATTATGAAAAGGCCTTTTCCCTCAACCCGGGTTATCACCCAGGAATTATTGAGTATGCCCATTTTTTATTAAAGATTCGGAAATTCCAACACAGCCTGGATTTGATAGAGAATGTGAGAAATAATCAAGATCTGAGATTTGAGTATTTCCTGGTCAAGGGAAAAGCCTACATGGGGATTGAAAAGTATTTTACCGCCGTGGAAAATTTCCTGGAGGGAAACAAGATCTACGACAGCGATATCCGCCTTCTCAATTCCCTCGGCTATTGTTTGTACAAAACAGGAGACAAGCAAGGAGCCTTGGAAACCCTTCGGTCTTCTCTGCGGTTGAGTCCCGATCAACAAGAAATCGAAAACCTCATCCAAAAAATCGAAAAAGATCTCGATGGAATTTGATTTAAACCCAAAAAGAGGATGATTGCATGAAAAGAATGAAATCCAAAAAAGCCTTAGCTATCATGTGTTTTATTCTATCCGTTGTTTTCCAGGTGTCGGCAAAAGAAAAGATAATAGAAAGTTTATGGACGGATTTCCCGCTAAAGATCGATGGGTCCGTGAGCGAGTGGAAAGATGATCCCCTCAGTGTTGAGAAAAAAGCGAAGGTGGATTATGCGTTCAGGAATGATGCCGATTTCCTTTATGTCTTATTCAGGTTCAACGATCTTAAATATCTCAGCACGATCGAAACCACTGGGATGACTCTCTGGATCGATGTTTTGGGAAAAAAGAAAAAAAGCCTGGGAGTGAATTTCACAAAAAAGAGAATTTCTTCAGATGAATTCATAAAACTTTTGGAACAACGACAAGGATCTGTAAGCGATGAGCAAAAGGAGAAGTTACGCGAAAGCGCCTTTTATATCATCAGCCACACAGAAGCCATCGATAAAAAGGGAAAATCATTGGATCCCAGCAAACAGAGCGATGTTATTAAAGGATCTGCATACAATGTTTCGGCCAAGCAGGATATCGTGGTCTATGAGTTCAGAGTTCCGCTGAGGAGTCTCACCGAGACGATGCTGGGTAATGCAATAGAGCCAGGCGAAAGCATGAAGATTGGATTTGAATGGGGTGGCCTGACGGATGAAATTAGAGAAAATTATATGAAGGGAAAAACTTCAGGAGGCTCGGGACCCATAGGAATATCCGAAGGCGGAAAAGGAGGAGGGGCTACGAGTGTTGGATTCTCCGGCGCATCACCCAGAGACTTGACCGCGTTGCGAAAAATGACGAAGAAATATTCCTTCTGGGTGGATGTCCGTTTAGCCAAGGACGAAACCGGATAAAAGTGAGTATGATTTAAAATGATGGACTTGACTAAGAGATGGTTTTTCCCTGTTTGCTTGTTCCTCCTCATTTTTTTATCCGCTTTTTCACAAGAAAGACCGCAGGAGAAAGTGACGGTGACTGCTGTGGAAGTTCCTGTCCGGGTTCTGCAAAAGGGCCAGGTTGTGAGGGATTTGATACGGGAAAATTTTGAAATTTATGAGAATGGCATAAAACAGGAAATCACGGGTTTTGAAGTCATCTCCCGTAAGATTTCCTCTCAAGAAAAGACGTTGACGCCCAGATCTCAAAAGAGAATTTTTATCTTGATTTTCAATGTTTTTGATTACAATGATGCCGTGGGAGAAGGAATCGATTATTTTTTCACCAATTTCTTCCGACCAGGAGATCAAATCCTGATAGTTACAGAAAACACAATGCTCAACCTCGGAAAGGGGAATAATCTGTCCGGGGTGATTCAGGGTCTAAAGGAGGCGCTAAAACAATACAAAGTCATCTCGACCGCACAGATTCTGAAGGCTTACAAAGATTTGGATTTTGAAGGGGATCGGCTCCTTGCCTCTCTTCGCGGTCTTCGCGGAGGGGCATTGGGGAGCAACTGGGCCCAAGGAATACTGAGATTTTACCAGAATTACGAGAGAATCTGGAAGGAATACAGACGGCAATTTATTGCGCCTGATATCGGCCTATATCGCAGCCTTGTACGAAGAATCAAATACCTGGAAGGTGAAAAATGGGCTTTGTGTTTTCAGCAGAGAGAAATGTTTCCTCAACTCAGGAATCAGGGTCCCCTGGATTATGAAATCAGACAGGCGATAGATACGCCCAGTGACGACCAGATGGTGACGACATTGCAGCGAACTATCCGGTCCAAACAAATGGAGCTCAACAAGCTCTTTAATGTCTCAAGTTTTATCCCGACTGAAGAGTTGAAAAATATCTTCATGGAGGCAAATGTCAGTTTTCATCTCATCCTGTTCAAATCTGCACGGACCATGGTGAATAAAGATTTTGAGTTGAAGGAAGTAAGCCAGGATCATGAGGACTGTTTTCGGCAAATAAGCCTTTCTACCGGCGGCAAAACAACGTTTTCGAACAGGATTGCCGGGGCCGTTCAAGAAGCCTCGGAATCCGAGGATTACCACTACCTTTTGGTTTATTCTCCTAAGGGAGAACCATCGGATGAGGAGCGGGATATCGAGGTCAAGGTCAAAAAAGAGGGAGTAAATGTCCTCTACCTCAAAAAAATTCCTGGCGTAAGCGAACCTCCGATCAACATAGTCGGTGTCAAAGCAAGGAGAAGAAGTCTGAGCTTTTCTCTCATCAATTACAAAAGGGTAAGGATCGAGGGGAAATTAAAAGGATATGCCAATGTCAAGGTCACTATTTTTGATGAGAATTCCAAAAAAATATTCGAAGAGGAAAAAACCCTGAGTCTCGTAAAAAAAGAGACACACATCTCGTTAAATATTAGCCAAATGGAACCCGGGAGTTATTTTGTCATCATCCAGATCATCGATAGAATCACGAATGAAACGGACACTTACTCTAGTTATATAAAACTATGAATGCAGAGGAACAAAAAGGATTCATTCGCTCATTTTACCTGATTCTTTTCTTGTTGTTCGTGGCCGTTACCGGAATTTATCCTTCATCCCACTCCAGAGGCAAGAAGGGAGCCGAGGGAATGAACCTTCTGATCATTACCCTCGATACCATGAGAGCGGACCGTATTGGAGCTTACGGGTATGAAAAGGCCAATACGCCCCATCTGGATGATCTGGCAAAAAACGGGATTATGTTTGCCGATTGTTATTCCCCGGTTCCGGTGACGCTTCTGGCCCATTGTTCGATATTCACCGGTCGCTATCCCCTTGGCCACCGAGTAAGGGATAACGGGACGTTTTTGCTCAGCGATGCGGAAATCACCCTTGCAGAAATGATGAAAAACAAGGGATACGACACCTATGCTGTGGTCGCTTCCTTCGTTCTTCTAGCCAAGTTTGGTCTGAATCAAGGATTTTCCGTTTACGATGATTCTTTGGATGCCAATGAACTGCTGCGCAATTTTTATTCGGAGATAACTGCGGATATAGTGTATGCAAAATTCGAACAATGGTTCAGGAATAGAGAAGAAAAAAGCTTTTTTGCCTGGGTGCATTTTTACGATCCCCACCTGCCTTACGCTCCACCTGAAGAGTACCGAGTTGGCAAAAATATCCTAGATGACTTGTACGATGGAGAGGTGGCGTTTACCGACTTTTATGTCGGAAAAATCATTCAGGATCTCGAAAACGATGATATGCTCAAAAATACCCTGATCGTTATCGTAGGAGATCATGGAGAAGCCTTCGGGGAACACCAGGAATACGGACATTCGGTTTTTTGTTACGAGGAAAACCTCAAAGTCCCGCTAATTTTTTACAATCCCCGCTTGTTTCTTGAGGGATTTGTGGTGGAGAATCGTGTCAGCCTGATCGACATCATGCCATCCCTGCTCGAGATGTACGGATTGGATACGCCTCCTATGGTTCAAGGGAAAAGCTTTGCCAAGATGCTTGCCGGAAAAAAGGAAAGAGGGGAGCGGTCTTTTTATATAGAGAGCATGTACGGAAAAGAATCCCTGGGCTGGGCTCCGCTTGCAGGAGTTATCGATGGACCCTACAAATATATCTCCTTGCCGGAGCCGGAGCTTTATGACCTTGAAAAGGATAACCGAGAAAAGAAAAATCTTTTTCCGACAAAAAAACATATCGCCAGGGCTCTGGACGAGAAGTTGAAAAAATTCATGCTGGAATATTCCACCTCGCAGGGAAGCGTTAGGCGAAAATTGACGCCAGAGGATCGAAGGCAACTCGAAAGCTTGGGTTATATTTCTTCTTCTTCCCCAGGTGCTAGCAGGGCGATAGATCCCAAAAAAGGGATCCTGGTGCTGAACAGGTTCAATGACGCCAACAGTTTGATAGAAAAGGGCCGTCTGGACTCGGCCGAGGCAGCGCTGAAAGATATAGCAGAACAGAACCCGAACACCAAATTTTTGCCGTATTATGAGCTTATGGCCAAGATTTATAAAATGAGGTCCGATCCTCAAGCAGCCCTCGATATTTGGAAAGAAGCGGTAGAAGTTTTCCCCGCCAACGACCGGTTCAAAATCACCTTGGCGTTCAAGCTATTTCATATGGGACAAACAGAGGAAGCCGAAGCGCTGGGGCTTGAAATTACCAGGATCGATGACAAGTCCTCCAGAGGGTTTATTTTGTTGGGTCGTATCGAAGAAAACAGGGGAGACCACAAAAAAGGTTTGATGTATTTCGAGAAAGCCCTTGATTTGGAGCCGAACAACGTGCAGCTGAAACTGAGCCTTGCCAATTCGTTGATTAAAAATGGCCAGCAGGAAAGGGCATTGAAGATAGGCCAGGACCTTCTGGATGATCAGACGATCACAGGCGATCCCGTCAATGCAGGAATCCTTGGGAAGATCGGGCTCATGTATATAGAGGGGAACCGGATCGAACAGGCCCGAAAGGTCTTGCTGGATTCGGTGGCCATGGATGATTCAAACGCCGAGACGTGGAACAATCTGGGGGTTGTTTATTATCGGCAAAAGAATTATCCAAAAGCTTTGGAGGCCTATGAGCGTGCTCTGC
>Ga0114922_10005090_pt1 | contig 12155 bp, 8 predicted proteins | sample AartaG_FD_100975 | JGI IMG/M metagenome (GOLD analysis project Ga0114922, IMG submission 100975) | Deep subsurface microbial communities from Aarhus Bay to uncover new lineages of life (NeLLi) - Aarhus_00045 metaG | ecosystem: Environmental > Aquatic > Marine > Oceanic > Sediment | place: Aarhus...
ATTCCGTACAATGATTTAAAGGACTTTTTATGGAAACGTTAAGCCTTGCCAAAGTCAATCATTTTGTCCTGAAAAAGCAGCATTTAGCTGATGATTCAAAAATGGATGATGTCGTTCAGATCGCAAAAGACATCGGCGGACTCCATGGGACAAGCGCCACCGGGCCTTACATTTCTCTTTTTGCCCGCTCGAATTCGTTCAGAAGGGATGATCTTGCGGTCGAGATGTCCAAGAAAAAGAGGCTAGCCAGAATTCGTTATGTCCGGAATACGATCTACATCCTCCCCAAAGAATTCATCCCGGTAGCATATGTTGCTACGAGCAAAATGGCTGAGGTGACGGCCGCACGATTCAGCAAATACCTGGGAATCACTCCGACACAATATGTGAGAATTTCGAACAAAATCTTGAAACTTCTGAGGGGCAGAGGATTGACAACCAGAGAGATCAAAAAGAAGCTGCGAACGTCAACCAATATTGCACCGATTGTGAACCTGATGTGCGACAAAGGCCTTCTGGTGAGGAGTCTCCCTAGAGAGGGCTGGAAAAGCACGCAGCATGCCTACTATCTTTTTGAGGATTATTACCCCGATCTGGATTTATCGGCCTATGATGAAAAGGAAGCCAGGGGGAAAATTATTGAGCAGTATATTCTGTCATTTGGGCCTGTTAGCGAACAGGATATCGCCTGGTGGACAGGATTCCCCAAATCGCAAGTAAGGGAGATCCTCGAAGGCCTAGGTGATAAAGTATCATCTGTCGAGATCCCCGAATTGGAAAGCAGCTACCTAGTCCATTTGTCTGAAAGAGAATCGTTGAAATCCCTCGACCCCCCTAAACATCCGGTTGTCAATGTTCTCCCAGGTCTCGATCCCTACATGATGGGGTACAAAGACAGGGAAAGATATCTCCATCCCAAACACTACAAGATGATTTTCGATCGCTCCGGGAATGCCACTTCTGTCATCCTGGTGGATGGGCAGGTCGCCGGGATCTGGGATTGGGAAGAGACAATGGTGAAGATCTTTTATTTGAGAGATTGTGGAAACGATATACGCAAAAAAGTCCGCGCCAAAGCGTCCGATATGGGAAAGTTTATCGTGGGAAAGCCTGTTCATATCAAGGTTTGCCGCTCCATAATGCCGCTGGCCAAAAGAACGGCAGGATCCTTTATGGCTCCATTGAAAGATTGTTAGCCAGTGGATGGACCGGCCATTCTCTCCCAGATTTATAACCTCTACCGCACGATCGAGAAGAGGAGGATAGTTGACAGTATCCCGCGTTCCTTGATATGCTTCTTGTAGCCAATAATAAAAAAAGGGGGCAGCAATGTCAATTAAATGCCCTAAGTGTCATTATGAGAATCCTGATGATACCCTTTATTGTGGCAGATGTAAAACTCCCCTTAAACCTTTAGAGGAAATCTCTTTCACAAAAACTCTTGAGACACCTGCAAGAGGTCTGACCTCGGGAACGACCTTTGCCACCAGGTATGAAGTCATCGAAGAGCTTGGAAAAGGAGGCATGGGTAAAGTTTACAAGGCGCTTGATAAGGAGATCAACGAAGAGGTCGCCATAAAGCTTTTGAAACCGGAGATCGCTTCTGATAAGACGACGGTCGAACGTTTTCGCAACGAATTGAAATTTGCCCGCAAGATCGCGCATAAGAATATCTGCAAGATGTATCACCTTGCCAAGGATGCAGACACACCCTATATCACGATGGAGTATGTGAAAGGTAAGGAGCTCAAGAGCTATATCAGAAAAAAACACATTTTATCTGATGATGAGGCCTTATCTATCGCTAAACAGGCGTGTGAAGGATTGATGGAGGCCCATAGGCTGGGAGTAGTGCATCGTGATTTAAAGCCGCAGAATATCATGATCGATGAAAAAGGCGATGTGAAGATCATGGATTTTGGGATTGCCCGTTCGGTAGAGGCACCTGGCGTGACACAGACAGGTGTGATGATCGGGACTCCGGATTACATCTCTCCCGAGCAAGCTGAGGGAGAATCGGCGGACCAGCGGTCGGATATTTATGCTTTAGGCGTGATTCTCTATGAGATGATGACAGGGGGTGTTCCTTTCAAGGGAGACACGGCCCTGAGTGTGGCGTTGAAACACAAGTCCAAGCTGGCTAAGGAACCAAAGCAAATCAATCCTGACGTTTCAAATGATCTCAACAAGTTGATATTGATCTGCATGGAGAAGGATAGGGAACTGAGGTACCAGACGGCCGCAGAGCTCCTGTCGGATATACAAAATATCGAGGAAGGTCTTCCCCTGGGAATGAAAAAAATTCCTGCCAGGAGGAAGAGATTTGCCAAGGAAAAGCGCAAGATCAAGGGGAAGAGCATTTTTCTATACGGCGGTCTTCCTCTCCTGTTGGTTCTAATAATCGCAGGTGCCATCTATCTGTACACAGCGCGAGCAGCGACTATCGATTCGATTGCGGTCCTGCCGTTAGAGAACCTCACGGGTGATGCGGAGCAGGAGTATTTCGTCGATTGGATCACTGATGAGCTGACCGGGAAGCTGGGCCGGGTTGGAACTCTCCGGGTGATCTCCTTCACGTCTATGATGAGGTACAAGGGATCGGATAAAACATTACAGGAGATCGCTAAAGAGCTGAACGTAGATGCGATTGTGACAGGGACAGTACAGCAGGCAGGTGAAAATGTGAGTATCAGGGTGCAGTTATTAGATGTATTTCCCGAGGAACGAAGCCTTTGGGAGGAGACGTATGACCGGGTCATGACCGATGTTTTGATGATGCACACTGAAATAGCACGGACCATTGCCCAAGAGGTCAGAGCAAAACTGACACCAGAGGCAGAGACAATCTTGGCCAGCAGCCGCCAGGTTAATCCCGATGCCCAGGAGGCCTACCTAAAGGGTATTTATCACATGAACCAGGGTACTCCAGATGGATACCAAAAGGCTGTGGAGTATCTTCATGAAGCCGTCGAGAAAGATCCGTCAGAACCCCTGGCCTATGCGGGATTGGCGGCTGCCTATATCCAGATCGCCCACAGCGCTATGGCTACCGAAGATTCCTTGCCCCGAGCCAAGGCATCCGCCCAAAGAGCGTTGAGACTGGACGATACACTGGCCGAAACTCTTAACGTTTTTGGTTTTATCGCGGGATACTATGATTGGGAATGGGAGACGGCAGAACAGGCCTTTCAACGTGCCATTGAAATCAATCCCAATTTGGCCATGGCTCACTATTGGTATTCGTGGCAGCTCATCTTTTTCGACCGCATGGAGGAAGCCGAAGCGGAACACATAAGGGCTCTGGAGCTTGATCCCCTGACGCCTCTCCATGCAGCCTGGCTGGGAGGGTTGTACTGGATTTGGGGGCGATACGAAAAGGCACTCGAGGAAGTCAATAAGGCACTCGATATGAGCCCGAATGCCTGGCATGGATTGTATGTGCTGGGAAATATTTACATAGACATGGGAATGCCTGAAGAGGCCATCTCCACAGCTAAGAGGGCAGCGGAGCTCTACCCAAATATGAGATATCTCCTGGGACGTGCCTATGCCATGGCCGGCCAAAGGGATGAAGCATTGAAAATCCTTTCTGAATTGGAGAAAGAGAAACCCACCCCTTTCGGCGCATTCGAATTAGCTTCTCTATACGCGGCGCTAGGAAACAAGGATGAGGCGTTCCGATGGCTGAATTACGAACATCCCCACTGCTGGCTATTCGGGATCAGGAGACTTCCTCAATACAGGAATCTGAACGATGATCGCCGCTTCCATGAACTGCTGCGCAAAATGAATCTGCCTCCGCTGGAATAATCAGCACATTTTCTGAACACCACCAGAGTGACCGGAGGCAATCCGTGGTCGCTGACTTTGAATGCCTAAGGCGAGCGGTTCGAGGCATGATTTGGCCCGATCGCTCGTGGGCTTTCTCAAGACTTCTAGGCAATAATACCACTCGAATTCTGGCGGGCGCAGCTTGCGTGTTAGCCGCCGTGGGTTAATACTAGTGGCTATATTTGTCTTGAAATTGTCCCCCTAGGCTTTCCTGGCTGAAAATATATGAGGGATAGTTGATCAACCGGTGCGGAATTCGCGGCGCCTTTTGAATCCGGCGATTTTGCCGGCTTTTTCACTTTCGGTGATGCTGAAAAAAGCCATGTGGATCACTTTTTTTTGAAACTTCAAAGCCGATCCCACCAGTTGTTTTCCCTCGAACCGGTGATCGTCTCCCTTCCCGACGGATTTGTATTTTTTTTCTTTGCACCGGCTAACTTCCTTGAGAAATTCTTTGGCTTTATCCGCGCCGGGTTTTTCATTTTTTGGTGCCTTTTGCATGAGCGCTTCCATGGCATAACTTTTTACCAGCTTGGGGTGAAGAAGAGAATAGGCAGTTTCGAGGGAGAGAAAATCGAAACCCACGATCTCCTCGTCAATAAACGTGAGCAATCCATTCTGTTGGGGGAGGCAGGTGAATGTTTTAAGAAACTCGTCCAGCTCCTTTTCTTTTGCCTCGTACACATCCTTCATGGCGGCTGTCCGGGAATGGACGCCGGTTTGTTCAGACATTTCATCTATGGATGTCCAAACTGTCCCCTGGTCAGAACGGTATTCACTTGATTCCTGCAGGGAATCGGAGACTGTCTGGGACTTCATCTTGCGGATTTTGGGGATCATCACCGTACCGGAATCCGAAAATTCCTGTGATTTGTACGACCAGCGCCTCTGTTCGGTGCAGCTCACAGGGATGATCGTTTCGGAATTTTCTTTCAGGAGAATCGTGGTGTTCAACACCCTGTTCTGTTTGGCCCCTGCCAGTTCTTCTCCATCGAGAAGCAAAATCGGCGTATCAGACTTATTGGTAACTTTGAGCTCGGGAACCCGTCCTTCCTGGCTGACTTCTCCGATGACCAGCACGTGCTGATCCAAGGCTTGCTTTAGAATCAAATATTTGGGAGAGTCGTCGAGTGCGGTCATTAGCGGGAGCACCGCCATATTTTTAAAATGCTGAAGTTTCCCGAAATCCAAGCTTGTAAGATATTTTTTTATGTCTTTATCCATTTTCCCCTACAGCTAATAATCTTTCCGCCTATAATATCGCATTATTTTTTGTTGACAGTCAACCTATAATTTTTCTTGGCTGTCCAAAACCTTTCCAGCTGGTCCAACTCATCCTTTTCCCATTCTTTTTTCTCAAGAATCTTGACCAAAGAATAAGTATTGAAGCTTGAAACTTCCTCCAACCGCCCGAGTTTTTTGAGTGTGTCGATCAATTCGGATCGTTCTTTTGTGTTTTTGCTCGGGAGTTTGATCGTTTCATAAGCCTTAACGGATATCTTGCTTTCTGAACCAGACACAATCTGTACCCCTTCCCTCTCACTAAAGGCGATCAGTGCCTCCCTTATTTTTTCCAACTTCTCCTCTGCATCTTTGCGGTACGCGTCGATTTTTTCCTTAAGTTTGACATACGCGTCAACCAGTTTGAGACCGGGATCATTCAGGTATTCGTTCTCTAGTTTTTCCTCCAATTCCACCTCATGTTTCCACATTGGGCAGATAGACTTGTACAAACACCAGTCACAGAGCCAGGATACGTTTGCGGGAAAATCTTCTGTGGTTTCGATTTCAGCGATCTGAGACAGGATTTCCTCCCGCAAGTTTTCCAATTCTTCCTTTGTCCGGTAGGAATCCATTTCTTTGTCGAATGCCAAAAAATGCCACACCAGACGAACCTTCTTGAAATCCTTGAAATTCTGCCGGACCCACTGGGAATACATGGCCAGCTGCCTGTCTTTGTCCAGTTCTTCCTGTTTGGACATGGAGGATCCCGTTTTGTAATCGTGCACTTCGTACAACCCATCCCCTATGTCCATCAGTCTGTCGATCCGGATGTGGAATTTGTAATTGCCCTGCTCATCCAAGGGCAAGAAATCCTGGGTTTCCAGGCCGATGATCCTACCCTGGTCAAACGGTCTATGCCTGTTGTAGTAATCGGTAAGCTGCCGCTCCCCCATTTTTCGGTAATTGTCCGCCGTGTAGTCTTTTTTGACGATGATGACCGAGTCCTTCCAGTTTTCCTCCCAGAGCTTGTTGAAGTAGGCCAGAAGCTCCTTCAGAGTCATCAATTTTTCGAACCGCTTGTCCCTGTAGAGTTTCTCCAGGGCCTCGTGCACCATGCTCCCAAGATAGGTCTCGATGGTATCCTCAGCTTCGACCTTGATTTTATCGATGTAGGTGAATTTGTACTTCAGCTTGCAGGCCTCGAAGGCTCCGATTTTTGAGTGGCTGAATGATGGCATTTAACTCTCCTACATTATTATAATACGCTCTAATTCTTTAAAAATTCTCAAATTGTATCTCTGTACCGAGTATAAGATCGTATATAGTGCGTTTGCCTTGTGTGAGTGCGCTGGCGATGAAGTAGACAAAAGCTAGAGCGTTTCCGGTCACAAATCCGATGTACTGAAGAAGGGTGAATGTGCCGAGTTCTTTAGATAGAGCAAAGGCTGAGATGTGAATGATTTCCCACGGCAGGAGCTTGATGGCTGTTCGGGCCAATGCGCGTCCCCAACCGAGACGCTCTGATGTTCTGGCTTTGACCTTCAGCTTAAACAGCCTTTTGCCGACAGTCTTCCCTTTTTTTGAACGATCGCTCAACAGGAAATAAAGCCAGGAGGGCAGAGAGAAATTCCATAGGATAGTAAACAATATGGCAGGGCCTGATTGCGGGATGTATCCGAATAAACTTTGAATCATATATCCAGTGGGACTACAGATTCCAAAAATGATCAGGATGTCGAACAAAAAAGCCCCGATCCGCCTTGCAACAAGGATTATTGGTACGCCCAATGTTCGGATCGATTTATTATTTCTCCAAAGTTATAACCTTGGAGTGAGTTCCACCTTTTTCGGATAGGACTTTGATTATGGCTGTGGGGGTGCCTTTGCCTGTGGTTTTCACCATCCATTCCACCTTCTGTACGGGTGAGGGATTCAAGGATGTGTGTCCGCGCAGATGTCCGAGATCGACCTTTTCTTTCCCCATCACCATCTCTGCCCCTGTCAGGGAGATCAAAACTTTCACGGTTTTTGCCGTTTGATTTTTGATGGCCTGCTGGGTCACGTTGGTGGGCAAAAAGCCCTGATTTTGGATACTGGCCGCAATTTTGATGTATCCGGCATCGCCTTTTTGGATTTTCACTTCGGTTATCCTTATAAGGGGCGAATGAGCCGCCAAATACAGGTTCCACTTGGTGTGTTTGGCAAGAAAATCCTCGAATTCCGGGCTGGGATAACACATCAGACTTGTGTAGCTCTTGAATTTAGGATTATAGATCTTGCGGACGAATCCCCCGATCTCCACCTTGCCTAATTGGGGGTGGTTGTAGATTTTCCAGTCCATGAAGATCTTTCCGCCCAATTCCTCGTCGTTCCAGCGCAGCATCTCCTGCCGGCTGGCCCTTTTGTCGTTGTCATAATCGCAAAATGGCGCTAAGGAGCCCATTTCCGGCACATAGCTGTAAACACCGTAATGGTCGTAGGCCCACCCGATCATTACTCCCCAGATGGCTCCCAGGCGGGGAGGTGCTCCCCTTCCCAGTACTTTGCGGACGGGCTGTTCGTTGATGATCTCGCTGTATTTTTGTCCGAAGATGTCGAAATAGGCTGCATCTTCACGGGGCATTTCTGTTTCTTCTCCTGTTATCGGGTTGAAGTTCCTATTGGTAGGTGGAATGTACAGGAAGTTGCCTGACATGTGGTGGTTGACAATACCAGTGACATTTGTATGTGAGAGGAGAAATTCCGCCACGGCCCGGGTTTCCGGTTCGGATAGAGGATAACGACCGGACCCGCGTTGGAGGTATTCCTGATGCCACCGGGATGGCCAGTTCCTGTTGATATCCAGGCCGCCGACGCCGTCTTCGTTGTACCGGCCGTCTTTGTCGCTGTCGATGCCTTCCGAATAGACCTGCCATTCCCCCTTTTCTTCTTCTTTTCTCCGGACCAAAAGCCTTGGATCATCCGGCGAGGTTTTCCAGGGTCCCGTCACATCCTTGATCCGCATCTGGGTGAGGTAGCCGTCGCCATCCAGGTCTTCGGGGGGATCTTCATCCAGAAGACCGTCTCGGTCCGAATCATGGGGACGGACACTGCTTCGCATGCTATCCGGCTTGGTCAGATAATGGTCTGACCCATCCGGATTGAGTTTGGGCATGATGTAGATGGTTCGGGTGTCCACAAGGTTGGTGATAGCCGGGTCTTTCCCGTATTGGGTGAGAAGGGTATGGATGGTGTGAAGGCAAACCTCTGCTCCCATCACTTCGCTGGAGTGCAGGTTGCCGTCGAACCAGTAGCCGGGCTTTTCCTTGCATTTGCCTGTATCCTGATTGGTGATAACGATTACAAGGAGATCCTTGTCCAGGTAGCTTTTTCCGATGGTGTGCAGCCGGGAAAGTTTGGGATAGGTTTTGACCATCCCTTTCAAGTAATCGGCTACCTCTTGAAACGTATGGTTGTGGTCGAATTTCAATTCCGGGGCTTGTGCTGCGATCGCCTGCGAATTCCCGATGAAAATGAGGGCTAATAAAAAGAACAATACAGAAAACCAAAAACCTCGGCTAAACATATTCTCCCTCCTCTTTTGATTTAAACATAAGAATAAAAGTTGTGGTCTCTATTCTTCCTAAACCCCTAACAAAATTCAAGTAAAAAGAAAGTAAGCATCATTATTTCCGCGATACCAAAAAGGATCTTGGTTTTTGGGGATGGTTGAAGCGACCATTGAAGATTTAGCCATTACGATCCGTACTTCGAGGGAATCTGACGCACAGGCTGTATCGAGCACGACAAAAATCTTCACGGGAGCAAAACCATCCCTAAAAGCCGATATGAAACCCGTTGGATTCACGGAAATTGAGATGCTTCCAAAAAGAATTAAGGGAAGTTTGACCGCATCTTTTTTTTTGTAATATACTTAATCTAAACATACGGTCCATCTGGAGACTATCATGAAAAAGAAAAAAGCCATCACACGGAGAAAATTTCTTAAAAGGGCCGTCGCCACGACAGCTGCATTCGCCATTCTTCCCCGGTATGTTTTGGGTGGACAGGGATACACGCCGCCCAGCGATGAATTGACCAAGGCTGTGATAGGTGTGGGTGGCATGGGGCTTGCCCATCTTGATTATAAAGGAGCGCGGTTGCTGGCCGTTTGCGATGTGGATGAAAATCACTTGAACAGGGCTTTGGATATCGCAGGCCCGGGAGTTAAAGGCTACAAGGATTTCCGCGATGTTCTCGAACGGACCGATATCGACATAGTTCACATACCGACACCCCCGCACTGGCATGCGTTGATATCCATTGCAGCCGCCGAGGCCGGGAAAGATATCTGGTGTGAAAAGCCGATGACCAGGACCATTGGAGAGGGGCAAAAGGTTGTCGAAGCTGTCCAGAAAAACGGAAGAATCTTCAGGATCAACACGTGGTTCCGGTTTGAAGAACGTTTTTACGGATTTGCGACAACTGTCAAGCCGATAAAAAAAGCTGTCCTAGGCGGCCTTTTTGGCTGGCCTCTCAAGCTGACAGTAAGTGGAGCTACAGGGTTCGACTGGAAGTTCTACTGGGTGGGCCAGCCGAATTTAGCACCCCAACCTGTTCCTAAAGAGCTGGATTACAATATGTGGCTCGGTCCAGCGCCCTACAAACCTTACCATCCCCACCGCGTACACAACACCTTCCGCGGATACTGGGATTATGACGGCGGGGGTTTGGGAGACATGGGCATGCACTATCTGGACCCGGTCCAGTACATCCTGGACAAGGATGACACCAGTCCTATAGAAATAGAGGCCGACTGTCCCCAGCAGCACCCGGATGCCTGCGGCACTTGGCGGAAAATCCGGATGAAATACGCCGATGGCTGCGAAATTATCCTGGACGGGGAGGGAAAGGAAGAGAAGGTTCCGTTCATCGAAGGGCCTGAAGGCAAACTTTTCAAAGGAATGGAATCGGATATTCCCCATTTCCATGATAAACTGGCTTCTTTACCAGACCCAGAGCCTCAAGTCACTGATTTTGCCGAAGCAGTTAGAACCCGGAAAAAATTTGCCCTCAACGAAGAAAACGCGCACCGTTCCTGCACCATCGTCAACCTGAGCAAGATCGCTGTCCGGCTCGGCCGACCCCTCCGATTCGACTCGAAAAAACAGCGTTTTATCGGTGATGAAGAAGCCAACCGGCTTGTCAACCAACCCTTCAGAGCGCCTTGGCACTTTTAAGGCGGATTTATTGGGAGAAAAAGAGATGAAAAAACGAATAAAGGCTGTTTGTATTCTCCTGTTCTTATCCGGCATTTTTACAATCAGCTTATCCCTGTCGCCAGTGTGGGCTTTGGATAGTGCTCAAGCCGCAAAATCGAAGGTTCAGGCCTTAGTGGATCGATTCCCGGCCCAGAACACCGAGGCGAGACAAAACCTGGCCTCCCAGTTGATGGGGATGGGATCGGATGGAATCCTTGAAGTTTGCCGCTTGTTGGTTCCTCCCGGCACAGGGGATGACACCAATGCCCGGTATGCCCTCAGTGCCCTGGCAACATTTGTGTTCCAGAAAGGAGGGGAGAAGGTGCGTGAACTTTATGCCAAGGCCCTTATCAAAGCCCTGGATAGACAGACAAATAAGGAGATTCAGGCCTTTTTGATAAGGCAGCTTCAGCGGACCGGAAAAAAGGAATCGATCAAACCTCTTAAGAGTTATCTTGATGATAAAAGATTGTGTGAACCTGCGACCCAAGCCCTTTTGGCCATCGGAACACCGGAGGCAGAAAAGGCCATGCTCAAAGCCCTGAGGAAGGCGACAGGAGCGAACAGGGTAACTTTCATCAAAGCCCTGGGTGAATTGAGGAGCAAACAAGCGATAAAAAAAATCCTCGCATTTGCGACCGATAAAAATGATGAGCTACGCCAGGTGACCCTTTTTGCCCTGGCGAATATCGGGGATCCTCTTGCTGAAAAAGCCGTGAGCACTGTTTCTCTCGAGGCCCCTTCTTATGAGAGGATAAGGGCGCCCTCCGTTTATCTCTTGTATGCCCAGCGCCTATCCGAATCAGGACACAAGATGCAAAGCGCCAACATCTGCCGCAAACTGATCGCCAGTTACACTGCCCCACAAGAGAGTCACATTCCCTGCACAGCATTGTCTCTACTGGTCGATGCTATAGGAGAGAATGCCTTTGAAGACTTACTCCAAGCGACAGGTAACCTAAATAATGAATTGCGGGCTCGAGCCTTAGAACTTGCAGACAGAATACCCGGAGAAGAAGCCACGGCCAGATGGATCGAGCTGATGGCAGAGGTTTCAACCGATGTGCAGGCTCAGATCATCGGGATGCTCGGCCGGCGGGGCGATGTCACGGCCTTGCCCGTCCTCAGGGAAAAGTTGAAGAGCCACAGAAAAGTCATCAAGCTGGCTTCTATTCCCGCTGCTGCCAGTCTTGGAGGAGAGAAGGTTTTTTTCGATATTCTGTCCTTACTACGGACCGATCAGAAAGATGAGATAACGGTTATCAAACAGGCCTTGATGGGATTTTCCAGTCAGCTTCTCATTCTTGAATCCGTGAAAATTCTGGATAAGGTACCGTCTCCTTCCAGGGTGGCGCTGATGGAAATTCTTTCTGAACGCCACGCGAAAGAGCACGTGGATATATTTTTTGCAAAGGCCGAAAGCAAAAATGAGGATATCCGACAAGCGGCCTTGGCAGGTCTGTCCAATTTGGCCGGCCCACAGGATATACTCCGTTTGATAAAGATGCTTGTTGAAACCGACAGAAACCAGGATATTCGCCTTATTCAAGCGGCGATCATTGCCAGTGCCAACCAGATCGAAGACAAGAACAAGCGTGCCGATTTGTTACTCGAGGCTCTGCAAACAGCAGAGGAAGAAAAGAAACCCGATCTGTTGAGACCGCTGTCCAGGATCGGCAGCCCGAATGCTCTCCAGGCAGTTATAGCCAAAACAAAGAGCGAAAATACCAGGATTCAGGCCGTGGCCATATCTGTATTGGCCGAATGGCCCGATTTTGAAGCGGCAGAAGAGTTATCCCGAATATGGCGGAACACAAAGAGCCAAAAATACCTTTTGGTGGCCATAAGGGGTTATGTAAG
>Ga0114922_10005091_pt1 | contig 12153 bp, 8 predicted proteins | sample AartaG_FD_100975 | JGI IMG/M metagenome (GOLD analysis project Ga0114922, IMG submission 100975) | Deep subsurface microbial communities from Aarhus Bay to uncover new lineages of life (NeLLi) - Aarhus_00045 metaG | ecosystem: Environmental > Aquatic > Marine > Oceanic > Sediment | place: Aarhus...
ATCCTTTCCTGATTTTGATTTAGGGAAACGACAACGTTCGGCAACAATACACAAACACATAACACGAAAATTATTTTTCTTTTTATCATCCCACCCTCTGGAATAAGATATTCATTTTGAAAATCTTTTTGAGTTGAACAAATTCTCTAAGTTGCGTTTTTCATACTTTGATAGACCGCACCAATCCAGTAATTCGTATCCAGCCCCTGGAGAAATATATTATAGGATTCATAATCCTTCAACACTCTTTCTTTTTGCATATCCTCAACGCTCTTTCCCTCTTCCATCCCGTTTTTAACGATTTCTATGGTTGTGAGGAGCATTTTCTGGTAATCCAAAAATCCTTCCGTGGAAAGGTCGCGGCCATGTCCGCTTATGAATTTTGTGTCCCCAGGAAACACATCGATGATTTTCTCCAGCAGGTTCATGTATTCCTTTACTCTTGGACCGATGGATGGAAAAGACTGGGAAATCAGCAGGTCGCCCATTTGGACGACTCCTGAGCCAGTAAAATGAACGATCAAATCTGAATCTGAATGAATTCCCGGATAGGCGACAATCCGAATTTCTTCGTCGTTGAATCGCAGGGAATAATAGGTGTCAAATGCTTTTCCGGTCTTGCCTTTCAGTGGTCCTTTCCCTCGAATGATAATTCCCGCAGACGCCATTTGCTCCAGGTTCTGATGATCGATTTTAATCGTACTCTCTGTGCCTATATGATTCCCGTTCGCATGATCCCAGTGAAGGTGGGTGTTGATGATATATTTTATTTTGTCATCTTTAAGGGCCTTAATCGTTGTTTCCAATTCCTCGACAGCCCGCTTATTGAATCCGGTATCGACCAGCAATATTCCGTCAGGTCCGACTGACGCTCCGATATTCACACGGCTTCTAAAGGGAATAGTCATCCGAAAAATATTCCTGGCTAAACAGGATACATCCAGATCCTTGATGTCTGAGTAAATCCCTCCCTTTGAAGAAAGGAGCTGTTCGATCTTGTCAAAACCACGATCAGACGCATAATCCAGGGGAGTCCTTCCTTCGTTATTCTTGGCATTCAAATCAGCTCGCTTTTCGATCAACAACTGAACCGATTCAAACTGGCCGAGGTTGGTTGAATAGTGCAGCGGAGTTTCACCGGTTATCGTTCTCAGGTTTAAAGAAGCCCCCTTTTCTACCAGCAATTTGACCACCTCACTGTGCCCCAAAGCCGCTGCATAATGCAGCGGAGTTTCATCCGCTACATTCTGGATGTCCACCACAGCTCCCCTTTCGATTAAGAAATCAACGATTTCCACATGTCCGCCTTGAGCTGCCCAGTGGAGAGGCGCTTTCCCATTTCCGCCAGGCGTATTGATCAAACCAGGGTCTTCATTTACTAAGGCCTTCACTCGTTCGAGGTCTCCCTTCAATGCGGCCTGATGAATGTCCGCAGCTATGCCTTGAACAGTAAAAAGAAGCAGAATCACTGACACAACAATAGTTTTTCTGATTTTCTTCACGGCTTTCCCTCCATTTTTTCAGGTACTCATGAAAAATCTCCCTATAATATTATTATTGAGGCTGAGCCTCTGAGAGTCAACTTAAACAATCCTGTAGAAACTGCAGGAGTCCTCGACTCCATCATCTTGGTGTAGATAGAGAAATAAGAATAGTCATCTTCATTGTACAAAAGTCCGGTTTATAAAATTTGGATATTTGTTCTGGATGGATTCAGGGAAATAGATTATGTCAATAAATTGAGTGTTATACTACTCTCAATATCGTCGTCTAGACTTCAGTTTTTATTATCTCTTAAAATTATAATTTCTATATTAATAGTAAAAGGCAGGTGACTGAGACAACAAAACCTTTGAAAGGATTAAAAGGTTTCTCTACTGCACGTTATATTCGAGAATAATTAATCCTTTCGAACCGTCGGCGAGAAAAATATATTTTCCCTCGACAAACAAATCATGTAAACCATTCAGATTAGTAATCTTAACAATTATTTTCGGTTTCTGGGGCTCCACCACATTCAAAATTTCAAATTCGAAATTATCGGCAACAAAGAGACTGCTATTATCGAACCATACACCTAAAGATTCGCCGCCGTCATCAAAATGACCGAGGATATGATATTTGCCATCGCTTCCTATACGGACGATAAATATGCCATTTCCATGACAGCCAACATACAGTTCCTGAAATTCCTTTGAAGTGTCAATGAAAATGTCCCATGCTCCCGCTGTTTCAGGCACTGTTGCAACTAATCGCGGTGCGGCTGGATCGGATACATCTATAACCTCCAAACCGCCCTTAGAATCAGCAAAATAGACGACATTATCTGCAATCTCAACGGCTTCGCCCACACCCCCATTATTAAATATGCCGATTCCACCTAACAGTCCTGATAAAAGGATTTCTTTTTTCATAGAATAACTCCTTTGGTTTTCGTTTTGATCTCGTCGTTTGTGATTTTTATATCTGATTTGGGGAAGAGGGGATTGTATGACTTCAATGAGAGATTTGGTCTACAGCTCCCAACTTATCTTTCGCAATAAGAGTTCAAAACAATATGGATATCTTTACTTTCTTATCTTCCCTTTCGCAAACAAGAAATAATCTCCCTTGTTTTCAGCGCAGGCAAATTTCGTCTTGGTGTTTTCCTTTTCTGCATCGCGGGCAAATTCTTGGTACATGTATTCGAATCCGAGCACGTGCATGGGAAACATGACATCCGGTTTCAATCTTTCCAGAGCATAGAAAATCCCGTTCTTTACAGCTTCAGGATCATTGAATCCACAGCCGGTAATAGGCAAAAAGGCCAAATCAACACTGCTGCAATTATCTGCCAGATAATCAATCTCGTCGGTGTAAGGCCCCTTGAGGTCTTTTTCTCTGCAGGCATGATCCCCAGCATGGAAGATGGTGAGGCCGTCCACCTTGACAAGGAAACCCACACCCGCGTCGGTAGAAGCAATCGTTGAGACCTCAATATCATCAATTGTCTTCATTTCCCTGGGAAGGAGGACGACAGCCTCTGACGCTTTTTCGGGCGCAAAACCCAGGATATACTCGATGCCGTCAATGGATTTCTTCCAGTCAAATATGACCGGATTAAAGTGATCTTCGTGTTCGTGGGTCACGAACACATAAACATCCTGATCCTTTATTTCCTCGGGATTAATGTGTCCGTTGACGAGCCAGGGTTCGTCTGCTTGTGGTCCAAAGACATGATAGTCGAAGATAAGAAGCTTGCTCTTTGTTTTGATTGCCCAGCCGCTTGTTCCCAGATACCAGACTGCGGCTTCTCCAGCCTTGAGTTTCTTTTTTAAAAGCGGGGACATGCCGAAATTTTCTTTTAGATTCTTCGCCCGGGCGCCATTCTGGATGAGGAGTTCGGCAATCTTTTTGTGGCCATACTGGGCGGCGTAGTGAAGAGGGGTTTTCCCTGCATTATCTGTGGCATTTATATCATATCCACCGTTTACCAGAAGGCTCACCATGTCCCTGACTCCTTTGAGCGTGGCGATGTGAAGGAGTGTCCGGCCTGTCGGTTTATCTCTGAAGTCTTTATCGACTCCTCTGGAGAGGAAGAGGTCAGCTATGTCCGTATGTCCGAGGAATATTGCGGCGTACATCGGTGTGATAATCATACCTCCTTCCTGTGCGGCTGCATTGACATCCGCTCCTCTGTCGACCAAAAGCTGGATGACTTCTTTATTCCCTGTGATTGTGGCCATAAGGAGAATGCTCATGTTCCCCGCGAAACGCTCATTGACATCCTGCCCGCTGTCAAGAATCGGTACGACCAATTCATTCAGCCCATTCATTAATGCTAAAATAACGGCAGGTTGATTCTGCGCGTTCTTTATTTTTACATCCGCTCCTTTCGAAAGTAAAAATCTGGCAGTGTCAGTCTTTTTGAGGGCTAGAGCGGTGATCAAAGGAGTGTTTCCCTCGCTGTCTCTGGCGTTTATATCCGCGCCCTGGGATATGAGGAATTCAACTATCTCCTGGCTCCCGTTTTGAACGGCCAGATGCAGAGGTGTTTGCCCCTTGTCCGACTTCAGGTGGAGGAGATCTTTGTTATCCGAGATGAGCGTCTTGACTCTGGCAACATCCCCCTTCTGGATGGCATCATGAAGGTCATTGCCCAGAAGCACCACAACAAAAAAGAACAGAATAAGAATGACTAAAATAATGATTGTTTTGATGTTCATGGAAGTTCCTCCTTCAATATGATTTTTGAAATAAACTCATTATTTCCACAGGTAAATATAGTGCATTTCAAAGGGGAGAAAAGGAAGGATTGACGAACGGGTGGGAATAATTGATGAATTGCATGATTTTCTGTACGACTACCCCTTGAAAAGAAGCCGGATTTAGACTTTAATTAAGGGCATGAGATTTCTCTCCGGGAGAAGCTTCCTAAAAAAGATCCTGACCGCGCGGGTTGCCACCCACATCTGCTTCTGGGCGTTCTTCTTTTTTCTCATCTTCATAATGCCTGAAAAAAAAGGCGTGACGTTCTCGATGAAAGCCATGACCGGCCTGAGAATTATCATGCTTGGGCTTTTTCCGGTATATTTTCATTTTTTTGTCCTCGAAAAATTTTTCTACAGAAAAAAGTATGTGATTTACGCCGCTCTGTTCATCCCGGCAGTGATTCTTTACATCTATCTGTTTACGTTATTCTCCCTATCCTTTTTTACAGAGAAAACTGACTATTACAGTAATGCGCTTTTTGTCTTTTTTATTGTTCTGATTGCCACTTCTCTCAAAGTCATTAAGCGCAGCATCAGCGAGCGGTTTCTTCTCCAGGAGATTAAATCCAAACAGGTCCAGACCGAACTCGAGTTGCTGAAAACACAGATCAATCCGCATTTTCTGTTCAACACTCTGAACAACCTCTACGGAATGGCCCGAAAACAGGAGGAAGCCACGGCTGACGGGATCGCCAGATTATCCCATCTCATGCGCTACATGATCCATGACAGCCAGGTAGACAGGATCAGCCTGGATAAGGAGATCGACCAGATAAAAAGGCTCATCGAACTCCAGAAGCTGCGTTTTTCCAAGGACGATAAAATTGACATCGATTTTAAGATAGAAGGCCAGACAAAGAGTGCCCTGATTCCTCCTATGCTCATGATTCCTTTTATAGAAAATGCATTCAAGCACGGCATAAGCCTCAAGGTCCCTTCCTTCATCCATATTCATTTAAAAGTGGAGCCGGAGGTCCTTCAACTTTCCATCAGGAACAGCTGCCATGACATTCCCAGCCGAAAAGACGAATTCAACTCAGGAATAGGATTGCAGAATGTCAAACGCAGGCTGGAACTCCTGTATCCGGATTCCCATGAACTGACTACACGCAAAACCGGGGATGTTTATGAAGTCGAGCTGGTTCTTGAGAGCAAGAAAAGGGAGTCCTGATGAAGTGCCTGGTCATAGACGATGAGCCAAAGGCTGTCGAGATACTCAGCGATTACATCGGGAAGGTTTCGGATCTGGAGTGTGCCGGAACATTCCGGGACCCGTTGAAAGCCTTGAATCATATCCAGAGCCATCCCGTTGATTTGCTCTTCCTGGACATCAACATGCCGGATCTCAGCGGGATTCAATTCCTCAATGCCCTCGAGCATCACCCTCTTGTCATATTTACCACGGCTTACTCTGAATATGCGCTGGATAGTTACGATTATGACGCAGTGGACTATCTGCTGAAGCCCATCGAGTTTGACCGGTTCCTCAAAGCCGTGAACAAGGCTTTTAGACGGTATAAGGAGAGCAGAAGGGGGAGGCTGCCTCTCAGAGGAGACAGCGGATATATATTCATTAAAAGCGGTACAGATTACCATAAACTCGACACCCACAACATTCTGTGCATCAAAGGAACAGGCAATTACCTCACATTTGTTACGCTCAATAAGGAGATATTGACGCTTCTCACGATGAAAGAGGCGTTGGAAATTCTGCCTCCTCAATTCAACCGCATTCACAAATCCTACATCATCAATTTAGATCATGTTGAGTTGATCGACACAGAAGAAGTGAAGATCAAAGACCAGCGGATTCCCATCGGGGATCATTACCGGGAAAGTCTTTTTGGTGTCATTAAGAATAAAAAATTGAAAGACTGAACCTGCCTTAAGTTTTAGGCTCATTCGTTCATTCCCATCCACTGACAATCCGAAAGGGGAGTGTTCCACCTACTGATTACTGTTTACAATAAGTAGAAATTATTCAAATCTTGTAAACATTTTATGTGGAAAATGCGTATTATATATATGTACTTACATTAAACAGATATAAGAGGAGAGAAAAATGATCAAGCTTTCAAAGAACGAGGAATTTATACTGCTCTCTATCTGGAAATTAAAAGACAACGCCTATGGTGTCACAATCCGAAGAGATTTTATGGAAGCCACAAACCAGACGCTTCACTTCGGATCCCTCTACAACACTCTGGAACTGCTGATGCGCAAGGGTTTGGTCACCTGCTGGGAAAGCCCTCCTGACTCTAGGAGAGGGGGCCGGAGAAAGAAACTCTACTATCTAACACCTGAAGGGAAAAAGGCCTTAAAGGAGGCCCAGGTTGTTTATCGCTCCGTTTGGGAGGCTGTATCGGATTTAGAATTCGAAGGAGAATGAACGATGAAAAACAAGGATCATAAACTCTCCCGTTTCGCTTGGCGGATACTGGAGAAACTCAGTGTCTATTCCAACAGGTATCTCATAAAGGAGGATCTGGAGGAAGAATACCTGAATCTCTGTCAGACTCAAGGGAAGCGTAAAGCCAGGCTTTGGTTGTGGCGGCAAACCCTTCTCGCCGTCGGTTTTTATGCGAAATATTTGTTCAGCTGGAGAAATCTTATGCTGAAAAATTATTTAAAAATCACCTTGAGAAACATCAAAAGGCACAAAGGCTATTCTTTTATCAACATCTTTGGTCTGGCTGTCGGAATGGCGGTTTTTATTTTAATTTCTTTATTTGTCCAGTACGAACTGAGTTTTGACAGGTATCATGAAAATGCGGATAGAATATATCGCGTGACAAGAGAAAGAGAAAACAGTGTGGGAAATGATAGAAGCGCATTTATCCCCAATGACTTGGGACCGGCCATGGTCGAAGAATTTCCTGAGGTCATTTCAGCGGCAAGGCTTTTCAGGTGGCACCGAGGGGAAAACTATTTCTCTTTCGGTGATACAGGGATTTATGAAAAGCTGTATTACATTGATCCCCAATTTTTTGAAATATTCTCGATTCCCTTTATTAGCGGAAATCCCAAAGCAGCGCTAAACGATCCCTTGTCGCTTGTCTTATCGGCACGCCTGGCGGAGAAACATTTTAGGAATGAAGACCCTGTCGGGAAACAACTGATGCTCAGAGAAGGAGATAGAGAGTTCATCTACAAGATTACCGGCGTTTTTGAGAACATGCCGGACAATTCCCATCTCATCATGGATTTAATAACACCTATTGGTCCCATATTGCAGGAAACTGGTGAATCTCACACTTATGTTCTGTTACAGGAGAGTGCAAATCCAAATAATGTTGAGAAAAAGCTTTCTGAATTGGTAAACAGGCATTTTTCATCAGTTATTGATGAGAGGACCAGAGAAAGATACTTTCTCCAACCTCTAACAGCCATACACCTCCATTCCCGTATTGGAGACAATACCGTTTATTCCTCTTATAATGATATTAGAAATATATATATCTATATCTCCGTCGCCATATTGATTCTCATTATCGTTTGTTTGAATTATATGAATCTGACGGCTGCCAGCTCATTTCAGCGATACAAAGAAATCGGGATACGAAAAGTTGTGGGGGCAAACAGGAGGCAGTTGTTCAGACAATTTCTGGGCGAGTCTTTCTTGATCACAGTATTTTCTCTCATTGGCTCAATTATACTGGCCATCCTTTTCCTTCCGGGATATAAAAGTATCATCGGGGTTAATCTGAGTCTCGCCCAGATGCAAAAGCCAACATTTTTCCTTGCGGTAGCTGCAGTCGCTTTTTTTGTTGGAATTTTAGGAGGATGCTATCCGGCTTTTTACCTATCCTCATTAAAATCCGTAAATATATTGAAAGGGATAACGAGGAAGAAGGCGAAGAGAAGTTGGTTGAGGGATACTCTGGTCGTCTCTCAATTCTCGATTGCCATCATCATCATAAGCAGCACGTTCGTCATATCTTCCCAGCTGCATTTTATAAACGCCAAGGACATGGGTTACGACAGGGAGCAAATCGTTGTGCTGAGTCATCTGAACAACCATATGGAAGTCCGCCGGAACGAGGAAACCATAAAAACGGAACTGTTAAGAAATCCGAATATCACGGCTGTTTCATGCTCAGCTGACCTGCCAAATCATTCCATTCCCAGAGGCCGAGTGGAATTGCAAAACAAGAGCACCGGTGAACCTGTCCCCTTCAATGTTTATACTGTTGATTATGACTTCTTGGACTTGTATGGAATTGAAATTGAGGAAGGCAGAACGTTCTTCAGGGAAATCCCTTCCGGTTCGGTAAAAGAGGTGCTGATCAATCAAACGGCTGCAAAAGCCTTAGGTGAAGCATCTCCCATTGGGAAAGAATTCCGATTTTGGGGGAGCAGAATCGGAAGGATCGTCGGTATCGTCAAGGATTTCCACTCGTTGTCTCTCCATCATCAGATCCCACCGACATTTATTGCCCATTATCCTGCACACACCAACCATATATCCATAAAAATAAATATCGCGAACATACCGGAAACGATTAGTGCCATTGAAAAAACCATGAACAAACTCGCCCCCCATTACCCGTTTGACTATCATTTCTTCGATGAAATCTTTGAGAGGGATTATCAAAGCGAAAGAAAGATGGAAAAGATATTCCGTTTTTTCATGCTGCTGTCCATCGGTCTTGCATGTATGGGATTGTTTGGCATTTCGACCTATTCCGCTCAACTGCGCATCAAAGAAATCGGAATCCGGAAAGTTCTGGGGGCATCGGTTTCTGGTATTACATTGCTTCTTTCCCAGGACTTCACCAAGTGTGTTTTATTCGCCAACATCTTTGCCTGGCCGGTCGCTTATTATTTCATGAACATGTGGCTGCAGAATTTTACTTACCGGGTCGGGCTGAGTGTCTGGATTTTCATACTTTCCGGTTTGGCGGCTCTATGTATCGCTCTGCTCACCGTCAGCTTCCAGTCCATCAAGGCTGCCACAGCCAATCCGGTCGATTCGCTGAGGTATGAATGAGAAATTTGTCATCGTGTTACCAGAGATGGTGCATTTTGTATAGAAAAAAAGGCCTTAAATGAAGCCCAGAATGTCTATCGCTCCGTATGGCAGAAGGTTCCGGATTTAGAATTCGAAGGAGAATGAACGATGGAAAACCGGGATCATAAACCCTCCCGTTTCGCTTGGTGGATATTGGAGAAACTGAATGTCTATTCCAACAGGTACCTCATAAAGGAGGATCTGGAGGAAGAATACCTGAATCTCTATCAGACTCAAGGGAAGCGAAAAGCAAGGCGTTGGTTGTGGCGGCAAACCCTGCTCGCCGTCGGTTTTTATGCGAGATACCTGTTCAGTTGGAGAACTCTTATGCTGAAAAATTATTTAAAAATAACCATCCGAAACATCAAAAGGCACAAAGGTTATTCTTTCATCAACATATCCGGTCTGGCCATCGGTATGGCCTGCTTTATCCTCATCGCTCTCTACATTCAGAAAGAATTCAGCTTTGACACTTTTCATGACAAGGCGGACAGCATTTTCCGGATTCTGGAAGAGAGGCCAAGCGATCTAGGGATGGAGGAAAATGTCTTCTGCACCACTGTTGCCCCGCTCGCCCCGACTCTGCTCGATGAGTTTGCCGAGGTCAGCCATGCGACAAGAATTCACTCCTTTTACAATGAGGATTTCTTGTTCGTCTATGACAAGAAGTCCTTCTATGAGAAGGGACTATTGGCCGACAAATATTTTTTCGATGTGTTTTCTTTTCGTTTGATCGAAGGGGACCCTCAATCGGCGCTGGTAGAGCCTCTCTCATTGGTTATTTCAGATAAACTGGCTGGCAAGTATTTCGGCAGCGATAAACCATTGGGAAAAACTATCAGCCTCAACGGTCGTTATGATGTGAAGATTACAGGGGTTGTGGAAGAACCTCCTGATTATTCACACATCCAGTTCGATTTTCTCCTCTCCCTCGATTCAATAGAGACATTCCGAAATGATGAAAACTTCCTCAGCTATTGGAACAGGGCGAGGGAATACTACACCTACATAGAGCTCCATGAAGCGGTTGATCCAAAGGATTTCGAAGAGAAACTCCCTCAATTTGTCAGCTCACACATGGTCGGTGTAGGCCTCATGGAGGACCTGGTTCTCTCTATCCAGCCGCTCAAGAGCATTCACCTTAAATCGAAGGCAATGTTAGACCTAGCAGAGAACAACTCGATGCAGACCATCATTATGTTCTCAGTGATCGCATTCCTCATCCTGTTCATCGCCTGCATCAACTATATGAATATCTCAACAGCCCGCACATCTAAACGCTCAAAGGAGATTGGAGTGAGGAATGCCGTGGGGGCCTCCCGGAAACAGCTGCTGATTCAGTTCATAGGGGAATCCTTTGTACACACGATTATAGCCTTCTGCGCGGCCGTATTCATCGCCAGGATGGTTCTTCAGTATTTTAATGCTGCCATAAACCGGGAGCTCACACTCAACATCTTTGGAAATTCTCAGTTTTTACTGGTGTTAGTCGGTATGATAGTTCTGACCGGATTGTTTTCTGGGATATACCCGGCATTCTACATATCATCCTTCCCCCCTGCAAATATCCTGAAGGGGACTCATTCCCATCTACCGCGGTTATCCAGATTCAGGAATGTGCTCGTAGTGACACAATTCTGCATCTCGGTGCTCCTCATCAACAGCACATTGGTTATATTAAAACAGCTGAATTTCATCAGGAACACAGATCTGGGGTACAACCGGGAACACATATTGGTCTCTCCCATGAGAGATGTAAAGATTAGGAGGAACTTTGAGACCATCAAAAATACCCTCCTTCAGAATCCCAACATTGTGGGAATCACGAGGTCGGACAATCTTCCTCTGTCAATAAAGAGCGTAATCGGAATCAAGGTCATAGATTCTGTCGGAGTAGAGGTGGAGAGAGGTATTGCTACAGCCAGGATTGACAGTGAATTTCTCGATGTATTTGAGATAGAGCTTGTATCTGGAAGGAATTTTTCGGAAAAATTTGCCAACGATACTCAGGAGTCGGTTCTGCTCAACGAGACGGCTGTTAAATATTTGGGATTGACGGATCCGATAGGGAAGAAATGCTTGATATGGCCGGCCACAAATGGGAAAGTCATAGGCGTGGTGAAAGACTTTTCCTTTCATTCTCTCCACCAGGAAATCAACCCCCTGGCTCTGACATATTATCCTGATGTCGGTCGTTTTATGTCGGTCAAGATAAGACCGTCCAATCTTCAAAGCACCATCCAGTTCATTAAGAAGACCATCGATTCGTATGAATCCCTTCACCCCTTTACGTTTTCCTTCATGGACGACGCATTCAACAGCATGTACCAAAGGGAGGAAAAGACCGGGTCATTCTTTGGTTATTTCTCGGCCATTGCCATCATCCTCGCCTATCTCGGGTTGTTCGGACTCGTGGCTCACAAGGTGGAATCCCGTATCAAAGATATCGGGATCAGGAAAGTACTCGGCGCTTCTGTGAGGGAAATCGTGGTGTATCTGTCCAAAGAATTTTTTATATTGATCGGAATCGCCAACTTCATCGCCATTCCGATAATCTTCATCTCCATGCACGAATGGCTTCAGACATTTGCCTACCGGATCAGTGTGGGGGGAGAGATATTCCTGTTATCCTTTGGCCTCACCTTGATCATTACTTTTTTGACAGTCAGCTACCAGTCCATCAAAGCCGCCACAGCCAATCCGGTGGATTCCCTGCGGTATGAATAACAGCAGAAATTAAATTATGTTTTTCTGTTTAGGGAGTATTTCCATCCATATTTAACTCCAACACCTCAAGCTGACTCCAGTCGGCGATAATAGAGGCAACCTTTTTGTTTTTATTAGCGTATAATAGATATAATATGTTTATGTAATGTTAGACAAATAAAAGGA
>Ga0114922_10005092_pt1 | contig 12152 bp, 12 predicted proteins | sample AartaG_FD_100975 | JGI IMG/M metagenome (GOLD analysis project Ga0114922, IMG submission 100975) | Deep subsurface microbial communities from Aarhus Bay to uncover new lineages of life (NeLLi) - Aarhus_00045 metaG | ecosystem: Environmental > Aquatic > Marine > Oceanic > Sediment | place...
AGGATCAAACCAAAGAAATAAGCCCAAATGTAAATCGGATAATTGGTGAATAAGAAACCGAACAATTTGGCCAGTGAGATAATACTCACGGCCACACCCGATAGTACAGCTACTAGAAAGCCTAGATTGACATGTGAGGCAAAGTCCTTGAATTTTCCGGTGAGCAGCAATCGTATCGCCTTTAAATTAAACGACTTAATACTATTGATAAGTTTCTCGAATATCCCTGTGATAAGCGCGATGGTTCCCCCCGAGACACCGGGGATAACATTTGCAGCACCCATACCTAAACCTTTAAAAAAAAGTACTAGTGTTTCTTTCATTGATATCCTGAGTTAGAATATTTTTTAAAAAGTTTCATGATTTATCCAGGATATAATATTTTTGAACGATTGTGATTTCATTGCGTTATAATCTGTTCTGTCTGCGTGAAGAGGTGTTATTGTCAGAAAGCCTTCTTTAAAGACCATAACATCACTGTCTTTGTCTCCAGATTCCTTAGGATGTCCGGTACCAATCCAGTAATAGGTCCTGTTCCTCGGATCTTTCTTGACAACAATTTCGGGATTGTACCGTTTCTTTCCCAGTTTAACCAATTTTATTCCTTTGATAGGAGGGGGAGGGATATTGATGTTTAATGTGACTCCTGAAGGAAGGCCTTTTTTCAAGATTTGCTGTGCCATTTTGTGAGTGAAGTCAGCGGCAGATTTAAAGTCGAAAAAACCTGAGGTATCCGGCATCAAGGATACGGCCATAGAGGGGAGTTGGAGGAAAGTGCCCTGAGTTGCGCCGGCCACGGTTCCGGAATGAAAGGTGTCCTGCTGTCCAAGATTGGGGCCGTGGTTGATTCCGGAAATGATCAGATCGGGCTTTTTTGGCAGGATCTTCTGGACAGCCAGGTAGATGCAGTCGGCTGGAGTTCCACTCACAGCAAAGATATTGGATTTGATAGTTTTGATACGGAGTGGATGATGTAAAGTCAGGGAAAGTGAGGTGGCACTCTGTTCTTGATCAGGAGCGACGATAAATATCTGTCCGAGGTCGTTGAGACGGGAGAAGAGCGTTTCTATCCCCTCTGAATAGAATCCATCATCGTTTGTCAAGAGGATGATGGGGATTTTATTCTTGGCGCTGTTCATGTTTTTTCTTAGGGATTTAAGTGCGGATCATGATGAGGAGCATTTTAAATTTTTCAACGGCTTTGATTGAGTGGGATTTGTCTGCCGGCATGATGAGCATTTCACCTTCTTGGACCCTCATAGGAGTTCCATCGATAGTGGCTTCCAGTTGTCCTTCCAAACAAATGATCGTCGCGTCAAAAGGAGTTGTATGTTCACTGAGGCCCTGGCCTTTATCAAAGGCGAATAGAGTGACAGTGCCCGTCTTTTTTCGGAGTATTTCACGGCTTACAACCGATCCGTCCTGATAACCGATTTTCTTTTTGAGTTTGAACGGCGAACCTACCAAGTTCTCCATGGTTTTTCTCTCCCTTTATAAGATAAAAAAAATGGTCGGGACGGGCGGATTTGAACCGCCGACCCCACGCACCCCAAGCGTGTGCGCTACCAGGCTGCGCCACGTCCCGACCGAAGGTTAGCCATTATACAGTAAGAGGGTTCAAACAGGCAAGTGATTCGATAGGCTGGATACTCCCAGAAATAGATCAGGATTGAGTGAATCAGTCAGCGTTGAGAGAGGAAGCAATTTCTTTGAGCTGTTCACGGACTTGAAAGAGGATCTTTTTCAAACGATCGGGATGCACGGGGACCGGAGTTTTGAGGCTGAACTCTTCCTCAATCCTCCTCTTTGCGCCCGCTAATGTGAGTCCTTGATTTTCCAGAAGTTCTTTCAGCCGGATGATGATCTCAAGGTCTTTTTTCCGAAAAATCCTTTCTCCGGAAGCCGTCACGCCGGCATGAACAAAGTAAAATTCTTTTTCCCAGGATTCGATTGTACGAGGGGAGACCTTAGCGATGCGGCTGATTTCATCCAACCGGTAAACAAGTTTCTCCGGGCCGAGTGTTTCCTCTGTTTTTTTCTCTTTAATCAAATCTTCCTCGGTTAAACCCATGAAATTAATCCTCAAGTTAGCATGGATATAGACAGAGGTCAAGGTCCGTGAAGATAGCTTCCGGACGTTTGCTTCTCTCTCTAGATGTTTTTGCCTTATCTGCTATAATGAACAGCATGACTCCAAAGCCTGAAAAAGAGGAGAAACTTAATTTTACTCCACTGGCAGAAAGGATGCGGCCTCGGTCTCTGGAGCATTTTTTCGGGCAGGACCATCTGATTGGCCAGGGAAAAATACTGACTCAGCTCATTGAGGCAGACCGGTTGGTCTCGCTGATTTTTTGGGGGCCTCCTGGTTCGGGAAAAACAACTCTAGGGCATATTCTTGCCCTTCAATATCAATTTCCGTGTGTGTTTTTTAGTGCTGTCCTTTCGAGTATTAAAGAAGTTAAAGAAGTGATGGTTGAGGCTGACAGCCATAAAAAACTCTATGGTCAGCCGACGATTATATTTATCGATGAAATACACAGATTTAATAAAGCTCAGCAGGGAGCGTTCCTTCCCTATGTGGAAAAAGGTGATATTATTCTCTTTGGGTCCACCACCGAGAATCCATCCTTTGAAGTCATTGCCCCGCTCCTTTCACGTATGCGTGTTCTAGTGCTCAATCCGCTTTCTGAAAACACGCTCATCCGCATCATTAAAGAGGCTTTAAAAGACAAGAAAAGAGGACTGGGAAATCGCAACGTTAAACTTGAAGGCCTTGCCCTCCAGATGCTCATCGATTATGCCAACGGCGATGCTCGTCGTGCCCTCAATTCACTCGAGATTGCTGTGGAGGTGGCAAAAAAAAACAGCATCACTAAAGCCGATGTCAAAGAGGCCCTCCAAAAAAGAATTCTCCTGTACGATAAGAAAGGAGAAGAACACTTCAATCTCATATCCGCTCTGCATAAAAGCTTGAGAAACAGCGATGGCGATGCTGCATTATACTGGTTCGCCCGAATGATTAGTGCCGGTGAGGATCCCCTATATATAGCCAGGCGACTCGTACGTTTTGCTACGGAAGATATCGGGCTTGCCGATCCTCAAGCTCTGGCTCTTGCTCTTGATGCAAAGGATTCATACGATTTTCTGGGATCTCCAGAAGGTGAACTGGCCCTGGCACAGGCCGTGATCTATATGGCTTCGGCCCCTAAAAGCAATCGAGTCTATGTCGCATTTAATCAGGCGAAAAAAGATGTGGAATCCAGCCCTTTTGAACCTGTACCGCTGCACCTGAGAAATCCCTCTACAAAACTCATGAAAGATGTCGGTTACGGGAAAGACTATTCCTATGCCCATAACTATGAGGAATCAACGACGGCCATGGAAACTTTCCCGGAGAGATTAAAGGGACGGAAATACTATAATCCAGGTCATCTCGGTCTGGAAAAAGAGATAAAAAAACGAATCGAATGGTGGGAGAGTGTCAAAGCGAAGCAGAAAAAAAAGAATAATACGGATAAAGATACTTAAGATTTAGCCTGAATTATTAAGGCTTTTCTCTTCAGGCGAGCCGATTTATTTATTCTCTTCCTTCAGCAGATAATAGATTTCCCAACTAATTTCGTCTGCAACGCAGCCTACACATGATTTTTTTGTTGTGGCCAGCTCTTCATCTTTAATTTTTTCTTTTAAAATTTGCTTGACTCTTTTCCGGATTTTGTAGAGCTGGATATAATTAATCATTTGTTTTCTTCAATCGCATGATATCAGCATCATAAAATTATGTAAAGATTGTACAACTAGTTGAGCAATTTGAGAATAAAATGCTAATATAGCTAATCTGGATCATGAAAAAGTCATATCTTGTTCTATCCCTGATTCTCCTCCTGTGCGGCTGCAGTGTGTTTCAACCTAAAGTGTCTCCCTATCCTGACGGAATCCTTTTCCCTTTGGAGAAGGCCGGTGAATTTCTTTATGACGGAGAGATTGTCGACCGGATCCAAAAGAAAGAAAACCGTCTCTATTTTTTAACACAAAAAGGATTCATTTACTGCTTGGATGCCGTGGATTATAAAGTACAGTGGCGTCTGAGAATGCAGGAGGTTCCAAAGAGTCCCGTTTTTATGGGCAAGAGTCATTTTTTTGTTTTTGATGTAGAGAACAATGTCTACTGTTTTGACCTGGATGGGAATCCTTTATGGCAAATTAGTCTGAAGGAAGAGATTACGAGCCCTCTGGCTGAGATTGGTAGTTCTGTTTTTTTGGGCACTTCCCAGGGAAGTTTTATTGCCGTTGACGTACTCAGCGGGAATGAGATCTGGCATGTTATGGCAGAAGGAGCCATACGTTCGAATCCCGTTGTTTTTGAGGACCATATTATTTTTGGATGCGATGACCATACGTTGTATTTTATAGATCAAAATGGAAATCTTTTCGATAAATATTTGGCAGGGGATAAGATACTCAATACACTCTTAGTGGATGGAAAATTTCTCTATTTCGGAACGGAAAACCATTTTCTAGTCTGCTTTGATCTGAAGAAAAAAATTAAAAAGTGGGAGGTCAAAACTGGAGGGCGCGTTCTTCCTGTTCCTGTCTCTGATGAAAAGAGAGTGTTCTTTTTGGCATGGAATAATGTTTTGTACTGCCTGCATAAGCGCAACGGGTCAATTCTTTGGTGGAGGCCTATTCCATCACGCAGTTTTTTCCCACTGGAAGTCTACAAAGATAAAATTGTTGTGTCCTCGTTGTCATCCATCCTAGTCTGCTTCGATGTCGAAACAGGCGCCAGAGTTGGGGATTTTGATGTGGGCAAAGAAGTGAAGTCCAATCCGCTGTGGAATCCTCCTTTTCTCCTTGTTAATGTTTACGATCGACAGACCGAAAAAGGAAAGATGCTTCAGATGAAGAAAGTCGTTCAGCTCACCCTGTCATCCTCCGTTATCTCCCCTCAATTTGTAAATCAAGAAATATCACTGTCCGCGACTACCGTTGGTTTTCACCTGCCTCAGTATGAATTTTACATAAGGAATGGAGAGGAAAAAGATATTGTCCAACCCGCGTCTGATAAAAGCACATGGTCCTGGTTTCCCTCTCAACCCGGCAGCTATACCCTAGGCGTAGCGGCCAGCGATGAGAAAGTCAATAAACAGTGTGAGATCCCCTTTTTAATCGAGAAGGTAAAACCAAAAGTCTCACTCTTTCCCTCAAAACCATCTCCTCGGGGAGAAGACGAAAAAATTGTCTTTTCTGCTGGTTCGGCAGGATTTGTCGATCCTTTTTACGAGATGCAAATCAGCCGGGTGAATTTGGTGTTAATCGGAAAAAGATCTGTCCTTTCAATTGTTGAAAAAAAATTGGGCAATAATGTATTTGAGAAATCAGAATCTGAAAATTGGACTTGGACTCCAACGAAAACAGGCCTCTATCTGATAAGTTTAATGGCCTCAGACGACAGTGAACGCCTCAATCTCTCGAGATATTTTTTAATTTTAACTAAAGATGAACTCAAAGAAATAAGTAAAATAAAAAAGGAGACTAGACCATGAATAGAGACGAAGCTTTTGAACTTCTTGGAAAACACCTGAAGAACAAAAATCTTATCAAACATTCTTTGGCTGTGGAAGCCTGTATGCGAGCCATGGCATCCAAGTTCAATCAAGATGTGGACAAATGGGGGCTTGCCGGGATTCTTCACGATCTTGACTACGAAATAACTGAGAAGAGTCCGGAGCTGCACACAACTGAGACCGTAAAAATATTGCAGGATTTGGATATCGATTCTGAGGTTATCTGCACTATTCAAGCCCATGCGGGCCATATTCCCTGCAAAAGTGATATGGAATGGTCCATTTTTTCCATTGATCCTTTAACCGGATTGATCATTGCCGCTACTCTTATGCATCCGAGTAAAAAGCTAATAGAGATAGATCTGGGATTTATAAAAAGACGATACAAAGAAAAAAGCTTTGCCCGGGGGGCGAGACGGGAAGATATTGAGCAGGTCAAGAATATTGGCATGGATCTTGATGAGTTTTTAAAGGTGTGTTTGGAAGCCATGCAGGGGATAAGCGAAGAGTTGGGTCTTTGATCAAAACTGTTACTGTTAACGGGGGGGCCGTGGAATGGGAAAACCAAATGACCATCCAAAGGCTTCTTGAGAAGATAAATTATAGTCATCGGCTTTTTATTGTTAAGATGAACAGCGACATTATCAAAAAGGAATTGTACGCGACGCTTATTGTCCCTGAAAATGCACATCTTACAATTTTACGCCTTGTTGCCGGGGGATAAATAATATTGATAAATGCTTTTTAAAAAAGAAGATTGGATGTATAATTATGGTCTTTTTAATCCCCGAAATACGAGTGGATTTTAACTCAAATTATGGGGAGTAATCATAACACTTTATAAGGAGGAATAAACACATGAACGGCATAATAAAAGTTCCTGCTCCCTCAACCGAACCTATCAAGGGATATGCTCCGGGATCACCAGAAAAGGCATCTTTAAAAACGCAGTTGAAAAAGATGCTGTCCGAGGAAATTGAGATTCCCCTCATCATTGGAGGGAAAGAGGTGAAGACGGGCCAAATGGCGGACTGTCGTATTCCCCATGATCACGGCCATCTTCTGGCCCGTTACCACAAAGCCGGACCTGACGAGATCAGTAAAGCTGCTGAGGCAGCAAAAACGGCATGGAAAGATTGGTCTGAGATGGATTGGGTTTCACGAGCGTCCATTTTTCTCCGCGCCGCCGAACTTCTGGCCACGAAATACCGTGATACCGTCAATGCGGCGACTATGCTTGGCCAATCCAAGACCGTCCATCAAGCAGAGATTGATTCGGCCTGCGAACTTATCGACTTTTACCGTTTTAATCCGTATTATATGAGCCAAATTTATGCGCAGCAGCCGGACTCTTCCCCGGAAATTTGGAATTATATGGAATACAGGGCTTTGGAAGGTTTTATTTTTGCTGTCACTCCTTTTAATTTTACCTCCATTGCAGGAAACCTCCCCACATCACCGGCACTCATGGGAAATGTGGTCCTGTGGAAACCGGCCTCATCCGCTGTTTATTCGGCATACTTTCTGGCTTTGCTGTTCAAGGAAGCCGGACTGCCGGACGGAGTGATCAATTTTATTCCCGGTCCGGGCCGCTATGTCGGTGGTCCAGTCCTGGAGAAGCCAGACTTTGCTGGAGTCCATTTTACGGGAAGTACAGAGGTTTTTCAGGGCATGTGGAAGACCATCGGTGCCAATATCATGAAGTACAAAAGTTATCCGAGAATTGTCGGGGAAACCGGAGGAAAAGATTTTATCTTTGTGCACGAGTCGGCCGATATTGATGCTGTTGTCACGGCCCTCATTAGAGGGGCCTTCGAATATCAAGGGCAAAAGTGCTCTGCAGCCAGCAGGGCCTATATTCCGTCTAATTTGTGGGCATCCGTCAAGGACAATTTAATCGATTTGGCCAAGACAGTAAAAATGGGCGATATTATGGATTTTTCTAATTTTATGGGTGCGGTGATCGACAGAGCCGCCTTTGATACGATCGTGGATTATATTGAATTTGCCAAACAGTCAAACGATGCAGAGATTATCTGCGGCGGTTCATATGATGATTCCAAGGGCTATTTTATTGAGCCAACCATAATTGTCACCACAAATCCACGCCATAAGCTTATTAAAGAGGAAATCTTCGGTCCTGTGATGACAATCTTTGTCTATGAAAAAAACAAATATCAGGAAACACTGGAGATTTGTGATACGACATCTCCCTATGGACTGACGGGCGCGATTTTTGCCAATGACCGGCAGGCCGTAAACCAGGGAATGAAAGCTCTTCGTCATTCAGCAGGAAACTTCTATATCAACGATAAACCCACGGGAGCCGTTGTCAGCCAACAGCCGTTTGGTGGAGCCAGAGGTTCAGGAACGAATGATAAGGCAGGCTCATATATGAATCTTCTCCGTTGGACAAGCGCACGGACAATTAAGGAAGCGATGAATCCCCCCAAGGATTATAGATACCCCTTCCTTCAAGAAGAATAAAGTATTTGAATAAAGAGGAAAAAATGAAAGCATTGCTTGAAAAACTTCAAATTAAAGACATTAATATCGGGTCCTGTTCCGGTCCAAATGACTGGTATGAAGATCCTCAAAGTGAAGAAATTGTCTCCTATAATCCGGCCACGGGGAATCCAATCGCCAGTGTTCTTCAGGCCACAGAAAAAACATACGAGGATGTGATGACCCAGGCAGTCAACGCCTTCAAAACCTGGCGTTTGGTCCCGGCTCCAAAGAGGGGTTTGGTTGTCAGAGATTTGGGGAATGCACTGAGGGAATACCTCGAACCTTTGGGCGAGATGGTCACACTTGAAATGGGAAAGATCAGAGCAGAAGGTATCGGTGAGGTTCAGGAGATGATCGACATCTGTGATTTTTCCGTAGGTCTCTCCCGGCAATTTTACGGCCTGACCATGCATTCCGAGCGTCCGGCCCATCGTATGTATGAACAATGGCATCCAATGGGTGCTATGGGTATCATTACTGCATTTAACTTTCCTGTTGCTGTTTGGGCATGGAACTCGGCCATTGCTGCAGCGTGTGGTGACACCGCAGTTTGGAAGCCTTCGTCTGATGCTCCACTCACCGCAGTGGCCATTCAGCACATTGCCAACAGAGTCATGGCAGATCATGGATTGAAGGGAATATTTAACCTCACCATAGGGCGGGGTGCCGTAGTTGGGGAAAGGATGATCAATGATGCAAGACTTCCCCTGATTTCCTTTACCGGATCCACAAGAATGGGGAGGAGGGTGTCTGAAGCTGTCGCTAAACGATTTGGCCACACCATTCTTGAATTGGGCGGAAATAATGCCATCATTGTGGATAAGGATGCCAATTTGGATCTGGCCATGCGCGCCATCCTATTTGGTGCGGTTGGTACAGCAGGTCAGCGATGCACAAGCACGAGGAGGGTGATCATTCACAAATCGGTTATCTCCGAATTGAGCGAAAAAATTTGCAGTGCATACAGCCAAGTCCAGATTGGAAATCCTCTCAAAGAAGGGATCCTTATGGGCCCGCTTGTTACCAAAGGAGCAGTAAAAGAGATGATGGTTTCTCTAGAGAAAGCCAAAGAGCAGGGCGGCGAAATTCTCTATGGAGGGAACCCATTGCCCGAACTTGGTGAACAGTTTGTCGAACCTACGATTGTGAAAATGCCTGCACAGACTAAAATTGTCCACCATGAGACGTTTGCTCCAATCCTCTACATCTTGGAATACTCGGATATCGACGAAGCCATTAAAATCCACAATGCTGTACCTCAGGGATTGTCAAGTGCAATATTCACAACCAATCTTCTTACCGCAGAAACATTCCTCTCTCACAGGGGATCGGACTGTGGGATTGCCAATGTGAACATCGGCACATCAGGGGCAGAAATCGGAGGTGCGTTTGGAGGAGAAAAAGAAACAGGCGGAGGGAGAGAATCGGGCTCGGATGCGTGGAAGGGATACATGAGGCGTCAGACAAACACCATCAACTGGTCTGAAGAGCTCCCTCTTGCTCAGGGTATAAAATTCGGAGACTAGGCAACAGTTTTTGACATAAAAAAAGCTGTGCATCTCACTGGAAGCATCTCACTAGGAACTATTTTTAATCAGCGACGTATACTATAGTGGGAGGCAATTGTAATGGCTAAAAAACTCATCCGGTTGGAAGACAATAAAATGATCGGGGGCGTGTGTGCGGGTCTTGCCGATTATTTGGACATTGATATGTCCCTTGTAAGATTAGTGTTTGTTGGTGTTTGTATCATTTCCGCTTTTATCCCTATGATCTTATTTTATATTATTGCCTGGATTGTAATACCTGCCGGTATCATAGTAGCAGTGAAAGAAGAGCCAGACGTCAAGACAGAGCAGAAAGGAAAATAGTTCGAGGACTTGAAATAGTAATCTTTTTTTTGACATCATCCCTGTATCATTTCGACAAGAGCTGATCTTCATTTGACTTATCCCTGGATATCCGTTATTTTTTAATCTGATTGTTATGAAAGAAAAAATTCCATTTAGGCACATTGCCATCGAGGGAGTGCTCAGATCTGGTAAAACCAAATTGGCCAAGATATTTGCCGAAAAATTAGGCGGGCAGGCTATTTTTGACAAGGGAGAGAATCCCTATATCAAAGATTTTTATGAGGAGAAAGAAGGAGGGGCGTTCCAAGCTCAATTGGTTTATTTGGTGAATAGATACCACCAACAGGCGGGATTGCTGCAGCAGGACTTGTTTGCTGAGAAAGTCATCTGCGATTACCTGTTTGAAAAAGATAAGATCTATGCATATCAAACACTCACTGATGATGAGCTCATTGTTTATGAGAAGATATACGGGATTTTTGGTGAAAGGATAGCAAAGCCCGACCTTGTTGTGTATCTACAAATAACCTTATCCAACTTGAAAAAAAAGATTGCGAAGGTTGGCTCTCCCATGGAGCAAAACATTTCTGAGAAATATTTGGAAGATATCATTGGTGCCTTTGACTATTTTTTCTTCAACTATCACTCCACTCCATTATTTGTGATCAAGGCCGATGATATTGACTTCAACAGAGATGAAGAGATCACGGACCTCCTAGATAAAATCGGGAACATGAAGACAAGCCCTATGTATTACGTACCTCTGGGGCATGTGCAGTCTCATTCAAAAAGGGAGAAATAGACGACAAGTCATTTTTTACGATAAAATGTCTTGATAACTAGACTTTACCTCAATCTCGATGAACAGGCGAGATGGGGAGAAAGGAATTATCATGTCAGAAAAAACTATCCAAAAAGTCACCATTCCTATTCTCCACAAGAAGAAAAAGGATGGAGAAAAAATTTCTGCCCTCACGGCCTATGACTATCCCACTGCAAAAATTGTCGACCAGTCCGGTGTCGATCTCATCCTGGTTGGAGATTCTCTGGGAATGGTTGTCCTCGGATACGAAAACACGATTCCTGTCACTATGGAGGAGATGATTCATCACACAAAGGCTGTCACCCGTGCGGTCAAAAGGGCTTTTGTTGTTGGAGATATGCCCTACTTTTCTTTTCATATTAACAAAGAAGAGACCATCATTAATGCATCCCGATTTCTCAAGGAGGCTGGAGCTCATGCTGTAAAGATTGAAGGAGCCTCAGAAAAAAGGCTGAATCTGATCAAGGAAATGGTCGAAGCAGAAATTCCTGTCATGGGGCATGTGGGACTGACACCCCAATCCATAAATCATCTGGGGAAATTCAAAGTCAAAGGAAAAAATGAACGGGACGCTCAAGGTGTCCTCACGGATGCTCTCAATCTGCAGAAGGCCGGTGTATTTGCTGTCGTTTTAGAATGTGTGCCCATGGAATTGGCTCGGATTGTCACAAGAAAACTGGATGTCCCTACAATAGGAATAGGTGCAGGACCTTACTGTGACGGTCAGATTCTTGTGTTTCACGATCTTGTAGGATTGTTAAACGGGTATCTACCCAAATTTGTAAAGAGGTACGTTCACCTCCATGACGTCCTGAGTCAGGCCGTGGGGGATTACTGTATGGATGTCCGGAGTGGCGATTTCCCTGATGACAGTCACTCCTATCACCTAAAGTCAAAGGATGTTCTTCAAAACATGGATTTTCAAGAGCCGAGCGATGAAGACAGTCGATAATATTCAAGAGATGAAGATCCTCTCTGCTAAAATCAGGGCAGAGGGTCAATCGATTGGACTGGTGCCGACAATGGGATTTCTCCACGAAGGACATTTGTCCCTGGTGCAAGTATCGCTTAAGAAAGCAGATGTCACAGTTGTGAGCATTTTTGTCAATCCATCCCAGTTTGAGCCCGGAGAAGATTTTAACGACTATCCCCGTGATTTGGTTCAAGATTCCTTGCGGCTGGAGAAGGAAGGAGTTGACTATCTTTTTGCTCCTTCTGTTAAGGAGATGTTTCCGGAGGGGTATAAGACATATGTCGAAGCGTATGAACTTCAGGAGGGCATGTGTGGTTTATCTCGACCGGGGCACTTCAGGGGAGTCTGTACGGTTGTGCTTAAACTTTTCAATATCGTGCAGCCGAATAAAGCCTTCTTCGGGCAAAAGGATGCCCAACAGGCTGTTA
>Ga0114922_10005093_pt1 | contig 12151 bp, 6 predicted proteins | sample AartaG_FD_100975 | JGI IMG/M metagenome (GOLD analysis project Ga0114922, IMG submission 100975) | Deep subsurface microbial communities from Aarhus Bay to uncover new lineages of life (NeLLi) - Aarhus_00045 metaG | ecosystem: Environmental > Aquatic > Marine > Oceanic > Sediment | place: Aarhus...
CCTGATTTCGGCCCAGTTCGTTACCAAGGGCAAACATTGTAAAGGAAGGATGATTGCCATAGGCCTTGAATATAAGTTCACCTTCCCGGCGAAGATAACCACCATGTTCGGGGCGGTTAAATAATGTTGTCTTATTGGGCAGTTCCGGCTGCAGGTAAATACCCAGTTCGTCGGCGGCCTGAAAAGCCGCTTCCGGCGGACACCACGAGTGGAAACGATAATGGTTGATGCCATAAGATTTTGCTATCTTCAACACCCGAAGCCATCCTGCTTTGTCCATAGGTGGATAACCTGTAAGAGGAAAAATGCAGGCATCGTTCTTGCCACGTAGGAAAGTGGGTTTGCCGTTTATGATGAACTGATTTCGCCTTGTAACAAACTCCCGCATACCAAAATCCACCGTTTTACTATCCCTGAACTGCTCGGTTTGCGTCCAGGCCCTGAGCGAAACAGTCAACCGTACCATTGCAGGATCGAATTCGTCCCAAAGAGGCACATCATCGTCAAATGTGTAATCGAACTGAACGGCGTTATCAGCATCTCTGACTTTGATTGTTTTGCGAGTGTACTTACGAATCCTCGTGGTATTCCATGTACTGGCACTTACTTCAAGATACGCATAGATGCTTCGTCCAGTCCTATTTCCCACAACGGCTTGAACATGGACTTTCTTTTCATTGACGTCAGGGTAAACCTGTATGTCTTCGAGCCAGAGAGGGTCGGTGGCACGGATTTGGATTTTTCCGATAATGCCGTTCCAGTTGGTCTGCGTCCGTTCGTCCAGGGCGTGGGCCGGGCCGATTGGAGGAACCTTCGAATTATCGACCAGTATGGTCAAGGTATGTTTACCGGGTGTCATTGATGTGGTAAGGTCGTAGAATTGCGGAGCACTAAGACTATCCCGGGTTCCACAATAGGTCTTATCGACCCAAACCTGCGTATGCTTGGTGCGTTCCAACAGCAGTGTAATCCGTTTGTTTTTCCAGGACTGAGGGATAGTTACCCGCCGCTGGTACCAGGCAGGGCCTTTCCAGTAATACACACGAGACAGACGGTCATCGCACCGCTCATCTTTCTTTATACCCTTATGATTTTCGTCGGTCGTTCCCGGCAGTGTTACCACTTCGTCCAGCCAGCGAGAAAACCATCTGTCACTGAGTCCGCTATTCTCAGGGTCCAATTTGAAACCCCAGGCACCGGCCAAAAACAAAACATCCTCCTCGTCGGCGGCGAGAGTATTGACCATCGTAACCGTCCAAACCAGCAACAGAACCAAAAAGAGCGTGAACTTGTGAATCATTTTGTTTTCCATCATTTCCTCGGACAATTGCACCGATAAGGTCTCGTTTTCATATCAGATATACTGTTCTGCATCAACAGACGACTATAGCGTGTGGTTCGAGCGTGTAAAGAAAAAATAACTGTCTCAAAAGCTTGTGTAATAAATGCAAATTAAGTATAATAAGTGTTCTTACTTTTTTTTATACAACTGAAAATCAGTATTGGAAATCTCAACTCACAATTCGGTGGGGCTGAAGAAATAAAACAACGTAACTTTATGAAATACACTACAGCACTACTTATAGCCCTGCTGCCAATAATACTGCTAACAAACACGAGCACAGCGCAGGTCAGAGGACCAGCACGTTCCATGGCAGCGGTACGCACGGACACACCTCCGATAATTGATGGAAAACTCGATGAGCCCTGCTGGTCGCAGGCAAATATAGCTACGGATTTCACCGACTATAGGATCGAGCAACCGGCCACGGAACAGACATTAGTACGAGTGCTCTACGACGATGAGAACCTCTACATAGCTTTTGAGTGTATGGAACCGGACCCCAATCGCATCGTGGGCGTCGAACGAAAATATGACCAATCACTCCATGAGGAAGACTCTGTAACTGCTCGGCTTGACACCTTTCACGACCATCGCTGCGCATACATCTTTACCGTAAATACGTTAGGAACCCGCTACGATGCACGAATGGGACTTTTCGATTATTATGAGGATTCTACCTGGGGCTGCGACTGGTCGGCTGCCTGCACGGTTCAGAAAGACCGCTGGTTTGCAGAAATGGCTATCCCGATTGGCAATATGCTCTTTGAGCAAAAAGACGCAGTTACCTGGGGCCTTAATTTCTATCGGCGCGAAAAAGCCAGGCAGGAAGGCAGTTATTGGTGCTATCGCAATAGCCGGGCCCGATATACGAACGAATTCGGCCATCTGACAAATCTGGACCTTGCGAAAGTTAAGCTCAATCGTAAACCTGCTTACGAAACATATTTAAGCGCCACCTCAGATTTTAAAAATAACAGTAACAAACTATCCACCGGCCTGGACATGTCGATGAGGTTAAATTCGGAGTTAACTAGCGCATTTGCCATCAATCCCGACTTCGGCCAGGTCGAAGCAGACCCCGACACTATTGAACTCAGGGACACTGAGCGATTTCTCAGAGAGCGACGCCCTTTTTTCCGTGAGGGCAACGAGCTGTTCGACTCGCCGCTGAATATCTATTACAGCCGACGTTTCATGGATATTGAGGCCGGAGCGAAAATTACAGGCCAGGGGCGAAATTGGGCGCTCGGATTTTTGGATGTTCAGGGCGAAATCGACAGGGATGACAAACAGCTCACCGGAAATTACAATGTGGGAAGATTCATTTATAACATAGGAGAAAGCTCTCATATCGGCGGGATTTGGGCCAACTCCAACCGCTCGGACGGTATGAACATAAGCGGCGGATTAGATACACGCCTCTTTTTTGACAGCACAACTTCGTTTACCACACAGTTTTTGGGATTAAGAGATTCAAAAGGCATCGAAACAGACGGTATTTATGACCATGATGCCTACGGCCTATATACCGCACTCAATGGAGGAACCAGACCTCTCTCGTGGCGAATGGATTATCGTGACATTTCGCGGGGTTTTCGGCCCGATTTGGGCTACATCCCCAGGCGAGATATCCGAGGCCCTGGTTCCTACCTGAGCTATAGAGAATATTTTGACCAAGGTATTTTTAAATCGATTAGCGCCTCATCACGAATTGACTTCTATGAAAACAATGACCATGATACTACTCTGCGTGATTTTGCAGAAGGATTGGGGGTAGGTTTCCAAAATGAAGTTGAGATCCGATACACGCGAGGCGATAAGTTTCATGCTCCCTATCAGAACTGGTACGACAGTATTAGAGTCGAATATAACGAGGAAGTTGATGTATGGGATTCGGTCACCGTCGGCTTTGCAAGAGGCGTATATGAAGAGGACCCTTATAAAGAATATTCCATGGAAAAACCTATGAAAATTACCGAACGCCTCGTTACAACCTTCAACGGCAACTACCGCGTACAACAAGAAAACGGAGATGAGGATATCTGGCTGTGGCGCTCGGTTACACAATATACCTTTCCCTGGACCGGAAGAATCAAGTTCACCGCCGAGCAAACTTCTGAGGACAGTCATAATCTGACTATGCTCTTTTCCTGGCCGATGAAGGATAATACCGACCTGTACTTCCTGATCAATGATTATGAAGTCGACGGCGAAGAAGTCCGCGCAGCGTTTTTCAAAACAGTGTACCGTTTTTAGACCTGTAGCAGAATTGTGAAATTGGCTTTGTTTGGGTTTGATTGGCATTGAAATTGGCTTAAATTGGGTTTGATCAGTCCGGCAACTCCTTAGCAAACAACGCAGGTCTGACGGATTGGGTTTGTTTTTATATCCGGCCAGCGGGATAAAATTTTTATAATTCCTTGTTATAATATTACTTACGTTCATTTTGGCATCCTGGAAATTGGGTTTGTTTTGCATAAAAAGGGTGCATTGGAAATACAGTATAATAGGAGACAGGATACAGAATACAGGAGACAGAATAAAGACTGCGTACAGCGTTTAGCGTATTGGGTATTGGGTATTGGGTATTTCATATCTCGGATTTCATATTGTTAGTAGCTAAATGTTAAATTGGGCAATCTCTGATTAAGATATTCGGAGATTAATTTGACTTGGCTTTCTGGCCGGTAACTTCGCCTGCTGGCCCCCTGTTATGGGCCAAGAAAGTGGCTCTCGGGGGTAAACTATTTTAATTGTTGATTATTTATTAATTGGCTTGCCACTCCTGTGGCTTAAGACTTGCATACTCTGATGCGTTCTCCGCGTTGGCTTTCTAGCCAACAAAAGGGTATTATACCATAAAACAGGTTAAATTTCAAGTTAAATCCGGAAAAATGTCCGAGACTCGGTACTGTGTTCTGGATTATTCCTTTATTGGTGGGCCAAGACTTTCTCCGCTTCGCTCAGATTAGTCGCCATCTTTTCTGCATCGTACGTTCAATCCACGACCCTTTGCGGGGATTCGCGACTTTGCTCAGAACCATCCCCGAGGGGGCGTGGTCCGGATTCCCAGAGGATAATGCTTTCCTTAAGTTCATCATGCGCCCCCGCAGCGATAGTCTTGCCGTCCGGACTGAACGCTAGAGCGTAGACCGCATGGTCAGCGGAGATGGTCATCAACTCGGCACCCGTGTCAATGTCCCACAGTTTGGTTGTGGCGAAGCTACCGGAGACAATGCGCTTGCCGTCCGGACTGATTGCGAGCGACTCGATGTGAAATTCTTTATGCCCAAGGAGTTTCATGAGTTGGTCAGCGGTTGTGCTATCCCAGACTCTGATAGTGCCGTCATAAGCTCCTGAAACGATGCGCTCGCCATTCGGAGTAAACATCGCGTTACAGACGAGCAATGCGTGTCCGGAGAGGGTCCTCAGCTCCTTCCCTGTATCCTTGTCCCAGATTCTGATCGTCTTGTCGCTGCCGGTTGAGACGATGCACTTCCCATCGGGGCTGAAGGCAACCGAATGAATGGCGCCGTTTTCGCTGTGTCCAGTAAGTGTCACGAGTTCTTGCCCCGTCGAAGCGTCCCAGACTTTGACGTACTTAGTGCCGCCCGAAGCGATACGCTTGCCGTCCGGACTGTAAGCAACTGAATAAACGGGACTGTCGTGCCCCGTGATCCTTCTAAGCTCCTTGCCTGTGTCTGCATCCCAAATCCTGAGTGTCTGGTCGACGCTGGCGGATGCGATACGTTTCCCGTCAGGACTAACGGCTACCTTGACCACGGCCTTATCGTGCCCCAAGAGGGTCCTGATTTCTCTCGTCGACGGAACATCCCATATTTTGATGGTGTTATCTCTACTACACGACACAAGCCGTTGTCCATCTGGCATGAAAGCCAGTTGGTGGATTAGACCTTCGTGACCGGCAAGGATCGTACGTTCCCTATCCTCACCTATATCCCATATTCTTATTCCATCAACAACCGCGCCAGAGACAATTCGCTTGCCATCAGGCGTAAAGGCGACACTCATAACCGGGCTTGAATGTCCAACAAAAGTTGTTACTTCTTCGCCCGTTACGGCATTCCAGACTCTGACGGTTTGATCGTAACTTCCCGAGGCGATCAGCTTGCCATCCGGACTGAAGGCAACCGACGTAACCAAACTTTCGTCCCACCCCTGACCAGCGGTTACTATGGTTCCTTCTCCGGTTTCAACATCCAATATCTTGATCATTCCCTGGCCGCAACCAATGGCAATGCTTTTGCCATCGGGGCTGAAGACGACGGCGATTACCTGCTGATTTTCCATTTGGAAGCTATTTAATTGCTTACCTGTTGCTGCATCCCAAACCTTGACAGTCTTATCGGAGCTTCCCGATGCAATTTTTCTGCCGTCCGGGCTGAAAGCCACGCAAATAACGATATCCTTATGTCCCGAAAGAGTCCTGAGTTCTTGACCTGTCGAGGCGTCCCAGATCTTGACCGTCTTATCGTAGCTTCCCGAGGCGATATGAGTGCCATCCGGACTAATCGCGACAGCATGGATCTTGCCTTCGTGACCTTTAAGAGTCATAATTTCGTCGCCACTGCTTGCATCCCACACCTTGAGTGTTTGGTCGAAACTCCCAGTGACGATCCGTTTCCCGTCCGGACTGAAAACACCCCCCGCGAGCAATTTGTGTCCCTTTAAAGTCCGTATCTTCGTCCGGGATTCAACGTCCCAGATAGTGATATTGCTCGTTAGTATGCTTCCGGAAACAATCCGCTTACCGTCGGGGCTCAAAGCGATGAAACAGTTTCCATTGGAAGATGGACCGAATGTTAGAAAGGCTTCATCTGTGACATAGTTCAGGCGATGCCATTCCCAGTTCCGCAAATCTTCGGGACAGGTTTTCAGCAACTTCCGGGCGCTGCGGAGGTTGTGTTCACGATACTTCGTGTCAGCTTGGGCAACGCAATGAACATAGAACAGGTTTCGGTATTCGTCGGCACGCTCTTCCGCAATTTTGCGCTGCTCTTCAGCGAGCTTTTGTTGTTCTTCTGCGAGCGTTCGCTGTTTTTCCGCAAGCTTACGCTGTTTCTCTGCGAACATCTCAGCTTGTTCAGCTTGGGTGCGAGCGGTGGCCTCTTGCTTGCGGGCGTTTTCAGCCCTGAAGGATAGAGCTGTACTGACGACTAAGCCCAAAAGTATTATTACCGCCAACAGTGCGGCGGTCGCCACCGAGCCAGCATGTTTTCGTACGAATTTCCGAGCCCTGTATATATTGGATTCAGGCCCGGCAATCAGAGGGGTGCCGGTAAGGTAGTTTTGAATATCGTCAGCCAGCTCAGAGGCCGACCGGTATCTTCTCGTTCGATCTTTTCGCATTGCTTTCATGGGTATCCACTCCAATTCTCTATGAAGACGTCTGGTTAATGTCATGATTTGTGTTCTGCGGTTCTCAGCAATCGCTTTGGCCTCTTTACCCAGATTCGTCAGGCGTGTGCTTGGCAAGGGTGGTTCCTCTTCTCGTATAGTCCGCTGAATCTCGGCGAAACCTGCTTCCTCCAATGATTCCCGGTCAAACGGCAGTGCTCCACTCAGCAGCACGTAAAGCAGGACTCCTAACGAATAGATGTCCGAGCGGGTGTCGATGTCCTGTGCAGCCAAATCCACCTGCTCAGGGCTCATATACTCAGGTGTGCCGAGTAGCTGACCTTCATGTGTGAAAAAAGTCTCCTCTGTCAGAGGCTGAGTTATGGCTTTGGCTATGCCGAAGTCGATAATCTTCGGCACCGCCTTATCACCATGATTAGAAACTAAGATGTTTGATGGCTTGATATCCCGGTGTATGATACCTTTCTGATGTGCGTGTTGAACACCCTCACAGACCTGTCGGAAGAGCTCAAGCCTTTCCTCAATATTCATCTTCTGTTCATCGCAATATTTAGTGATGGACATGCCCTCTACATATTCCATAACAAAGTACGGCCGCCCGGCCTTAGTCGTTCCTGCGTCGAATACATGGGCAATATTTGGATGGTCCAACACGGCCAAAGTTTGACGCTCGGCCTCGAAACGGGCAATGACCTGTTTTGTGTCCATACCTAATTTGACAATCTTCAGCGCTACGTTGCGACGAACGGGCTCTTGCTGTTCAGCCAGATAGACCAAACCCATCCCGCCTTCGCCAATCAGCTCCAGCAGCTCGTATCGGCCGATCCGAGTACCAGGGCCTTCGATTGAAGGAGATTCATTCGCATTTACGTCCGGCCCAAGAGCAGGGATTTCAAGAAAATTGCCGGCTTCGCCGTGGGCTTTGAGCAATGCCTCAACCTTTGACCGCAGGTCAGCATCATTCCCACATGCCTGGTCCAGGTAGGCAGCCCGCTCTTCGGCTGTTTGATTCTCAAGCGCCTCTGAAAAAATCGCTTTGATGTCTTTCGGTTCTTTATTCATCTTTCAACTCCTTTACAAATCCCTCCTTCTATATTGCAATGCGACATCCGCGGCAAAAATACGACATAAAAAAAACAAAATCTCAGAAAAATTTGCCTGTTGTAACCAAATTTTGGAAGATTGAACGAGGAGCTTTACCGAGAGGGCGGCTTATCTGCTTTGGTGATTTCCTGATACAGCCAGGCACGGGCATAGGCCCAGTACCTGTCGGCGGTGCGCTGAGATACTCCCAGAATATTGGCTGCCTGCTCGAGGGTCAGACCTGCAAAGTAGCGTAGTTTGACTAATTCAGCAACTATCCTGTCCTCCTCAGCGAGTTTAGCCAGCGCCTCATCCAGAGCGATAATATCAGTTAAGGGGCCTTCGATAGTTACTTCTGCATCATCCAGATTAACTCTCTGTCGGCCACCGCCATGCTTACGACGTTGCTTGCGGCGGGCATTTTCGATGAGAATACGGCGCATGGCTTCGGCGGCTGCGGCAAAGAAATGGCCGCGACCGCTCCACTTCTGGTTTTCTGCGCCGAGAAGCCGGATGTAAGCTTCATGGACCAGAGCGGTCGCCTGGAGCGTCTGGCCGGGCAGCTCCTGTGACATCTTCTGAGCAGCCAAACGACGAAGCTCCTCATAAACCAACGGAAGCAGCTCATCCGCGGCCTTGGCATCGCCTTGTTCGATAGCACCTAAAATGCGTGTAACATCACTCATCACACACCCACTTTCAGACTATAGAATACCCGAGAATGCTTAGCCAGTCAAATCAAACTGAAGGAAAAAAGCTTGACCGGAGTGTCGATAAATGTTATCGTAATATAGTTCAAGATATACAAACTATTCCTTATGTTGTCCGAAGGAGGGCAAATATGAGCATTTTAATGGAAATCATCCGCCGTAGAGGAATATACAACCAAAGCCGCAGATTCACTATGTCGATCGTTGCATCTCTTGCCATCAGCCTTTTTGTCCTGCCTGCCAGTGCAAAATACGAAGGCGGGGCCGGGACGGCCGATGACCCATATCTGATTAATACAGCCGAGCAGATGAATGAGATTGGGGCCAATCCCGGCGACTGGGACAAGCACTTTATGCTGACAGCAGATGTAAATATGAGCGACATAGCGGGAACGGACTACAATATTATTGAGACCTTTAACGGTGTTTTTGACGGCAACAACTGTACGATTTCCAACTTCAGCTTAACTTCAACACGCCAGGAGAACACGGGACTTTTCGGCTTCGTCAGTGGAAGGGTCGAAAATTTGGTATTGCTCAGGCCCAATATCTTTGCACAAGGAAATAGCGTTGGCTCTCTCACAGGCCACCTGAATCAGGGAAGTATCATAAACTGCTATGCCAAAGGCGCCGTAGTTTCAGGCGGGCTTTACGTCGGCGGGCTGGTGGGTTCGAATACCGGCTACGTCAACAAATGCTGCACAACCGGCAGTGTCTGGGGTGACGCATACGTAGGAGGACTGGTCGGACAAGTCGGCGACGGAAAAGTGACGATGTGCTATTCAAGGGCCGGGGTCTCAGGCAATAGAAATGTCGGCGGGCTGGTGGGCAAAACAAGCGACGAAGCAAGTGAAGTTACTCTCAGCTATGCCATAGGGGCTGTTGAGGGAGACGCATATGTGGGCGGACTGGTGGGGCAAGTTGAGCGCGGCAATGCCTACAAATGCTACTCAACGGGCAGCGTATCAGGCAACCAATACGTCGGCGGCTTTGTGGGACATATAAGGGTATTAGGAAACGTTACACATTCTTTCTGGGATACTCAAACCAGCAGCCAGACAACCAGTGCCGGGGGGACGGGCAAAACTACCGCCCAGATGCAGATGATAAGCACATTCACCTCCACCGGCTGGGACTTCTGGAATATCTGGACAATGTGTGAGGGAATGAATTATCCCGTGTTGATATGGCAGATTCCGGTTGCAGATTTCCTTTGTCCGGATGGCGTTGATTTTATCGATTTTTCCTTTTTCGCTGCACGCTGGGGACAGAACCACTGCAACGCAGCAAATCGTTATTGCGATGGCACAGACCTCAACCAGTCCGGCTCGGTGGATTTCCCGGACCTTGAAATCCTTGCTAAACTTTGGCTGGAAGGTTTCGATTAGCTGAGTTAATTGATAACTACAACTAAATTCGAAACCTTCGAATAGAATCGGCAATCGCAAATCCTCAATCGTTTTTTTCTTGCCTTTTGAGCAGCTTTAGGTAGATTTTGTGAAAAGTTCATAGTTTGGAGATTTGACAATGATAGGTAAAAAGATAAGACTCGAAAGAATAATCGACCGCAATTCCCGCAGGACGGTAATCATTCCGATGGACCACGGCGTCACGGTCGGCCCGATTGCAGGCCTGGCGGACATGCGTTCGGCGGTGAGCAAAGTCGTCGCCGGCGGTGCAAACGCCGTACTTATGCACAAGGGTGTCCCCCGTTTTTGCCACAGAGGTGAGGGTAAAGACGTGGGCCTGATTATTCACCTTTCGGGCGGAACATCGATGAGCCCCGACCCCAATGCAAAAGAGCTGGTTTGTACCGTCGAAGAAGCAATCAAGATAGGGGCTGATAGCGTGTCAGTTCATATAAATCTGGGGGCCGATACCGATAAGGAAATGCTGCGGCAGTTAGGCTATATCGGCGAACGATGTTACGAATGGCAGATGCCGCTTCTGGCGATGATGTACACACGCGGGCCGAAAATAGAAAACGAATATGACGTCGGAAACGTCAAGCACGCGGCCAGGGTTGCAGCTGAACTGGGCGCCGATATTGTCAAAGTGGTTTATACCGGCACAATTGAAAGTTTTGCGGAAGTTGTTGAGGGCTGTCCGGTGCCGATAGTTATTGCAGGCGGGGAAAAAATGGAGAGCGATGAGGATATTTTCCAAATGGTCGAAGACGCGTTGGCAGCCGGTGCTGCTGGTGTATCTGTCGGCCGAAATGCCTTCCAGCACAAAAACCCGACCAAAATGGTCCAGTCCCTGAGCAAAATGGTACATGAAGGAGCAAGCGTAGAAGAAGCTGTCGGATTGCTCAAGCCTTGAGGGCTGCTCCCGATACTCTAATGCGCCGGTGGCACAGGCACGAAAGCGCTGGAAGACTACTTTAACATTTCGTAATCCCCGCGGATATAATGTCATTTCGAGCAAAGCAATGCGTAGCGGAGAAATCTGGTTTGCGAAAATAGCCTATTCTGAATCAGACGCAGCCCTGAATTAGCCGCAGCCCTGAGCGAAAAAAGCTTGCGCTGAGAGCAGCCGGAGTATCAAAGGATCCAAGTCGTTTTTTTTCTTGCCTTTTGAGCAGCTTTAGGTAGATTTTACGAAAAGTTCATAAATTGGAGACTAAGCAATGATAGGCAAAAAGATAAGACTCGAAAGAATAATCGACCGCAATTCCCGCAGGTCGGTAATCATTCCGATGGACCACGGCGTCACGGTCGGCCCTATCGAGGGCCTCGCGGATATGCGGACAACCATCAGTAACGTAGTTTCTGGTGGGGCCAATGCTATTTTGATGCACAAAGGAGTTGTTCACGCAGGTCACAGAGGCGCCGGCAGAGACGTCGGGCTGATTATTCACCTTTCCGGCGGAACATCGCTAAGTCCCGACCCTAACGCAAAGGAGCTGGTCTGCACTGTCGAAGAGGCAATCAAGCTCGGCGCCGACGCTGTCTCTGTTCATATAAACCTTGGCGCAGAGACCGACAAGCAAATGCTGTGGCAGTTGGGACACATCAGCGAGCGATGTTTCCATTGGCAGATGCCTCTGGTTGCGATGATGTACACCCGCGGCGCGAAAATCAAAGACGAATACGACGTGAATAACGTTAAGCACACCGCCAGGGTCGGGGCCGAATTAGGCGCTGATATTGTTAAGGTAGTTTATACCGGCAGTGTCGAAAGTTTCACCGAAGTAGTTCAGGGCTGTCCGGTCCCGGTGGTTATTGCGGGCGGCCCGAAAATGGACAGCGACGAAGATATCTTCAAGATGGTCGAGGGCGCGCTGGCAGCCGGTGCTGCAGGCGTATCTATCGGCCGAAACGCATTCCAGCACAAAGACCCGACCAAAATGGTCCAGGCCCTGAGCAAAATGGTCCACGAAGGAGCAAGCGTAGAAGAAGCTGTCGGAGTCCTCAAACATTGAGGACTCCTCCCGATACTCTGATACGCCGACGGCTCCGGCATCATAGGCTATTAAGGCAACCACATCCGAACACAACAAAAGGATTTATAGTAACCGTTCACAGGAATTATCGAAAAAATAAAAGATGTTAAAATAGGCAACTTGCGCTTTTGCCCACACCATGTTAAAAATGGTGTATGCAAGACAAAGACGCTATTATCAAACGACTGA
>Ga0114922_10005094_pt1 | contig 12151 bp, 11 predicted proteins | sample AartaG_FD_100975 | JGI IMG/M metagenome (GOLD analysis project Ga0114922, IMG submission 100975) | Deep subsurface microbial communities from Aarhus Bay to uncover new lineages of life (NeLLi) - Aarhus_00045 metaG | ecosystem: Environmental > Aquatic > Marine > Oceanic > Sediment | place...
TCTGATTGGAGCGGGTTGACCAATAGCCTTCTAATACCATAAGTATCGGCAAATAAAGAACATAGCTTTAATGAGGGCATGTCCGCCATAAGTGTCCTTGGGGAAGGTATTAAGGAATTCAAAGGGATGTCGGATGGACGATTTTATGTTAAAACTTTATCTTTTAACGACCGATAAATTCGTTATGAATAATCTAATAATATCCCGGCTCACCTTACAATGTTGTTTTGTTTGACAGGGGAGTCGGTTCTATTGAAATCTTCTATACGCATAGCCATTCAGCATAAATGTGAAGTCTTCTACGTCATCGTCGGCGCGGGGCATATAAAAACTGAAATTACGGGCCGCTGTTACATCACAGGCCTGTTTGCACCAGTCGATTACACTTTTACTCAGCCATCGGTGCATTTCCGCGCTCCCGTCTGCCCATCCCAATGTGCTTTGTGACCTGCTGTGCCAGATTGCGAATGGATCCACCCATCCTTGTGACTTAGGATTCATAACCCAGGAACCATTGTTATATCCTCGTGGGTCGGCTTCTTCCACAAAGACATATTTGCTGGAGGGTCTTTTTATTTCGGAATATTTTATGTGAGGAATAATCTCCCAGGCGCCCGCCGGATTTACTCCATTCATCCCGCCTGCAATAGAGTAACTGCGAAAAGCATATATCTCAGGATTTTTCTGCCTCTCATCGGCAGGGCAGCTATATACGTCAACAGTGTTGCTGACGTATGGAAAAAGTGCACCGTTTCTTAAGGCTTCCTTCTTGTCCTCAATCATGTTGCCGGAAGGATTTAATACCCAGCTGCCATTGGCTTCACCAGTTGTGCCCTTCACCAGTTCATCGTCGTTGTCGTCTTTATACATAATCCAGGCCATTGTCATGGTGCGTAAATTCTGAACACATACGGTACCTTTGGCCTGATTTTTCACCCGCTGTAAAGCAGGCATCAGAATTGCCATAAGGATTGCTATAATCGCGATAACCACCAGCAGCTCGATTAGTGTAAAAGCTCTTGTTTTCATTGCTATCCCTTCTTTCCGGTAAAAAATGACTTAAAAGGATTAAAAAAAACTTAATCTGAGCGGCGCCTCCTTTATATTTACTTTCAATGATTTCTGCAAAATTGAAGTTAGGCATATATTATTTTAGAAAATCTTCTTTCGCGATTTTCTAAAAATAATTGGGTGCCGTTTTGTAACATAATATCAAGTAAAACTTTACACAGATTGTTTTTGGAAAGAAAAAATAAAAGAAGAGATTTTTTCTTTTCAAAAGCATGCCTAACTTCAATTTTGCAGAAGCCTTTAAACTTTCAGATTAACAAGATGTATAAAAGCAGTGTTGTGTTCCGTTTACTCAGCGTTTTAACGGCTTGGATGAAGATATTATATGACGTTAGGCCATATATGTCAACACACGACAGTCAAAATTTATGGATTGCAGGGTAAATAATACTCCCAATGTTTCGGATTTATTTTATTCGCTTTTATCCGGGCCGTAGTACGAGCAATATGTTTTGTCGGTTTCCCAGACGCTAACGCAATGCAGGGCCGCCCGACCGAATTTGCATGAGAGTTTGTTCCATGCAAAAACCGTAATATTCTCAACTGTGGGAATGATTTTGCTGAAATGGCTAACATCGGCGTTTAAATTCCTGTGGTCAACGAGTTTTATCAGCTCAGTTTCCACTGTTTTTTCAAAGTCGCAGATATGGAAGTCGTTTTTATTTGTCGGTGTCTTTATCGTAACCTCGACAATGTAGTTGTGGCCGTGTCCGGCCGGATTTGCGCACTTACCGAAAACATCGAGATTACGCTTCTCGGAAAAATCATCGTTCCAGAGTTTATGCATCGCTGCAAATTCGAATTTCTCACTAAAATAAATCATCTCCAAATCTTTCAAATCTATAGCTATTTTCCTGAAAGGATTCAGCTTAAGGCTCAATTTACTTAATCGTGCCGTCCCGAATTTGTCGGCTAATTTGTTCCAGGCTGATTTTAGAAGTTCAGCCAATGCGAAAAACCCGATGTGTTGTGCCCGTCGAAAATCCTGTTGTATTTGCCCGGCGAAAACCGGTATGGCAAATTCACGAACGTTGTTGTCAATATCAGCTACATTAACGACAAATCCAGTGGCCGGTTCAACCTCACCGATTACTTCGACTGATAATTCCAGGAATATTGCAAGTCCGTCCCCGGCTGGTTTGGATGCATATGAGTTGTATCCTTCATGTTTCTCGGCTAAAAAAGGATTAATGGAAAACCGCACCTGCCTGGTAAGCTTATGCATAAAGAAAATCCCTTACTTGTTGCTGTTATGCATCAGGCTTAAGACTTCATTTCGGCTTTTCGGGTCCCTCCTGAACAGCCCGCGAAGCGCCGATGTTACCATTACTGAGCCGGGCTTTTTTATACCTCGAATGGTCATACAGCTATGTGAAGCTTCGAGTATAACGGCGACCCCCTGTGACTTTAAACTTTCCATTAAAAAATCGGCTATCTGGAAAGTTAGCCTTTCCTGGGTCTGGAGCCGCCGCGCAAAACAGTCCACGATACGGGCTAATTTGCTTACACCCAGAACCGCCCCCGTGGGCAAATAAGCGATATGGGCTGAGCCGATAAAAGGCATTAGATGATGCTCGCATATACTGTAAAATGGAATGTCGCGCAGCAGAACGATTTCGTCGTAGTTTTCGGTAAAGGTGCTTCGAAGGTGCTTTTTGGCGTCCTCATGCATCCCGCCTAAAAGTTCCGTGTACATCCGCGCCACCCGTTCCGGTGTTTTCTTTAATCCCTCGCGTTCGGTATCTTCACCGACCGCTATGAGTATTTCCTTAACCGCTTTTATGATTCTCTCGGTATCTATGGTCTTGCTTTTTTTGGTCATTTCTTTGACTCATAAATAGGTTTTAATCGACTTTTATCCAATTTGTGTCTTGGCTCTACCTGCTTTTTATCAGGTTTTCTTTGATGTTAGATTCATAAGATAAGTAGTAAGCAGCCGCACACCGAATCCCGTTGAGCCTTCCGATGTATATTCATTAGGCGTGCTGAATATGTCCATCCCTGCAATATCCAGGTGTGCCCATTTTGTCTCGCCGACAAATTGTCTCAAAAAGGCCGCCGCCGTGCAGGCCCCTCCCCATTTGCTGCCGATATTCTTCAGGTCGGTTATCTTGCTCTTCATTTCTTTTGCGTACTCCTCGCCGCTTGGCATGTGCCATACCTTTTCACCACTGTCCTCAGAGGCCTTTTGAAGCTGCTTTATCAGGTTGTTATTGTTGCCCATCAACCCGGCCTTATATTTTCCAAGGGCAACCATACAGGCGCCTGTTAAGGTTGCTACGTCAATTACAATGTCGCATTTTTGTTTCACGGCATAGCTAAGACCGTCGCAAAGTATCATTCTGCCTTCGGCGTCGGTATTTTGCACCTCCACGGTTTTGCCGCTGTAGGTTGTAATAATGTCACCGGGTCGATAACTCGATCCGCTCGGCAGGTTTTCCGCCGACGGGATTATACCGTAAACGTTGACAGGCAGTTTCAACTCCGCCAAGGCCTTCATTGTGGCCAACACTGCGATACCGCCGCTTTTATCTAATTTCATCTGTTCCATATTGGCGGCCGGTTTAATGCTTATCCCCCCGGAATCGAAAGTTATCGCTTTGCCCACCAAACCGATTGTCGGCAGACGGCTTGCGGATTTGGAGTCGGGATTGTATTTCAAAATAATAAATCTCGGTTTGTTTTGCGAGCCTGAGCCGACTGCGAGCACCCCGCCCATACCCTTTGCGGCCATCTGTTTTTCATCGAAAACGGTACAGTTCAGGTTTTTCGAACTGCGACCAAGCTCTTTTGCAGCCGCTGCCAGCTCAGGAGGGCTTATGACATTGGCCGGCCGGTTTGCCAATGTTCGTGCATAGCTTTGCGCCTTGCCGATAGCAATTCCGCTCAAAAAACCTCTATTTAATGCCCTTGTTTTTGCCGAATCGGAATCAATTACCTCAACCTTGAGAGAATCCGCACGTCCGTTTTCGCTCTCGGTAACAAATTCATCGTAGCGATAGCTGCCGAAATATGCCCCTTCTGCTGCAGCCCTGCCCATTGCAGATAAATCGAATCGTCCGCCGAATGCCTTATGCAGCGCCAGGCTGATTGTTTCTATTTTCATTTCCACCGATTTTTTTGCCGCGTTGGATGCCGCTTTGCGAATCGTGTCGAGTCTTGATTTTTTCTTTTCACCCAAGCCGACCAGCATAATCCTTTTGGCGCTTATGCCGTCGTTGCCGTAAACGATTGTACTGGTGCCCTCTTTTGCCTTGAAATCCCCTAATTTAATCAGCCGCTCGATAGCTCCGTCGAGCTTACTGTTCAGTTGTGCATTTAATTTATCGAGCCCTTTGGCGTCTGAAAACAAACCCACTGCAAGCATGTCCGTTTTGCATTTACTTATGTCAACCGTCCGTGTTTTTAATTCTACGTCGATAATATCTTTCATTTTTTCCGACCTTTTCCTTATTTACTTTTGTTTGTTCTTGGCTCGATGCCGCAGAAAGCTTTCGATAAATCCGTCCAGCTCTCCGTCTAATATCGCCTCTACGTTACCTCTCTGGTAGTCGGTTCGATGGTCCTTGACCATTTGGTAGGGCTGCATAACATAACTTCGTATCTGGCTTCCCCATGCGATTTCGCCCTTAGTACCGTAAAGTTTGGCGACCTCCGCGTCGCGCTTTTGCTCTTCGAGCATATACAGTCTGGCTTTAAGCACTTTTAACGCCTGGGCCCTGTTCTTATGCTGGCTTCTTTCGTTCTGGCACTGAACGACGATACCGGTTGGCTCGTGTGTGATCCGTACCGCCGAGCTGGTCTTATTCACATGCTGTCCGCCGGCGCCGCTGGCCCGGTAGAAATCGATTCGAATGTCATCTTCGTTTATTTCAATATCGATGTCCTCATCGAATTCCGGAATACAATCTACCGCTGCAAAACTTGTATGGCGTCTTTTCTGCGAGTCAAACGGACTTATTCTTACCAGCCGGTGCACGCCGATCTCACATGAGAGCTTGCCGAATGCAAAAGGACCGCTGACTCGCAGTGTTATCGACCGAATTCCGGTTTCTTCTCCGGCAGTAATGTCCAGCTCCTGGAATTTGTATTTGTGTGCCTCGAAATATCGCGTATACATTCTAAGCAGCATGTTTGCCCAGTCGCAGCTCTCCGTTCCTCCCGCCCCGGCGTGAATGCTGAAGAAGCAGTTTTTCATGTCTTCGTCTCTGGATAACAGCCCCGTTAATTCTATCTGTTCGCACCTTTTGACAAGTGTACTAAGGTCATCTTCCAGTTGTATCAGTTCATCCTCATCTGATTCATCGGTGGCTAATTCGAACAGTTCGCTAACGTCCTTTGCCTCGCGCTGAATTTCTTCAACAGGCTCAATGAGAGATTTCAGCATACTCAGTTGCGAAACCACAGACTGGGCTTCCTCCGGATTGTCCCAGAAGCCGGCTTGAGACATCTGGTCTTCCAGCTTGTGCAGTTGTGTTTTTTTGTTGGACAAGTCAAAGCCAGTCCCGGATTTTTTCTATCCGGGCCGACAAATCTGATATCGCTGATTTTAATTCTGTTGTTTCCATATTACTGATTAATAACCTCTGACTATCTGTTACTTTATGCTCACGTTTGTCCTTATACCACACGACGGTGAAATATGCAATAGATTGTTGTTTCGAGGGAAAGGCTAATGCCAAGTTGAAGGTTAAGCATATCTGTTATGACCAATTCTCCTATAAAAACTCAAAAACCATGTGCAAACCAAGCATCAGCGGCGCGGCGTAGCCGCGTCCCCCTGGATGCTATGGCTAGGTATCACTGCGTCATTAGCAGACGTTTTATCATTCAACGCCATAGGCTAAGAAAATGTCAGCATAGCCGCGGCGGCTATAGCGAGAAGAATAGTCAGCGAGGCCTGCCAATAAAAGGCCCAATATGTTTTGCGAAAACCTCTCATAGAAAAAGATACATCTGAGACCGTTTTATTATTCACCAATTGTATGATTTGCTTTTCGACACTTTCAGCAAAAGACTTATTCCGACCATTGGCAGTATGGATGGATCGTAGAAAGCAAACAGTAGCGATACCAAAAGATAAATAAACAATCCATACAATAAACTTTATCGGTCCCGTTTCCGGCAGAGAAACCTTGCGTGAATATACAGCGCCTACAGTTGTAACAAAGAACGTTATCACAGCGAATATAATCTTCCATTCGTATTGTTGACGCTTATTGTGAAGTGATCGATGTGTTTCTGATAAGTACTTTAGTGCTTCGAATTTGTCGTTCTCTTCCATTAACAGATAGCCTCCTATTTGTATGCACCTAACAAGTTATTATATGGTTTTACTGTTAATACCAGCTATTATATTTATCAATTTGTGGCCGACAGTTGTTCTTGTACCACTTCAAAATAACAAATGCAACACCCTCTCTCACAAATGAAAGGTAATAATAGTGCTTCATCCGGATAATGAGTAGGTGAATTTGGTAGAACAGGTCCTTGGAGTGGCTTGGAGAGAAAAATCGTTTGGGCAGAGGCTCAAATTTGGGCTGCCTGGGGGGAAATTTGTGCCTCTGGGGCCCCGAACGATTTTTCTCGGTCGTCCGAAAGCCGAATGCACCTACCCATTTTCAGGATGAGCCATAGTAGCGCCTAAAATAAGATTTGACAGATGATAACAGGGATTGTTATATTGCCTGGTAATAAACAGGTGTTTTATTGCCCCAAAGCCGGTAAAGGGTTTAATAACTACAAAGAATCCGGCTTCGATGCGTAGATGTCTTCTTCGCAATTCATCGGGCATGGAAACGGGGCATTCACTTTTTCTTCTATAGGAGAGCAGTTATGAAGTACATCTCTTTAATAGGAGTATTGGTCATTTTCATAGCTGGTTGCAGTTCGGCTCCGACAGCTTCGGTTCAAGACAGAGAAGCGCAAACCAAAAAAGTGCTTATAGTAACCGGTATCGACCATCCTGCTCACAACTGGCGTCAAACGGCTCCGGCACTGGCCGATGTCCTCATGGAAGATAAACGTTTGGTGGTGGATGTAGTAGAGCAGCCGGAGTACCTGGGAACCGACAAGGTGTACGACTATGACATAATAGTTATACACTTTATGAACTGGGAAAAGCCCGATCCGGGTCCCAAGGCCAGGGCAAATCTTCAGCAGTTCGTAAATGATGGCAAAGGACTGTTCGTACTCCATTTTGGCTGCGGTGCTTTCCAGGGCTGGACAGAGTTCGCTAATCTTGCCGGTCGTGCGTGGGACCCTGACATGAGGGCGCACGACCCCCGGGGGCCTTTCACGGTTGACATTGTCAATAAGTCTCATCCCATTACACGGGGTTTGGATTCTTTCCGGACAGAAGATGAGCTGTATACGTGCCTTGCCGGCGACAGACCGGTTGACATGCTTGCGACCGCACGCTCGAAGGTTGACGGCAAGGACTACCCGATGGCATTTGTTTTCAAATACGGCAGGGGCCGGGTATTTCATTGTGCTTTGGGCCATGACGTAAAGGCGATTAAGAATCCGCCTGCCGCCGAGCTTTTACGGCGGGGTTGTGCCTGGGCGGCAGGACTGGCGCCGGTACCGGCAAACTTGAACTGATAGATTACAAAGAAGATTCTAAACTTTTTTATAGGGACAGATGAGCGATGAAAATAGGATTTCATACGGACGCTTTTAACAGTTCGTATTTCAGCTTTGAGGCCTGCCTTCAGTGGGCTCAGCGCAACAAAGTGCAATATATCGAATGCGGCCTCATTGACGGAGTCAGTTGGATACACGGCCTTGGATACCAGCCCCACGTGGCTCTGTACGAGGACCCCTTACTGCTTCGGCGAAAGATGGAAAGCTACGGCGTGCAATTCTCGCAGGTCGATGCGGCATATCCATTGTCGGGAAAGGACGGCCCCCTGCGCGGTGTGCCCTATGTCTTGAAGGCCATCCAGTGGGCGAACCTGATTGGCTGTCCATGCGTCGACACCACCGATGGTATGAAAAAGCCCGAAGGCCTTACCGACGGCGAAGCTATGGATATGATGAAACGCAGCTACGAACAGATTATCGAGGTGGCCGAAGCGCACAAGATTACCGTCAACATAGAGCCGCACGGATACTTCACCACCAAACCCCAAATGATGGAAAGAATGCTGAATTTCTGTGACAGCCCTTATCTGCAAATGAATATGGACACGGGCAATACCTTTATAGCCGGTCAGGAACCGGCGGAGTTTCTAAAGCGGTTTACTTCTCGTCTTAGCCATGTGCATATCAAGGACGTGTCCGAATCGTTGGCTGCTTCGGTTCGGGGTGAGCAAACCGGTATTGCTGTCAGCCACTGCTCATTGGGCCAGGGTGTTAACGCCGGGAATATTCGCCGGTGCCTGAAGCTTTTGCGGGACCACGGCTATAACGGTGTCCTGAGTATGGAATGTGAAGGCCAGGGCGGCCCAATGATAGAGCAGTCACTGAAATGGATGCGCAATACACTCAAAGAGTTGAATATCCCGATTGAAGGATAGCACTATAGCCGGTGAAGGCAGGCGGATTAGAAATTTGCTGTTGAAGCATATAGAATGATAATAATTGTAACTAAAAGGAGAAACTTGCAATGAAAGTCGGATTTAATATGTTGTTGTGGACTACTCACGTTACTGAAGAGGCTTTTCCACTTCTGGAAGCAATCAGGAAAGTCGGTTATGACGGAGTCGAGATTCCCCTTTTCGAGGGCCGGCCCGAACATTTTGAAAAGGTAGGTAAAGCGATTAAAGATAATGGACTGGCCTGTACGTCCGTGTCGGTCATCCCCGATGAAGAGCACAATCCTGTTAGTCCCGACCCAAAGCACCGCCAGGGAGCTTCTCAACACCTCAAGTGGGCGATTGATTGCTCGGCGGCCTTGGATTCCGAGGTGTTATGCGGGCCTTTATATCAGCCGTTGGGCGTTTTCACAGGCCGGCCCCCGACCCAAGAGGAAAAGCAGCGGGCCGCTGAGGTTCATCACAATTCTGCTGAGCTTGCCGCCAAATCCAATGTAGCACTGGCGGTGGAATTTCTTAATCGCTTTGAGTGTTATTTTCTCAATACAATGGCTGACGCCGCCGATTATGTAAAGCGCGTTGACCATCCCAATTGCGGCGTTCTGTTCGATACTTTCCATGCGAACATCGAAGAGAAGGACCCTGTCGGCTGCATCAGTCAGCATATTGATGTGATTAATCACGTACACATAAGCGAAAACGACCGCGGCACACCCGGCAAAGGCCATATAGACTGGCCCGGCACTTTCAAGGCGCTCCGCTCGGGCGGTTATGACCGATGGCTGGTCATTGAGGCCTTCGGACGCGCACTGCCGGACCTGGCCGCCGCCACACGTGTCTGGAGGGATTTCTTCCCCGACCCTGAGCAGGTTTATACCGAAGGTTTGCAGTTTATCCAGGAACATTGGAAAGCCGCAGGCTAAAACGCCCCGGCGTATTTAATTTGTTTATATTGGCTCTCATTATGCCTTTTTGGTATGAGGTGGGATTACTGACATTTACAAAGGAGGTACTATTATGTGTTTGAATCATTTTAAGCTTGTTTGGATTGTATTGTTTGGACTTTTAGTGTTTGTTGGAAGCGATGTTTTTGCTGAAGAAGCCGGCTTTAAGCCGATTTTCAACGGCAAAACGCTCGACGGCTGGAAATCGCCGAATATGAGCTGCTTCTCGGTCGCCAATGGCGCAATCACCGCTCGCTCTACGCGGCAGAACCCGGTGAAAACAAATCAATTTCTTGTCTGGCAATTGGGCGAGCTTGATGATTTCGAGCTTAAGCTTAAATACCGCATGAGTGGAACGCAGGCGGCCAACTCCGGCATTCAGATTCGCAGCAGGGTCGAAGAAGATGGCCACGCCGTCGGCTATCAGGCGGACATCGACCTGGCGGGCAGATATGCCGGCGCGCTTTACGACGAGCGGGGTCGGGGAATGCTTGCCCAGCGCGGCCAAAAAACCGTTATCGGCTCCGACGGCAAGATGACCCACAGCCCCCTTGGTGATTCGGATGCCCTCATGAATAATATCAAAAAGGATGACTGGAACGACTACCACATCATCGCCGCCGGCGGCAGTATCATTCTTAAGCTCAACGGTAAAGTTACTGCTGCGGTTATTGATAACGACGGCAAACAGCGGGAGCTTTCAGGTGTGCTGGCGCTGCAATTGCACTCCGGGCCGCCGATGACAGTCCAGTTCAAAGATATTTATCTTAAAAGATTGAAGATGTCTCAAAAGAAAAAGATAGTCCTGATAGCTGGCCCGCGCAGCCACGGTTATGGTTACCACGAGCACAATGCCGGCTGCTTATTGCTGGCAAAATTACTTAACGATAATATGCCCGGAGTTTATGCAGCGGCATATCTGAACGGCTGGCCAAAAGACCCCACCGCCTTCGATAATGTCGATGCCATTGCAATTTACTGTGACGGCGGCGGGGGACACGTTGCCATGCGGCATCTTGAGCATCTGGACAAGCTTGCGAAAAACGACGTTGGTATCTCCTTCATCCACTACGCCGTCGAGCTACCGAAGGGAAAACCCGGCAACTACGCACTCGACTGGGTTGGTGGCTATTTTGAAACTTTCTGGTCCGTCAACCCGACATTCGAAGCTGAATTCACTGATTTTCCCCGGCACCCTGTCACCAGGGGTGTGAAGCCCTTTTCTATCCGTGACGAATGGTACTATCACATGCGTTTCGTGGAGAATATGAAGAATGTTACGCCGGTACTGACCGCTATCCCCCCGGACAGCACCCGAAGAAAAGGAAATGATGCTCACAGTGCCAACCCGCATGTTCGCGCGCGGATGGGAATGCCGGAGCACCTCGGCTGGGTTTACGAGCGGCCGGGCGGAGGCCGTGGCTTCGGCTTCACGGGCGGCCACTACCAGATTAACTGGGCGCACGATGACTTCCGAAAGATAGTCCTGAACGGCCTGGTCTGGATTGTCGGCCTCGATGTCCCCGCTGGCGGCGTGCCCTCCGAAACACCCACAATCGATCAACTCCGCGCCAATATGGACTATCCCGACCCCGGAAGCTGGAACTGGGACCGAATCAGCGAAAGAATAGAACGGTGGAACCGGCCATAGCAGCAAGACTCGTTTTGCAAATGTTGGTTCTGATCTGTGGCATGGCCATCTTGGCCGTGTTTTCACGGGCCCAAGGCCCGTGACGAATACTCCTGAAACAGGAAACTCATTTTACGAATATCGGCATCGACACACTGCTGGCCCGTCTTCGAATAAAAACCGAAAAAAAACAGTAGCTTATTCTTCTAATTGTGTGTCATTGGGATCATCGGGGGGTCTTACGCCTATCGTAATCTCGCCAACTTTAACTGTACCAACGGGATACTTCAATAAATCAACACCCCAGGCCTCGAGACAAAGTGTCAATTCTTCCCAGCCAATGCAGCCCTGGATTGTATTAACACAATTCTCCCAGTAAAGATTAACTTCTTCCAGTATCTCCTCATCTCCGCCGCTCCTGTCTATCGTGGCATTGAATATTGCCGGAAAGTTGGCTCTTACCTCAAAAACTTCGCTGCCTTTATAACACGGGAAGTCATGATGGTTTTTTCCGATACTTTCACAATCTACCTGTACCAGCTTAATCTCGCGCTTGTGACACTCCTTGAGCTGTACATAATTACCCACTTCCATAGACACAGGAAACTTGCAGATGTCAATCGGCTTGTATTGTACCTCCTCTTCCAGAATCTCAGGAAATTTGCAGGGGTCAACCGGCTCGTGCCATACCTCCTTGGTCTTCTTCTCTATCTCCTCGGTCTTCTTCTCTGGTCCTGTGCTTGCATAGACAGCCCCAAGCACGGCCAGACCAATCAATATTACCCTGTAAGCACTTTTCATCTCTCTTCCCTTTCAAATATCCGAATCATTTAATACGGAACGCTGCTCACTTGTCTTACGCCCCTCCCTGGAACGAGACTTCCCTCCTTGGGATACGAAATAAGCCTTCTCTAATATTAGACTCTGCCCGATTATCAAATCTTACAGTTTTCTTAAAAAATTCTGAA
>Ga0114922_10005095_pt1 | contig 12150 bp, 14 predicted proteins | sample AartaG_FD_100975 | JGI IMG/M metagenome (GOLD analysis project Ga0114922, IMG submission 100975) | Deep subsurface microbial communities from Aarhus Bay to uncover new lineages of life (NeLLi) - Aarhus_00045 metaG | ecosystem: Environmental > Aquatic > Marine > Oceanic > Sediment | place...
GTCAGTTCTACAACATATTTTTCCATAGCCGATTCTCCTTAATAAGGCCTGATATATTATGTCCTTATGAAGATATCGGCAAATATTATTCACTTACATTAGCAATCCTGACAGACTACTAGTAGCTACGCCGACTCCAACAGAAATTGAGCCTTCTACGGCACCTACGCCATTTTCCCCGAAGAAAGCATAAGCTACCATCCCTGGTATAGTTCCAGGTATTTCGTCGAGCTCGCCACGTGCTATTATCTGACTTCCTCCCACACTAATCTGAGTCACGCCATTATAGAATAGAATTGCTCCAACAGGATTCCCATGGGTTGACATTAAAGTACCTCCTCCAGCAACTTGTCCCACTCCCATTGCTATGTTTCTAGCGCCTTGAGTGTAAGGGGTGTCCAATGTGTCGTGCAACCAGCCGGCAGCATCTCCAATTCCCCCAATAATACCAGATGCCCATTGTGGCGGGTACCAATCCAAACCATATGGGTCTATCCAGTTAATCGGGTTATTCCAGCAGTAGTGGTATAGACCCATCGATGTATATGCATAAGGCGGGTCAGGCTGAAGAAATCGGCCGATGTCGGGATTGTAATACCTCATTCGGTAGTAATAGTTATCTGTTTCAGGGTCTAACCTTCGGCCGGTAAATCCGTATGGGTTCCCTATCGCAGATTCAGTTAATACATTATCAGAAGCATCTTTGATTGTTGTGCCTCCAAAAACATCGTACTCGTATTTTTCAACTACAGTACCATTCGCATCGGTTTGAGCAATACTAAATGTTAGCAAGAAATTCCCAAAACGAGGAAGTACGTTTCTCTTAATCTATGGAAATTTCAAAGTCAGGTCGTACAGAAAGTTTTATTTCTGCGGGTGCGTTGCACTCTAAAGTAATACAGTTATTGTCAATATCAACTAATAGTGTGTTTATACTATTCAACACTGTCCCTGCTATATCATTACAGATAAACTGAGTCACACCAGTAACTTTTAATATTCTATTAAAAGGACCTTTTTTCCTTTCACCGAAAGATAATTTCCATTCACAACAGTTCTTATCATATGTAATCTCATCAATCCAGAAGTGTCGATCGTGTATTTCATCCAGCAAATCAGGAAGTTTTTCAAGATTAGTTTTGTTAAGCATCACTTTATGTTCTCCAGATATATCAATACGGTAATCTCGGATTGATACCACTGCCACGAACCCCTTTTCTGTAAATAGTAACTTGTAAATGCCTGCGTTTGCCAATTATAAAAAACTTATGATGTGGACCGTGTGGTCGATGGAATTTTATTCGAACACCTTTTGCGGATACTGCTACCTTATACGTTATTGCAATGACAGCCGCCTCTCCTGCTGCCTGACCTATGACACGGCCTGCCGCACGAGGGTCATCACCAAATAATTTACTAACCTTGCCGCTTACTCCACGGCCAATGCCCCGTGCAGTGTCTATCGGGTGAGCAAAGGAATGCCCAATACCACGTGCTGTCTGAATTGGGTGGGACACAGTATTGTAAAGCCCAACTCCGACATCCCCAACACCTTCCCCAAGACCAATCATAGACTCCGTAACATCATTGAAATAATCGTCAATACCTTCACTGAACACATACTCATCAGTACCCATAATGTATCCCCAAGGTGTCAAGCCCCACGGATCAATCCAATTAATCGGATTATTCCAGCAGTAGTGGTATAGACCCATCGATGTATAAGCGTAAGGTGGGTCGGTTTGTAAGAATCGGCCGATATCCGGTTTATAATATCTCATTCGGTAGTAATAGTTGTCAGTCTCAGTGTCTAACCTTCGGCCGGTAAATCCGTATGGATTACCAATCTGGCTTTCGCTAACTACTGTTTCATTCGCGTCTTTGATTGTTGTGCCTCCGAAAACATCATACTCATATTTCTCAACTACAGTACCATTCGCATCGCTTAAAGCCGCCACACTGCCTAAACCATCGAAGTGATAATAATAAATTCAAGTTTTCAAAGATCTTAGTTATACAAGCTAAAAGAGCTTACTTATTAATTTGGTTACTATTTCTTCTTTTTTCTGTATAATCTGCCGGTTTTGCTGCTCAGTGATGCTCTAAATGTATACGTGGCAACAATTCCACCAAAAATTATAGATATTAGGCTGGCAATATTCGCTCTGAGCAGTCCAATTTGGACTCCAACTTGCGTCCAAGCCGGCGGTATAACAGAAAGCAAAATAAGTCCTGCCAAAAATGAAACGCCTAAGAAAATAAAGATACTTGCCAATATAGCAGTAACATATTTCACTTTCATAGTCCTCTTTCAAATATCTAATATCGTAACACTTGTTTGATTGAATACCTCATAAAGATGTGTATTAAAAATGCTTTTTAATTTTAAAGCAACAGCAAATCTTCCCGACAACTCAATCTCAGAGGCAGTTTTTTCCACGAGATGGACACAAAGAGAAAAAATTCCCGATTTATCCTCAAAACCAGATATGAGTATATCATTGTTTTTTTTATCCGGCAACCAAATCGTCTTTCTAAAAACTGCTTCTTCGTGATCATTCTTACAAACCACACATCGAATTTCTACCTTACAAAAAGGATGTTTTAGAGACTTCTGAAGCCTGAAAGATCGTAATGAACAACCCGGGATAGAAAGCGTTGGCGAAAAAATGAAGCCTTTTCCTTGTAAGTTAGATAAAGGACCAACAAGAATATCTTTACCGATTGAAAGCGGTATCTTAGAAAACGTAAAATGTTGTTCAGCTAATGTCAGTGGGTAAGCGCCGAATACTTTCAACAAGGTGATGAATGATATCAATGAAAGAACTGTTACAATCAAACGAGTCCTCTGAATGGTCATCTGTTTGCTATGTTCGGTTTTACCTTGGTTAAACCCTTGGAATACTGTTCTTGGATACAACCAGACTGAAACCATCACAAACATACAAAGAATAAATACTAACAAACATGTCAGAGCATGGGTGCGGGGCAAAACTTTAATCGCCATCGTCATTCCTTCGAAACTTAATCAATTTGCTTTAAAGCCGTCCGTGTCTTCCGAAGCAAAGCCGAGCATGTCTTTCCAAGCCAAGTAAAGGTCATCAAATCTAGAAGGATCGATAATGATCCCACCAAAGCCAGCGCCATAGTTAACGCCAAGAACTAAGGTGTTTTCGCTTGCAGCTATAACTGCCCCATCGGTGCCTGTTGCGACACCTCCGGGAGTAATTTCTAGACCAGAATCTTTTGTCCAACCAGCTTCGACACCTAAATCTACTCCATATAGGCTCAATAAGGCTCCTCCAGCATGAACTCCCCATCCTTTATCCATTGTCCACGAACCAGCAACAGCTACGTTTTTAGCTCCTATGCCCACAGTGACTCCTCTCACAACAGAAGACTGAGAAAGAAATTCCCCTGCTGCTTCGACTGCGGCATCATATGCCTCGTCTGAGGCGCTCCAATCACCAGTATATATCCATTTATAAAGCCCTTCACCTGATGGGTCTACAAAATTAATTGGGTTATTCCAGCAATACTCATACAGATTCATCGAGTAGGCGTAGCCAATCGGGTCGGTTTGCAGAAATCTCCCAATTTCGGGATTGTAATACCTCATTCGGTAGTAGTAGTTGTCAGTCTCTGTGTCTAACCTTCTGCCGGTAAATCCGTATGGATTCCCTATCGCAGATTCAGTCAATACATTATCAGAAGCGTCTTTGATTGTTGTGCCTCCGAAAACATCGTACTCGTATTTCTCAACTACAGTACCATTCGCATCGGTTAAAGCAGCCACGCTGAATCTACTCTTTGTTTTTCCGGTCTTTTATAGGCCACAGTTTATTTGCAGCAACAAAAGCCCAGAAGAAAACAACAATTGCAAGTGAAATTCCTCCTATCAGCAGGAATCCTTGACTTAATTTAACATTAGAAAAAGGTGGCCCTTTTGGAAAATAATTTTCGTAAATATTAAGCTCTGCTTCTTGGCTCTTCATAAAATTCAACATTGCATACACAGAGCTCACAAGTGAGTAAATACAAGCGGCACTAGCAAAAGCAATAATAAAATTCCTGATTGCTTTTATTATAATCATTGGTTTAACCATAATAAAGTTACCCCTTTAAAAACTAAGTCACCATGAACTAGACGATGAAGAACTAGAAGACGAACACGATTTGTTAGAACGAGTTTCTTTAGGTGAATAAATGTTAGTTGGGTCTGATTCTTCAAGTTTTTGAATACTCTCGCGGAGCTCCTCCGGCGTTTCAACTCCAAAAAAATACCAAGCATCCGCATTGATATTCTCTCCTATCACGAACTTAACTGTATCAGAAACCCAAGAACTACAGTTGTGGGTTGGAATTCCAAACGGCATGTGGTATTTATGGTTCCGTCTTATCCAACGCTCGAAGTTGTTCTTTTGAGAGTCGGTAAGCTCATAGTAACGAGCGATTTTTGTTTTTGAGTTCTCTAAGTTAACTCGGATATCGGTACCAACTCTGAGTCTATCTGAATCCGATGCATAATCATCATGCCAAAGCCCATAGGTTGTAGTTATTCCATCGTCGGTTGTGTATGATATCCATGAATGCCCAGTACCACCATGAATTCCCAGCGTATCTAATCCCCATGGATCAATCCAATTAATCGGGTTATTGCCGCAGTAGCTGTACAGATTCAGGCCTACAGCGTAGCCAATTGGGTCTGCTTGGAGGAATCGGCCAATTTCGGGATTGTAATACCTCATTCGGTAGAAATAGTTGTCGGTCTCGTTATCCCAGCGCCTTCCAGTAAACATATACGAATTTCCGACAGCACTTTCGCTAATCACTGCGTTGTTCGCATCACGTATTGTAGGCTCGCCGAAGACATCGTAGGAATACCGTTCCACAATCTCACCATTAACATTTGAAAGAGCTGCAACGCTGCATAAGCCATCAAAGTGGTAATAATATACAGTATTGTTGTCTGCAACGTCAATTATAATAATCGGCTCATCAATGCCCGGCCCGTAAACGAATTTCCGAAGTGGATTATCGCTGCCGTCGTATTCTGCAATTACCTGGCCGCCGTCATAACAGTACTTCGTAGTATTGCCATCTACAATCTTTCTGACTCTTCTGCCGGCAAAATCGTACTTATACGAAGCTATGGCACTGCCGTTTTCATTAACATCAAGCAGGCGGTTTTCACAATCGTAATAATACTCGTATGTGCCGTCATCTGTCAGGTTGCCGTTTTTGTCATAACTATAAGGTGTCTCCCAACCTTCGGGCCCCACACCGGTATATTGATTCAGACTGTTCCTTAAATAACTCGTTGTTCCTCCGTCGACAACGCTTGTTCGGTTACCTAAGGAATCATAATAGTAGGTTGTGCTGCTACCATCGTTATAATCGACCTCTGTTAGCTGATAGAGGTTGTCGTAAGTATAGACGTGAGCATCGGCATCGTCGATTTTGCAGCTTTTACGGTTGCCGACCTTATCGTAGTTACTGTAATCAAAAATGATAGAGTTGGTATCGTCAAGATTATTGGTAAGCTTGGTTAATCTATTGTTAAGATCATATTCATATACGGCGTTGGCGTCATTGCCTAAAGTTAACAGTGTTCTTCTTGAAAGTTCATCATAGGAGTATTGGGCTATTGCTTCGCCATCGTCATCCTTGATTTTTACCACCCTACCCATAGCATCGTATTCATAGGTTATGTAACTGTCATCCGGATAGATGAGTTTTGTTCGCAGACCCCGATTATCGTATTCGTAGCTGACAACTTTACCCTCCGGGTCAACAACATCATTAACCCTGCCGATACGGTCGTAGTAATAATCCGTCAAGCCTCCACCATTGCTTACGCTTCGGCCGTCATTTATGTCATACACCCAGCCGGCAATGTCATAGCGGACCATAATATTAGGCTCACCCGGGCGGTTCTTGACGGTAATGCGATTCAAGGCATCGTATTTATAGTTGATAGTATTGCCATCGCGAGTTTTCCAACTGGTAACGTTCGATGCGGCGTCGTAGCCGAAGGTTTCATTTGTATCATCGGGATATGTGATGCAAACAAGTCGGTCAAAACCATCATATTCAGCGGTGGTTATATCACCATTGGGGTCACTAATTTCATTTATGTCCTCGTTATAATTGTAGCTTAATTCAGTAATGCCACCGTTAGCATCAGTTACCTTGCAAAGCAGTTCTCTAACGTCATAATCATAGTGTGTATTATTTTCTTCGGCATCATTAACGTCAGTTAGAAAAAGGCTACCGATATAACCCAAAGTGGTCACGTAGCCCAGCGGGTCGGTTATGGTTTCGAGTTTATCTAAAATATTGTAGGTAAAATCTATTAGTTGATTATCTCCTTCTCTGACCATTTCGACCTGGGAAATCATCCTGCAGTCATTGTACCGGAGGTTGACCACATTATTCAGCGGCGAAGTGATTTTGGTCAACTGGTCAAGTGCATTATATTCAAGTTGTGTTATATCACCGTTGGGGTCTTTAAATTCGATAACTCTGCCGAGCACATCGTATTGGTACTCGGTAGTGATATTCAAGCCGTCCGTATCATTGTAATCTACAATAACCTTCCAAAGGTGCCCGAAGTTGTTAACATCATTTGCATCCTGGTAATACACACCTTTAATTACAAGTCCATCGGGAAGAGTGATAGTCTCCATCTGACCATAATTATTATAAGTAAAGCTGATGACCGGCGTTTGGTATCCACTCGGGGTATTAACCTCAGGAAATGTAATCTTCATCAGGTCGCCGACTTCAGTGCCGTAATTGGGGTCTTCATAGTCATATGTAGCGGTAAATACCTTACCTCTCGGGTTTGTTATAGTCTTTATAAAGTTGAATTCCGATTCATACGTATAAGTAATAATAATATTAGGGTCACCATTATTGGGCTCTCTGCATATGCTTAAAAGGTTTCCATTTGCATTGTACGTGTAATCTATCCAGTTGCCTTCCGGAAAGCTCTTTTTTGTCATTTCCCGATTTGAGTTGTATTCATACGTGATAACTGGATACGGTTCAGCCTCAGGGGGGGCATTAGGTTCCTCTACACTACCTCCGGTACGCTGACCCGCAATATTAAGTTTTATATTTTGCTCCCAGAGCCATTGTTTGAGCGATCTGTATCTCATCCTTGCTTCCATAAACGGATCTAATGCTCCTGCTGTTCCTCCTTCTTCGTCGCCCCTGGCGGGCGTACAGAAACAAACTAAGCTCCATAAAACTACAATACTTGACAAAATCTTTATCTTATTCACGGTTATCTCCTTTCAGGAACTTTATTATTCCCGGAATTACTATCAGAGCTAATAAGCCAGGCAAAACCAATAGCTGCCGGGTGCTGCCAGTAGCTAGAGCTGTCCTTGCAGTGGCTGTTAATCTGATTCTTAACCACTATTGGGGTCATAGGTAAACTCAAAAGTGCCGTCTCCATATTTTTGTTCCACAACTGTATCATTGGCATCATAGGTATTTTCAAGCCATATCTGGCCATTCGGGTCTGTAACTTTAATAAGGTGATGATTGTCATCATATTCGTAGGCGGTTTTAAGACCTTCGTTATATTCATCAGTGGAAGGAGTTGTTACAGAAATCAAGTCATTAGTAACGGAGTTGTAGTCATATGTCCAGGTTCTATCTGCAAAATCGGTTACTGTTTCAAGAAGACCGTCGTTGTTATATGACAGGTTTATCTGGCGACCTAAATCATTCGTGATAGTTGTCAGTTTATACGCCATCGCCACAAGGCCTCTGCCATCAGATGGACCTCCAAACTCTTCTTCAACAAAAAACTCTGATGGGCCGTATAAAGGTAATAACCCATTGGCGTTATACGTAAAGGTAATGCTGTTTTCGTGCCGGTCAGTAATTGCGGTTAGATTGCCATTAATATCAAAATGTAGCTCACCGCCATGTTTTTTGACAATCACCCATGTCCCGTTAGAATCTTCCACAATAACGTCATAACGGCCTACCAGAGCTGAGTAATCGGTATCGGTAGTATTTCTATATTCCCAATGATTAGGGTCAGAATTAGGGTCGTATGTATACTCCCGCTTACGGTTTTCGCCGTCAAGCAAAACGATTGTGTTGGGATCGTGAAGCTGGCGGATTTTAATATTGTAGTTCATATCCCAACCATAGCCAAACCTGGAATTGTACTCGCTATTACTTCGGCAGTACCGCTTTAATGCAACGGATAATCTCCTTCCGGGGATAAACAGGTCTTGACGAGAAAAGTGGTGTTCCCCTGTTTGCAGATATACCGGGTCTCCCCCCCCCACGCACCCTGGGCCGCATTTGTAGGTGCACCAGCCTCATTTTGTGGAGTAGTACCTCCATCTATGACTTCATGGTGCGCTAACGCCGGTGGTGAGAAAACAACTGTTAATGTAAATGTAATAACAAGCAGTATTAAAGCAATTCTTACATACGTTTTTGAATTCATAATTACTTCTCCACGATGACTTTACGGCTTACAATCCCGATATGGTCGTCATAACCTACAAGGTTAACTGTTACTATATGAGGGCCTTTTGCATAGCCCTTTGTGTTCCAATTGAAGGTAAAAGGAGATGACCCTTCCTCTATTTCATAGATAAATACACCATCTACAAAGAGCATTATTTCAAACCTTGTGTTTGTCAGGTGCCGGGCATCACGCCGGTCTAATTCTACCCGCAGAGGAACAATCCCTGAAACAATGGGAATATCGTTGTTTTCAGTCTTTACCCTGCTACTGGGAAATAACACCTTAAACCTTGGCTGATGACATATTCGAGGGTCATGTTTGTAATGAAAATACTTTCCCTTTGTGGCCCAGAGACGATCTCGATCCTCTAATTTCGTTTCAGAAGGATTATTGGCCGATTCAAACGCAGTTACAGCTCCTGTCGTGATAATGGTATTTGCAGGAAGAGTATAGCAGGTAAGGCGAAGGTCTAAATCCCTACGTTTTAATAGATACATCCGGCCGGAACTGTCCATTCCATCCCAGGTAAAAGCGTGTCTTCCGGCAGTACTCGGCTTCCAATCAAGGATTGTTTTGGCGAACATACCGTCTTTGAGGCCTGCACGCAGCCTTATCATACATGTCTTGGGCAGGACATATTCAACCTCGCCTGTCTCCTTATCGAGAGTATACTCAAGTGTTTTGACCTCAATGCCTCCTGTTTCCTTGGCCTGGTTGTAGGTGGCCTTTTTACCATCTTTTGTTTTTGCCTCGATAACATACAGGAAAACATCTCCAGCCGGTAACTTGTCATCGGCCTTGTAACCATCCCAGGTAACGCTGTGCCTGCCGGCTTGGATATCCGGCATATCAAAGCCTCGCACTTTTTGTCCCAGTCGGTCGTAAAGGACCACCTGTACATCAGCTTGCCTGGTAATCTCAAAACTCAAAGTGACCTTTTGGCCCTCTGATGGATTGAAAACTTTCCTGTCAAGTGCGACCCTGGTAATTTTAAGTAGGCCTTTCTTTGGTGCGGCACCGGTTGCAACAGTAATTAACAAAAAAGTACCAAGCAAGCCTAAACAAGCCGATCTAAAAATTATCGAAGCATTATGTTTCATACAGTTCATTTCCTTTTCCAGGCAGGATCCATAGATGGCGCTCCTGTGGTTATCTGTTGAGGGCTGCTGCCATCACTATTCATTATCCATATTTGCAATTGACCGCTGCGGTTTGAGGCAAACATAATTTTACTGCCGTCCGGCGACCAGGACGGTCTTGTATCAATACCTTCGCTGTCGGTTAGCTGTTTGCGATTAGTTCCGTCAGGAGCCATTAACCATATCTCAAAATTGCCGGTCACATCCGATACGTAAGCGATTGAACTGCCATCTGGAGAAAAGGCCGGAAGTAATTCTATTGCCTTATTATTTGTGAGTCTGTATTTATTCTTGCCGTCAGAATCAATGATATAAAGTTCATCGGTGCGATAGCCGTAGCCACAAATATAGGCAATTTGACCGCTATCCGGCGACCAGCAAGGATTATACTGCAGGCCGGCATCCCTGGTTAGAATTCTGCGGCCTTTGCCCTCTGACGATGTCAGCCACAAATTAGCGTTATCTTTAAGCTGGGAGCTAAACCGAACCAGAAGTAATTTACTACCATCAGGAGAGGGAACCACCCCATCGTTTGAACCTAGCGAACCAAGAACCCTGGTTTCCTGCTCGGTATCAAGGTTAACATTGAAACTGAGGTTATTATTCGTTCGAAAGTAAAGCTGTTGACCGTTCGTAGCCCAGACAGGATACCGTTTGTCTGCTGATGATGTTGTAACCTGTTCTGCCTGACCGCCGTCAGGCTGCATAGTCCATACCTGCCAGTAATCACCTGTCAGACGTGAGAAGGCAACGGAATTGCCCATCGGCTGAGTCTGGCAGCCCGAAAGAGCAACCAGTCCGGAAAACATAATTAGAGTAAATATCTTTCTTATCATTGTTATCTGTACACCGTTATCGAACCTATCCATTTTCCACCTGTATAGTCACATTGGACCTCTATTCTATACACTCCCTCTTCTGAAACAGGCAGGTCAAAAATATAACAGGGATATCCTTTGTTCCGGCGTCCTCTCTCAGCTTCTCAGCAACTTCTGCCCCATCCATACCCGGCATCCATATGTCAAGTATAATAAGGTCAGGGTGTTCCGATTTTGCCAAATCTAAGGCACTGCTGCCGTTGTCTGCGGCGATAACAGAATATCCCTTCGCCGTCAATTCTTTCTCAAGTATAAACAGTGCATCTCTTTCATCATCGACGATTAGTACTTTCTTTTTGTGCATTTTTGCCCCCATAATTTTGACGTGTTTACTCATTAACGAGAGCACTCTCCAATAGTTTGTCTGTTTCTGCAGGTAAACCCTCCGCTTCAGTTTCAGTGGTTAACGGTAGAAAGATAGTGAAGGTTGTGCCTTTGTTTACTTTACTTTCGACCTCAATCTTGCCGCCATGCATCTCGACTAATTTATGGTTCACCAAAAGTGCAAACTGTGCCGTCATTTCCTACATAGTTACAGTCAGTAATAGTCACGTTATCTACACTTTCGTAATAAATCATAATTCCACAACTGCAATTATTTTCAAATGTAGAATTACTTATAGTGACCTGATATTGATCGTCGTCGTTTTCGGGGTTGACCATTATACCATTACCGACAGGGGGCCAGGGGTATCCAGTAGAACAGTGGGTATAAGTTATCGTACAGCCCTGGACTATCTGTGCCATTGCCGTGTGGTCGGTGCCGCTCCTGCTTAAATATATGGCATTTGCACCACCCAGGTCTTCAAAATCTTGACCTTCTAGAGCTTCACCGGTATTACTAAAAGTACAATTGCTAATTGTACAGGAACACTTCAACTGTATAGCACCACGATTATCGGTAAAATTACAATCGTGTATATTCAGGTTTGATATACTGTGGTTGCGGCCAGATAACACTATGCCGTTGTTGTCGCTAAAAGTGCAGTATCTTATTTCAGGGTAGCCTTCATCGCAAGCAAACGCGTAAGAATAATTGTTTATAAAAGTACAATACTCAATTATCGGTGAACCACCTTCTTCAAGAGCAATTGCTCCATCGACTGCCGTATTACCTGAAGAGGCATTATCAAACGTACACCCACTTATTGTAGGCGAACTGTTGAGAATTCTAATTCCAGGGCAGCCTAAAGCATCTAAAACTATCTCACCAGAAATAGTACAGTTAACGACTTCAAGTGAACCGCGTGCATCTTCAAATGTGATGCTATCTGCTATAGTATCATGGTCGAAAGTACAATTTTTAATAAGTATCGGATATTCCCGTACCGGATCATCATCACCCCAACAATGAATGGCATCACTAGGAATTTTGGGGGTGGAGCTGGTACGAAGCTCTGTAAAACTACAGTTAACAATCTTAAACGGTAAATTATATGATGGTGGTGAGGGATATGCATCTGGATTAGCTACATAAATTGCCACCGAGCCCGTTGCGCAAGGTCCTTTAAGAATAAAGCCGTCAAAAGCTGCTCCATCTGCGCCATAAACACAAACATAATTCACTTTAACAAACGTTTCATTTGTTACCCAGTCGCGCTGAGCCGGTGAATTTTCACCATCGGGATCA
>Ga0114922_10005096_pt1 | contig 12148 bp, 17 predicted proteins | sample AartaG_FD_100975 | JGI IMG/M metagenome (GOLD analysis project Ga0114922, IMG submission 100975) | Deep subsurface microbial communities from Aarhus Bay to uncover new lineages of life (NeLLi) - Aarhus_00045 metaG | ecosystem: Environmental > Aquatic > Marine > Oceanic > Sediment | place...
GACTTTCCAGTTCTTAATATCTGTATTGCTGATTGTAAAGCAAAGGCATCTAACTCATGTTTGTTTTTTCTATATTTTTCCCAACCTATTTTCTCTGGAAGAGCTCCTGTTGTAAAACTTTTATGACTCGATGCTAACGACTGAAATTTATGTCTATATTCATGCGCTAGTACTTCAGCAAGTCCTCTAAAGAATTGATTTTTAGCTATATCAAAGAAATCATGGAACTTTCCTTCTTTTGCAAATCGTTTGAAATACTTTGAGTATCCAGGAACATAATCCACTATAAAATCTAATTCATCTGTTATTCCAGCACTATCTATTAGTGGGTTCCAATGGGTACCGGACGATGGTCCTTTATCAAATTGTATTCTCTTTTTCCTAAAGGCTGCATTTAAATATATTGCTATATCTTTATCACTCATCTGAAAATGATTCTTTTTCAATACTCTATATAAGTCATGCATTTTGGGTTGTAAGTCTTTAACAACCATTTCAAACTCAGCAGACTCTACTAAGTAATCATCAAATCTCATTTTAGTACCATCCACTAAGAGTGCTTTTTATTGTGTCTATTGATGTGATATTTGGGTCTAAGTACTTCCAACCATTTTCTTTCATCTTTTTTATTTTTTCTTGTCCTATTGGATTCTGAACTGGTGAATTATAGAAGTTACCCATGAATTTAAATGCATTCACAACTACTTCCTCTGTTAACTCACCCTTATCATTATCTACTTCCATCCATGTATCGAATTTACCTCTATAAAAATTCTTATGTTTTTGTATATCAGCGTATATCTTTTTTATGAACTCTGGTTTTACTTCTCTACCTGTTTTTGCTTCTCGTTCTAATGCTCTTTCTACGGATGTTTCAAGGGAAGTATTTACGAATATCATGGCGGTATCATATCCCATTGACTCAAGGATATGTTTTCTTTTCATAATTGTAGATGCTGAACCGGCTGTACCATCAATTGCAAGGGGTAACATTGAGTTGATGTATCCAGCTAGTTGGTTCTTACTTATTGTTTTTACTTTACTGCTTACTTTAGGCCAATCTGAGTTCCACCACTCTTTAAATAATGGATATGCTTTATCTGTGTTTACCCAACGAGGTTCAATAGAACCAGATTTAACACTATTAAGTACTGTAGTTTTACCAGCGCCTGGGTGACCAGCCATAAAAACAGCTTTGAAGATACCTTTATCATTTATACCTTCTATTACCATGAATTTATCTAATCTCATTCTACTCCTTCTTCCTCTAAATTATCAATTAGCATTTCAAAATGACTCACTATTTTCATATCTTCTGGTCCAGCATTTCTTTTAGACATATGATCCCTGAGTGTTTTTAACTCACGCCTCATGTTAATTATATTCTGTTGGTGTTGTTGATATAACTGATAATATCCAGTTACTTCTATACCAAACAGTCCTTGTAATATATGTCTTACATGTGAAGTTAAACCAAGAGTTGACTTATCTAATATTAAAAGAAATGCAGTCATTTCTTTTTTGTTTATTCTACTAAGAGAAGACTTCATGTCACTGACAAATCCTTGTTTTGTCTTTTTGTCTTTCATATCAGTTGAAGCATAAAGCACTGCTGCTCTGAAAAAATCAGATGTTGTTGAACCAACATCTTTTAAAAAGTCAAATATACTATCTGATCTATTGATTCTAAGCCCTAACCTTTTAGCAGCTAGTCTAATTTCTTCAAATTTTTGATTTGACATTTCACTCAGCATAACTGCTTCACATATAGTAACATATTCAGTAAGATATGTAAACTCTATTGGTTTTACGTACTCATCAAATCTCATTCTTCCTCGTCTTTTTTCTCTTTCTTTTTCTTAGGCTTTTCTTCTGCCGGTGCTTCTTCTCCGCCTTCTTCTGCTGGTGGTTCTGCTGTAGCCGCCATAACATCTAATGCTGGAACAACTGGTCCGGCTGCTTTTGTTTCAGAATCGACATTTTCCCACTTGTCTAATTTATCTTCAAGGTCTTTCATAATTGATTCATCAGCATCACTTTCAGTTCCTTTGCTTTTTTGAGCGGCGATAGCATCTTTGATTGCTGTGATATTTTTCTTTACTTCTTCATCAGAATAATCCTGACCTACTTCTGGCTCTCCAATATTAAGACCTTTCTTTATATTGTCTCCTTCATATAAGAATCTTGTTAATCTCATTTTTACCCCTTTTTATTTCCATCGTCTAGTCTAGTCAAGAACTTAGCGATTCGTCTGTCACCAAACCACCATGTGACACATGATACAGTTAAGTATAGTACTATATCCATTATGTGTGTTAATATTGCCATAGCAGCTGCTGTGTCCATCGCTGACATACCAGCTGCACCAAGTACTTGATATGCTGTGAAGGCCAAGAACAATGTAGCACCAGTAAATAGCCATGTGATACCCGGTCTTGTGAAGGCTTTAAGAAAATCAACCATACCAAATAGAAATGCTATAAGTACTCCAACTGGTATAGCAATAAACTTTACCCATCCTGTCACAGAAAATAGTTTATCAATCCATTTCTGACTAAACATATTTTTGTTACCAAGTTCTATACTCTTCAAGTAGGCATGAGAATCCGCTAATTCAATGGCTGCTTCTGCTTCTACTTGAGTCACCTTTATGTTTGCTTCTGTCTCAGCAATCATAGCCTTGGTGTTTTCTTTTACCATGATTACTTCATGTTCGTTTTTAAGTTTTTGAATTTTGTAGTTTGTTATTGAGGTGGTTATTGAACCGATTAAACCAGTTATGCCACCGAATATTAAATTAAATGGTAATGCCATTTCTCCCCCTCTTACATTTTATCATTAGAATATACCTTTCATAAGATTTTTTACATCAGTTCTAAGAAAAGACAATAGATCAAATGGTGATTCACCAGCTTTAACAACGGCTTCAATTTCTTCTACTCTTCTCTTTAACTTTTTTATATCTTGTACTGTAACCTTTTTCTCAGTTAGCATTTGTTCATATGCTTCTAATATTTTATCTTTTTTCATGTGCCCCCGCCTATTACATGCAAGTTAAATGGTTGCATGTCTGTCAATCTCATAAATTTATTTACAGTCACTCTTGAATTAAGTACTGCTTTTTGTCCACCCAGTGTTCCCATTTTCTGACCCAATAATATACACCCTCTTACATGAGTCTTATATCCTTTACTTACATCACCAGCATAGTTACCTGAATGTATCAGAATATAACTTCTTCCTTGAACCTTTGTTACCCAATATATTTTTCCATATTTAGGCGATGCTCTTTGAATGACTTTATATTGTCCCTGAGGTATACATGATATACTTTGATTATTATCTCTCCAAGGAAGTTCTAAAGTAAAACAATTGAAGTCATTCATAACTAACATTCCGTTAGTTCCTTGGTCACTAAAACCAGTTCTAATTAAAAACACTTGTTGTTCCATTTTCACCTCACTTACTTGCCCAGGTTGTGAAACCCATATAGGCACCTATTACTGATACCATACCGAAGTAGAACCAAGTTATTACATCACTTAATAATGCAAGGCGTGGTTCCGGAATAACAAAAAAGGCTAGTAAGGTAACAATTAGCATAGAGACCATTGCTGTCCATGCCATCCTTCTTCTGTTTTTCCATCTTACCTCACCATTTCCATTACTCTTGATCTTTTCTTCAGACATAGTAAACCTACGGATTAATACTATACTTATTTATATTATTTGGGCATAAAAAAAAGCTCTGTGAAATTAATCACAGAGCTTTAAAACTTATTAGACGGGACTATTTAAAATTCTTTTGGTTTCGCGGCCGCGCCGCAGCCAGGTTCTTGGTCGTCCGAGCGAACCGAAATAACTTCTACTATCTATTAAGTTTTTGTTTCTTTTCCAGTCTTTCTTGTTTTCTTCTTTTTCTTTCTTTGTTTTTAATCCAGCGCATTTCGTTATTATATCTAACATGAGCTGGTTTACGGGTGGCTCTGCCGATTTTGCGTTTGCCACCACCAGATTTAGACTTGGTACCCAATAAAATCACCTCCTATTTAGGAATGTTCAGTCATTGGGTACCTCCTCTATTTTTACTGTCTTTACTCATATTTGAATTTCCTTGATCTGGTCAAGTACTTCTCCACCTCTTTCAATGCTCTCAAGGATGGTGAAAATCTTATCATTCCAACCAGTTATCATGTGAACATCGTCCTGTTTTAGATCAATAGGGGTTTGACCATACGAACCTAAATTGAACAGGTAGAGTTTAGCATACGGGTTAATTGTGCTTTTATATAATTTCCACTTTTCGTTGACTCCTCTAAGGTCGCTGTTACCACGACCATACATTTGTCCGTCAGTGAAATAGAAAACCCTATCAAAAGTTTTCTTTTCTCTAAGTGCCCATGAAAGCACTTTGTATCCATGAGTTGCGTAACCAACTTCTCCTTCTCTACCATGGACTTCATTGGTTGCGGCAAGGACATTTTCAACTGGTATATCGGTTAAGACTTTCCAGTTGTCCCCGAACATCCCGATTACTGAATTTGGAACTCTTGCTTGTACAAGCATTCCGAGTAGAGCACCAATGTCATAGTTTTGAATTGTTGACTTTTCTGAAATGGTTGACTGCATCGACCCGGAAACGTCGGTAGCAACCAAAACAGTATTATTTGCCAACATTGGAATATTCTCAATGGATATTAGAACAGCCTTTTCAAGTGCTTCTAAAAGAATTGGTGTAAACAAACTATTGTTTGCTTGGTTGAAATCATCACCCCAACCCCATCTGTTAGATGGACCTCCACCAATACTTCTATAAGCTGATAAGAACCTGAATGGAAATTGTTTACTGTTCCTAACTTCGTCGGGATCAGCAATTCGATCAGCAACTTTGTTAAGCCAAATTTCAGAAACACCTGCATCGAGGAAGTTTCTCAAATTTCTTATCATAGCCATGTAACCGATCTTACCCGATTGGATAAGTTCTTCCCATACTGCCTTCTTATCTTTACCTTCTTGGCCCGCTTTACTTAGCTGTGTTTCCCAAGTATACGGAGTAGACAGATTGTTTTGTGCTATCTTTTCAAACAGCACTTTTTGGGCTTCTGTTCTTGGTTTTGGGTGAGTCAAGAATAAAGCATCACGCAATTTGATTTCACCGTTGCGATTGTACTTCGCAAATTGGTATTCATCAAATTTGAAGAAAGCGTCAGCGACACCTTTCCTTAACTGATTAGATAATTTGTAGACTTTCTTTTCTACATTATGTCCACCTTTTGACTCAATGAATCTCGGCGCTAAGCTATTAGCCTTAACATAGTAAGACAATAACTCGGTAATTTCGTCTGCACGACTTATTACCTTCCCGGCCAATCTTCTCAACAGATTATCCCCTTTATGGCACTTAGCCAATTCAACCGTTAAAACCATCGGAATGGTTCTAAGGTTCATTTGCGTTCTTGCATATACTGCAAGTTGCGCAACAAAAACAGGATCACACTTTCTAATTAAAGTTTTGATCTTGTTTATTTGATCGTTTGTGTTTGGTGTATAGTACTGCGGTGTGAGAATGCTAGCACACGTACAAGCATATAACTCCATTTCTGGAGTCATTTTAAATCCTTGTCCACCTGATAACATTTCTTCTTTTTGACTTGCTGGTTTGTTAAATCTTGTCATAAAAACAGATACCTCCTAATATTAAACGTTAAGGACTACATATAAAAATTGTGGATTATAGCCACCAAGGGGAACCCTAGTTTAGTAATACTTGATTTGATTCCTGTTATATAAAGCAACTGGGTTATGGTTGGTGTTTTTACATCGACCATTACGATGTCGTACCGTCGTGTACACGATCAGTACTCCTTTGCTCCATCTGTCGATTCCGTAGAATCGCCTGTCATCTATTCGAAGTATCCCTTGCCTACGATACCACAATTATTGCAAGTTGTGAAATGGTAAAGTACTGCCGCCAAGAGTTGACTAACTCTTATCTAATCCATCCCAGATTTGTGATGGATTGAGGTTTAAACCCCCAAAGATAAGAGCCGGTAGGTAAACTAAGTTACCCACCTAATAGCTTTTTGTTCCGTTGCCCGAAGGCTTGGATCAAAATTGCTGATATTCTCAGTATCGAAGTATCTCTTAACTACGCTATTACCATTTTGTATATAATATTTATATCACACGTGGAGTAAAAAGTAAACTTTTTCTTTTTACATGTCCTGTTGGGCTTCCTGCTCATCAGTTTGATCCACACTATTTAATAATTCCATTTCTTCTGCTAAAGTTAAATCTTTTGTGAAATCTAGTTCTTCCACTTCTGCTTCCAACTCTAGCCGTTCTGCTTCTGATAAGAAGCTGTTTGTTTCTATTTTATCATCGTCGTCTTTATCTTTCTTTGACTTATCCGGCCAATTATCTTTGCCGACAGGTTTATCTTGTTGCCATACACCATTTACATACTTACCATCACCACCATAACCACCGTACCCACCATAACCACCTTGATAAGATGGGTAATATGTTGTGTATGATTTCTTTGTTAGTTTTGGTTTGACTGCTTCGATAAACTTTTCATCATCAAAGTCAAGATTAACTTTCAATCTTACATTCACATCAATTATTTTGTATGCTCCACATGGTGTTTTAAATCTAAACTGTCCGGCTAATCCACTGTGAGACACAACTATTGAAATGTTATGGTTTCCATTTATATAATCATGGTCTGTTCCAGAGAAGTTATGACCCATTGAGTGATGTGAGTGAATAACACCAATTACGGATAAGTTATTGTACTCTTCACATTCTACATCATCAACCCTTGCAGTTGAAATGCTTTGGTCTGGAATAAAAATATCTTCAACTTCTCTTGATCCCTTTTGTCCAAGTAGATAAGCTAACCACTCGATTGCTGAGTACTCTTTCATCAGTGTATCAACTTTTCGTTTTGCAAGAGGATAGAACCAAACATTTGCCTTTTCTGGTGCTTTGCTACACTCAGTGACGCAATCAATTTCAACTTCCCATGAATCACCGGCTGCGGCAGTTGTTTTATTTATCACTGCTTGGTTTTTGGCTGCTTGGCTCACTGTTGTTTGTCCTTTGTTTTTATTCTTGTTTTTATTTTTATTTTTTCTTCTTTTGCTCATATTTTTATCCAATACCGTATATGTGTGTCTGCAATAACTACAAGAAAAAGTACTCTGATTTGGAATAGAGTTCACTTGTTTTTTTGCAGTCATTTTTTTGCAAAATTTACACTCGTGATTTAGTTGTGTCATATCTTCATCTCCTGAATTTATAAAGTTCTGACACGCTTGAAATAACTTCCTTAGTATCATATTTCATTACCTTCCCTACTGCTAATGCGGCAACAATTGTCGCCGGAACAACCCATGATGGAACGACTTGGTATCCATCTTCTGATTCACCCCACTCTGCTACAGAATTATGAATGGAGAAGCCTTCACCATCATAACCAGCTTTGAAGTATCTTGCGCCTATTTCCTCAGCGATTGATTGATTCTTAAGCTGTGCCTCGTATTTGTCCGTACAATCTATGACCCAGTCTGTTTTCTCTGCGGACAACTCGGAGTACTTATATGGAAATGCATAAACATCACACTCTGGCCGTAGTGTATTAATCATCGCTCTGGTAATATCAGCCTTGTTCCTACCAATGAATTTCAACTGGAGGTCTATCCTATTGAGATTATGTTCCTCAAAAGTATCTGGATCGAATAGGTAAATTGGATCAATACCAGACATAGCCGCAAACTTGGCTACCCAGTATCCTATTCCTCCGCAACCTACAATGGTCACAGACTGATTTTGTTTTAAATCCAAAGTGCTTTGTCTTGTGTACAGATTCATTTCACAATTCCTTTATTATAATGACCAGACTTCTCCATCCTCACGTCTTATTTCTTCGGTTATACCGCTTCTGCGAGTTGTTTGGTTTAGTGTTCCCATTTTTTGTGACTTCTTTGATTCGACAATATGTCTACCTAAAGTGCTTTTTCTTGGAAGTCCTCTTGGGTTTTGATCGGCAATAGAACCCGTGTTAATATTTTCAAGTACTGCTTCTGCTTCCCTTGCAATTTTGATAATATCAGTTGGGCTTCTCCATGTATGCTGGTTCTTCCATTTTCCCCAGCAATCAGGTCTACTTTGGTGATAATGACTAAAGTAGTCAAGACCTATTGGTTTTCTTGTTGATACAGATGTTACAGTTTGTTTAGTGGTTTCTATCATAAAAACAACATTAGAAATCATCTTCTTGGAAAACTTCGGATCAATTTGTTTATGATCTAAAGTTTTTGGCCAATAAACACCTTGTACCAACCATATTAGACGGTCAGGACCATCACCCTTGACAACAGAAAGTCCTTGTTGAGCATGGGTATGGTTTATTTCTGGCATAGGACAGGACCGATTTAAAATATCTTTTAACTCTTTTTCCTTTCTCCTATATTCCATTCTCATAGAGTGGTGATACTCAGTTATTTCGTTAATTTTGTCATTAATCTTCTGCTTGATTAATCGTTGTTGCTCGTTTAACTTCTGGCGAAATTCCTCTTTAATTTCAGATACTTCAGGAATTGCTGTGTTACTAACAACATTTAACTTGAGTAATTTATCACCGACTCTTATGGATAGTCCATCGGATTCTATTTTATCTATATCCACACTGTCGAGACAATCGAACATTATATTTTTATCGCGTTCTGCTCTAACCGCAATGTCTTCCATTACACTCATTCTCCTCTAACAATAAATTAGGGGGCTTTCGCCCCCTGTGATTTTCAGCCGGAATTAACCAGCGACGTCATAGGGACGAAGTTCGATCATGGCGCCCTCAGTGATCTGAGCCGGTATTTCTGAAGGTTTTACTTCAGAACCATTGTAGTAAACACGGAACTTACCAAGACCTGCATCACGTGCAGTTGCCTTGATGGTTTCTACCGCGTTCGCTCCCGGTTGTACGGAAACATTCGCGCCGTTTACTCTAATGAAACTACCGGGTGCATCAGGTCTTTCCCTGATCGTTTCTTCCTCTACTCCGACTTCTTGATCCCAGTATTGATCGTTGTTCATTTTTCACATCCTCCTTTTGACTATTTTACACCTATTATAACTGATTTGACTCCAAAAGTAAACCTTTTTTATAGTTCCTTTGATAGTAAGCAGTACTTTTCTGAGTCGTCCATCAGTTTGGTATAGAGCATTCCTAATTCTTGCTCTTCTTTATATGTTAATTTTAATTTAAAATCGTCTCTGTCTCCGATAACGCTCATCAAATTTACCATGCTTTTATAATCGAATGATAAAGTTAAATTTTCCTTCTCACAGTCAGCCAGTTCAAACTTTAATCCATTTGAATATTGGTTGGTCTTGTCTGAAGTATCAATCGCCATCACTCCATTATTGATTTCAAAATAAACCTTTCCAAATCTGGCTCCGATCTTTCTGATTTTCTTAAAGATTTCTTTAAAGTTTTCATCCACATCCATATTGAAAAACCAATCAACATCTTCTTTTATGTTGTTAGTTCCTAATAGACTAACTACAAGTGGTGAACAGAAACCAATATTACTTCTTTGTTGTCCATCAATCAGAGTCATTCTATTTTCATATAATTTGACTGTTACTGTTTCATTATCGAATAAATTAAGAAACGGTATGACTCCCTGTGATGGGTCTGAAAAATTAAAATCTACTTCATCGGTGACATCAATTACATCATTTTGTATATCAAGTAATGCTATTGTATTACCATCACTTGCTATCATATTTGTTTTGACTTTATTACCACCAAATCTTAACTGCACAGTTTCTATGCTGAAATTTACCGTAGATTTTCTTATAAGTTCTTTGAAATTCTCAACATTAATTCTCACTAATTTTCTCCCCAAAAGCCAGAACCCTTTTTGCTTCCCTTTTCGATAGGAAAGTACCTATCATAATTGATTCTAACTTCTTTTTTGTTTTCTTGTCTTCCGGTGTCTTCTTCACCCATTTGATGAATCGACGACCTTTTGGTATTTTACTCATATAGTAATTATATATTATATCATCTGGCAGGGTAAATTGTAAACGAACTATTTTGTCCACTATATTAATAAGATGTTTGTCATGGCTTAACCACAACGAGATCATATATGCTGGCGCAATTTTCTTATCATAAGGATATTTTTCTGTTTTTGTATAAATCTGATTTAGAAAATCAAATAGTGTTGGCCCTTTAGGCTTCTGTTTCGTCTTTGGCATCTTTTTCCAATAACCCCTTAATAAATTGATAAGTCAATGGATGGTCAATTTTACCAGCTACTTTTTCTTCCGTTAAATAATGAGCCATCCACTCATCTTCAATTACTTCTTCTTTTGATACTTCACAGTACTTAATTACACCATCGTCGAATCTTAAAGTTATCATTCCATATATCCTTCGGCCTTCATCCAGCCTATGACTTCTTTTATTTCATCTTCTGTTGGTACTACATCACCAACAACCTCTAGTGCTCTTTCCATATCAGGAATTTCAAATGGACCCTCTGATAATATACCTTTATCAGTTAAAGTATTCAAAGTTATAATTACTGATAGTAAAACCCTTTCTTCTCTTTCCCAACTTGTTTTCTCTAAAATATCTTCAAACATATCACACCACCTTTTGGAATATCATTTGTACGAACATCTGCATAAAATTAATTTCTTTAATTGGATAGAAAGTATTTCTATTTAAGTGCTCACCTACTAAAAGTATAGCACCACCCGGTTCTTTAAACTCACCGGCATTTTCATATAAGTACTTGAATAAATCTGGATAGTCAATGTAGTTACTCTTCAATTCTTTCCTAACACTTTCAACATCTTGTTTCAGCATCAGCATTAGAATTTTCTTCCAGACATCCTCTGAAACACTAAGTCTTGATCCTACTAGCTTTTTATTTATAGTATTTAACTGTAATACATTTATAGTTTTTCTAATGTCCGGATAACATTTTTGAACTATTGCAATAACATCTTCGGCTTTATACTTTACTTTCTCCAATTTCAAAATTTTAAGGCAGAGCTTTCCAATCTCTTTGGCTGGTGGGTTATCAATTTTTATTGTTTGACACCTCGACTTAATCTCGTCTATTATATTATGTTCGTAATTACAAAGAAGTACAAACCTTGTAATTTTCTGAACGTCTTCCATCAATTGTCGAAGCATCTTTTGAGCTCCCTGTGGTCCAGAGGTTAGAGAGTCTGCCTCATTAAGTACTACTATTTTCAAATCTGTCATTGACATGGAAGTGGCGAAAGGTCTTATTCTTTCCCTTATGGCATCTATACCTGTGGCATCAGAAGCATTTATCCACATCTTGTCAAATCCAGTGTGTCTAAGCATTATATTTGTAAATGTACCCTTGCCCAATCCAGCGTTTCCATATAACAATAAGTTAGGTACTTCTTCCAATGCTTTTTTTAGTACTGGTTTTATATCATCATTTAAAATCATTTCGTCTATTGTTGTTGGCTCATAGGCGAAAGTCCAAATTCTCCTGTCTATCATAATCCCCCTGTTTCCGCAATTTCATCTGGTACATCATCATTATATTCTGTCTGTTCTTCATTATGTCTTACACAGACTGTATGGTATGAAACATTACATCCTGTATTACATCCTATGCCGAATGGATGAACTTCTGCATGGTCACAATTACATCCTGATAGTACATCAGGACAGTGCATGAGTATTACTTCTTCGTCTTCTTCATTTTCATCATATTCCTCAAACCATGACTTATGATAATAGAATCCTTCCTCGCCTTCTTCATTTTCATCATCGGCCGCCCAGAGGTATTCATCTTCTGGTTCTACTTCTTCCTCTGCTTCTAGCTTTTCTAGCTCTTCCGCATAGTCATTAACAAAGTCATTTATATCCATCCACGCTTCGTTATCCCATGAGGAATCAATATCTACAATAAATTGCTCTACTGCATTTTGTGCTATTTCACCCATTTTAATAAATAACTCGTCATCCATCCACTTTTTTAGTCTGTCCTCTGGAATCTTTTTTAATTCATCCTTCCAGTCCTCTTGGATTTTATGAACGAAATACTTCATCACTATTTTCTTTAGAATTTTTTCCATGTCC
>Ga0114922_10005097_pt1 | contig 12148 bp, 11 predicted proteins | sample AartaG_FD_100975 | JGI IMG/M metagenome (GOLD analysis project Ga0114922, IMG submission 100975) | Deep subsurface microbial communities from Aarhus Bay to uncover new lineages of life (NeLLi) - Aarhus_00045 metaG | ecosystem: Environmental > Aquatic > Marine > Oceanic > Sediment | place...
AAGACCCGATCGAGATGACTTTCAGCCCAGTCTCTCCCAAAGCATCAAGGAGTCTCAGTTTCTCCGAAACAGGGATGTCTTTGCTCTCGATCTGTAAACCTTCCCGCATCGTGTCGTCCCTGACCGCCACCGACTTTGGCAAGCCATTCATGGTGACCTCCTTCGTAATGCCGGGAAACCGCAATCGGCACACTTGACCACCCAGGACCTCAGCCAGACCCTGCTCGGTGAACATAATGGCCCAACGTTTCCCCGACGACAGCGTTTTCGTGCCAGGGCTTCCGGTGGCGTGAGGGGTCCATGAGAGCCCTGGGGTTGCTGTCAAACTCGAGTAGTGGTATCTCTTCCATTGCCCGTATCTCCGTTAGAGTCCTTTCCACTCGTCTCTCAGGATACCGAAGCCAACGTGGTCATGGTATTGGCCGTTCCTGAACACCCCTTCTCTCTGTCGGCCCTCCTCTCGAAAACCTACCCTCTTGTGCAACTTGATGCTGCGTTCGTTGAAGGAAAAGGCAGAGGACGAGACCCGGTGCAGATTCAGTTGCCGGAAACCGTAATTGAGAATCAGTCGGGTGGCTTCGGTGCCGTATCCCTTGCTCCAGTAGTCCTTCTCCCCGATGGCGATTCCGAACATGGCACTATGGTCCTTCGGGCTGATGCCGTGCAATCCAATGGTTCCAATGGTTGTGTTGCTGTCACCATCTGTCGCCTCGATGACGAAGTGCACATCGGTGCCCGCGCTGCCCCTGGTGGCCAGGTCCTCAATCCACTTCTCCTCGGCCATTTCGGTCATCGGCAGGTACATGCTGAGGTATTGAATCACTTCCGGGTCGTTGAACCACTTCAGGAAGTGACTGATATCGGATCTCTTCACCGGCCTTAGCAGAACCTTCTCACCCTTTAGCATCTGTACTCTCCTCTCGGGCTTCATCGGCACGCCGACGCCGTACCAGACCTCCCGTCACTGGCTGTACCTGCGTCTACATCACAGGCAAAGCATAGCACCCTGGGTTGGGATGGTCAAAGCAGATACAAAGAAGCGAACCACTTCCGGGTCACACAATATGGCTTTCTGTGCAATGATCATTCCACCAGCGTGCTTTACTTTCTGATGTTCTGTTGCGCCCGGGCACGCCGGGTTTCTTGACACCCGGCAGTCATTCAACTAGAATTCCTCCGCCGGTTGAAATGGGAAATTCCGGCAAAAATGAGCACGACGTCGTTGAGCGGAAGGTCGTTATCGGCTACTTCGTCATGCTTTGCCGGATACTGGTGACCTTCCGGATGGAACTGGAGCCGGGCTTCAAGGTATAGGTAGAGTATCAGGCTGAATAATCCGAGGGAGTGAGGACGACATGCTGTTTGACAGTATACGCATCGGGAAGATGGTTCTGGAGAACCGGCTGGTGATGCCGCCGCTGGAGACCAACCTTGCTAATGATGATGGTTCTGTCTCCCAGCGCACTCTGGACCACTACGAGCGGCGTGCTCGCGGCGGTCCGGGGCTCATCGTCGTCGAATGCACCTCTGTCGACCCGGTGCATTTTCACCGTAACCAGCTCAATATCAGTGACGACCGGTTCATCGATGGGCTTTCGCGGGTGGCTGAAGTCATCAAACGGCATGGTGTCCGGGCGGCTATCCAGATTCAGCACCCCGGCCGGCAGATAGTCCTCCCATCGGTACAGTCGGTGGCGCCGTCGCCGCTGGCATGTCGCGCCATACCCCGAGTGCCCAGAGAGCTGACCATTGATGAGATTGAGGAACTAGTGGAGAGGTTTGCCGAGGCAGTGAGAAGGGCCAGGGATGCCGGCTTCGACGCGGTACAGTTTCATGGTGCCCATGGCTACCTGATCGCCCAGTTCATGTCCGCCTGGTCGAACAAGCGTACCGACCGCTACGGCGGTGATGTCTACGGCCGGGCCACCTTCCCCCTGGAGATTATCGCCCGTACCCGTGAGAAAGTGGGCACGGACTACCCCCTTATCTTCCGTTTCTCCGGAGATGAGTACGTACCTGAGGGCAGGGGAATCGACGAGTCCAAAGTCGTTGCACGACTGGTAGAAAAGGCAGGGATAGACGCCATCAGTGTCTCCGCCGGGACGTACGATAGTGGAGAGTGGACCAGCCAGCCAATGCTGATGCCTCGCGGTTGCCTGGTGCCACTGGCAGCAGAGATAAAGAGCGTCGTGGATGTGCCGGTGGTGACGGTCGGCCGGATTCACAGTCCGCGGTTGGCCGAAGAAATTTTGCAGCAGGGCAAGGCTGACCTGATCGCAATGGGCCGACCGCTGTTCGCCGACCCCGACCTGCCGATGAAGGCCAGGGAGGGCAGAGAGCGCGAAATCCGCCACTGCATCTCGTGCAACACCTGTATGCGAAGTCTTTCCGACAGTGGACCGGTCATATGCCTCATGAACCCCGAGTTGGGGCGAGAGGGTGTACCGGAGGTGAAGGCACCTCAGCCGAGGCGCGTACTTGTGGTCAACGGCGGTCCCGCAGGCATTGAGGCGGCTCGCGTCGCTGCTCTGCGAGGTCACCGGGTGAAGCTCTGGGACGAGAGACCCTCACTCGGGGGACGCTGGTCGTGGTTGCTCAAGCCATACATCGCCAGCCGCCTGAAACTGCTGGCGGAGATAGGCGTGACTGTGGAGCTGGGCAAGACGATTACGCCACAAATAGTCGCCCGGGAGAATCCGGAAGTGGTGATTGCCGGACGGGGACTCAAGCCCGAGATTCCCCTGATCCCCGGGATGGATGAGATAGAGCCGGTACAGGCAGACGACATCCTCGTCGAGAAGAAAGAGGTGACGGGCAGGGTGGTCGTTCTTGGTGGCGGCAGCACTGGCTTCGAGGTTACGAACATGCTGGTGCAGCGTGGTCGCCAGGTGTGTATTGTTGAGGAAGGCGCCAGTCTCGGAGTGGGCCTTGAGCCGATGACGGGAACCGTGCTGCGACGGCGGCTGGTAGACCGTGGTGTTGTCTTCCAACGCCGTGCTCGAATCATACGGATTGCCGGCATGACGTTGGTTTTTACCGACGAGCAGGGAGCCGAGCAGCAGCTTCCCTTCGACCATCTGGTGCTGGCACTCGACTGGCAGCCGGAGGACAGCCTTGTGGACTCACTACGCGGCGGTAACTACCGGTTGATTCCGGTCGGTCCGTACCAGCAGCCGGTCCGCTACGTCCGGGCGTTCCTTGAGGGAACGACTGTTGGCCGAGAGATATAGCGGGACCGGCCCCTCATTCATTGGAGCAAGTCGAGAATGGTAGCTTCCATAATTGCCATCACTGGTGCCAATAGTGGGACCTTTCTTGGCAGAGGGGGTGGATATCCAGTCCCTTATACAATCTGGTTTCCGGATTATGTTACAATCCTTAATGGCAGGTCAGCCCGGAACAGCCGAATCTGATAGAAGGAGAAACGAGAAATGGCAGACGAACCCAGGTATTTTCAGGTCGAGAAGGACGGGGCGGTAGTCACCTGGAGGTTCAATAACCCACCAAAGAACCTCTGGAACGCGGAGACAGGGCCGGAGTTCTACGCTCTTGCTCAGGAGTTCTACAAGGACCCCGAGTTGCGGGTCGGCATCTTTACCAGCGCCATGCCGGATGTCTTCATACAGCACTACGATGTTTCACTGCTGGTCAAGGCGGGAGAAACGCTCCAGGAGACGGCGCCCCCTGCGGAGCGACCGCGCCGTGTTGGTTTTCTGACTGATTCCAAGCCGATCATCGCTGCAATCAACGCCCCGGTTGCCGGTGGCGGCCTGGAGCTAGCGATGGGCATGGTAGTACCGATCGACTTTCGCTTCATGTCACGATCGGCCACGGTAGCCCAGCCTGAGGTCGGTGTCGGCATCCTCGCCGGGGGCGGAGGGACGCAGCGCATGCCCCGCCTAATTGGTATCGCCAGGTCGTTGGAACTACAGTTGACCGGCCGGCGGGTCTACGCTGATGAAGCGGAGCGCATCGGCCTGGTTACCAGGGCGTGTGATCCGGAAAGACTGATGCCCGAGGCACTGGCATTTGCCAGGGAACTGGCAATGCGACCTCCGCTGGCGGTCCATCACATCCGGCGCGCGATCTACGAAGGCATGAGCATGTCGCTCGATGACGGACTCGCCCTGGAGTCCGAACTGATGCGAGAACTAATGCAGAGTGATGAAGCCCTGGAAAGAATGCGTGCCTACGTGGCCGGTGGGCAGAACTCACGACGCATCGTGGAAGAGGAGAGTTCCAGCTAGAGGTAAAGCAACTAGTCGAAGCAGCCGTTGTGCTGCGGGGGTAGCCTTTCTCTCAAGAACCAGTGCAGAACTCATTCGCAGAGTTCTCCGATGCTGCCGATAGCTTCTGGGAAGAACATGACTCTACTGAACGGAAGGAGAGACTCGCTCGAAACCTGGGCGGTCTGGATTCCGCTTGACCCTGATGGTCTCCCGGACGGCGACTCCATGCTGGTGTTACAGAGCTTCCACTTTGATCCCACGATCACCAACTTCGCCCAGAGCGACGTGATGAGCTTCACCGAGTACTTCCTGGGCAATCAGATGGGCGCTCCGTTACCGTCGACCCCGTAAGCAGGAGACCCCAGAGAGAGAAACGCAGGAGGTGCACGTACAGCGTGACGAGGTGACGCGGGCACCACTAGAAGGCCCTGGCAGTGGCCGTGTTCATGATATTCCGCGTCCCGAGATTGCCCTCACCCGGCTCCAGCTCACCGAGTTGTTACTGGAGGACCTGGGGATAAAATACCTGCCACCCACCGCCGCCGAGGACTTGCTGGAAGTCTTCGTGTGCCGCAACGAGAAAGATGCGATCATCCTGACCAGCAACCGGCCCATGGAAGGATGATGGGAGACGCCGCGGCCGCCTGGTGTGCATATTCGGTCCGCCCCAACCTCAGAATGACGAATGACCTACTTGCCCCTTCTCCCGGACATGAACTCCCGAGGACCTTCGGTAGCGTCAATGGTCACGCCAGGCTTGGCCGGATACCAGTAGAAGAGGTCGCTACCCAGAGCGTCAAGCTCGCTAACCGATATTTTGCGGCCCCGATAGATAATCTCTTTGTGTGCTATCACCGAGGGCAACCCCATGGTGCACATGTACTCTGCCCACTCCATTGCCTCGTCCATGGCCTTGCCTTTGGGTATTACCTTGTTAACGAAGCCAATCTCGTATGCCCTCTGCGCTGAAATGGTCAGGTAGGGTTGCCTTCGCTGGAATTCACTCTTCTTTCAGGAGTTCTGCTATTCCATCTGCCAAATTGTAGGTGGGGGTCAGGCTAAGAAGGCTTCTCATCTTGGTCGTATCCGCCAGGGTGTGAAACACGTAATTCTTGATCGGGTTCTCAATGTATTCCGGTTTAATATTTTTGCCTAAGAGTTTGTTGAGAAGAGCCACGACCTCATTGAAGCTGTGGGATTTTCCCGTACCGACATTAATCAAGTCGTTTCTTAGATCGGAGTTCATCGCTGCCCGGCAAGCCCTGATTACATCCTTGATGAAGATGTAGTCCCTCGTCTGCTCCCCATCTCCAAATAAAACTGGCGCTTCGTCTCTTCTCATCTGCCAAAGGAATTGAGAGACCACGTTGGCGTATTCACCTTTAGCTTCTTCATGAAATCCGTAGATGCTGAAAAAGCGAAGCCCCACTGATTCTATTCCGTATAGGACGTGATATAGTTTTGCCAGCCTTTCAATGGATATTCTTGCCTCAGTGTAGTAATCTGTCACTTTTGGTTCCATATCTTCCTTGGAAGGCATAGGAAGCTCGTTGTAAATTGAGGATGATGAGGCGAAGACTACCTTTTTGACATTCTCTTTCTTGGCGAACTCAAATACACTGATTGCTTCATTGATTGACTCGCCGACCAGGTTATGGTTTTCCTTGTACATGGGAGTAGAAGAAGGAATCCCGATGTGAAAGATGTAGTCCATCCTGGGGAGACCAAGCGTCATAATCTGGCTGCATGGAGCGTCAATAACCTTAATCTGGCTCTCAATCTTTCTCAGGTTATCCATTGAACCCGTATGAAAATTATCCAGAATAACCAGTTCATACTCATTCACCAACTCTTCGGCAAGGTTTGAACCAACAAATCCGGCTCCCCCCGTTATCAAGACTCTCATTATTCACCTTTCAGCAAATCTTAATTATTCAATTCGTCGTCTATTCATGTGGGTTTGAAGATATCGTTGATATCGTATTCACGTTGCTCTGCGAGAGTCAGTGTTTACCATCTATAATAGACGGTTTCCTCTGCAAATACACCACAGATTACAGGTAAACGGGTCGTTTTATATAATTGGGAACCCAGGAAGAATAATGATGAATATCATGCGCCAAAGTAAAGCCGACTCCAGACGATTAAACGCGCATCATGCAAGTGACCAAGTGAGGAATAGTAGACGTGTATCAGGATCAAAGGTAGTAGAACCTTGCCTTTACTCAACGGTGATCAAGCTGTGCGTCTTCTCCATAAGAAGAATCCCAGCACACCAAGCACCAACACAGCAGCAATTATACCGATAATAAGACCCCAGTTAGTCGTTGGTTCAACTTCCTCTTCCACTACCGGTGCGATTTCCTCTTCTTCCTCTACGACTGGTGGTTCAACTTCCTCTTCTTCCACAGGTGGTTCAACTTCCTCTTCCACCGGTGGCACAATTTCCTCTTCCTCTTCCTCAACAACCGGTGGCACGACTGGTGGTGTAACTGGCGCCTCTTCCTCTTCCACTTCCTCTACAACTGGTGGAACATCAATAATGGTGAAGGGGGTTAAGTGGCTGATACGTCCCGTGATAGTATGGGTTACCGGATCAACTGTGATATCATCAAGAACAACCCACACACCAGCATCCTCATCCCACCAGGCGATGACCAGGTCTTCCGCAGCAACTCCTTCCGGTATATCAGCGGGGTCGTAGGTAATTGTGACCAGTACCGGTGGATCGAATGTGGCCCCGTCTGGGCCCAGGTCATAGGTAAGGCCAATGATATTCGCCCCCTGGGGTGGTGGTGGTGTTGCTGTCATCTCTTCTATGGTTATTTCAGAAATTGGGTTACCGTCCTCGGTTAAGGTAGTGGTACCTTCATCAATACAAAGCTCCAGATTGCCATCCCCAGATTTGCCACAAACTTTTTCAGTAATTATTCCTTCCTCGTCGATAACATCTGATACATCGATAACCCCTGGCTCTGGTGGTGGTAGCGGTCCTGCTACAGGCGCTGCCAGAAGTGTGAACGGGTACGGGTATGATAAGAACTGCTTCGGCTCCGGTGGTACGTCGATGCTCATCTGAATGGTGTACGAACCAACCGCTAAACCGGTAGGGTCAAACGTGATTAGATATCTTGGCCGCTCGGGCAGGAACTGATAACCGAACCCGTAGCCGTAACCACCCATATCGTCCCACCAGCTATGGTAGAAATGGCCGTAGCCCCCTTGCGGTTCCGCCGGAGAGTGACAATCTGACTTTCCGCAACTAATAAATTCTTCCGGGTCAAAGAACCGCCCGAACCCACCTTTGCCGTCATAGAGGTAGGCACCATAACCATTAATAAAATCCGGCTCCCAGTAGTAGTGTGGCTGGTAGCCAAAGCCAAAGGCAAGGAGGTCGTAGCCGTACCGCTTACCGTAGCCCCAACCCCAGCCAGGGTTAGCCGATGGCGCAGGTATGATCGTATTAAAATGACCACTTTGACTGAGTATGCCACCGTAGAAGCCGAATTTGGTCCAGGCTACTTCGTTACCGTTCTCATCGTGAACCAGGACCTTCAGGTCAGTGATAGGGATTTGTTCATCCTCAAGGAATTGATCACCCAGAAAACCGAAGTCGACTTCAGCTAATATTATAATCGGATTCCCGTAACTCATTGCAGGTAATTGTAAGGTCATCTCAACAGCTTGTGTAGGTTGAGGATACCACCAAAGACAAACAAGCCCGACTACAAAAGCAGCCGATACTGCCAGCACATTAAGAGTTCTGTTTTTCATACTTCTTCACCTATTGTAGGATAAACTAACATAGTATAGACTGTTTGTCAAGGAGTAAATGGAATATTTCTTCTGCAATGTTGAATTGTATCCTGCCGGGGTTAGCTATGGGATAGGCAAGTGAAAGTTATCCATGTTTGCCCAAGGTATCATCCGTATATTGGCGGGGTCGAGACCCACGTACGTAGTGTGTGCAGAGGACTGAGTGAGGCAGGTTTCGCTGTAGAGATATACAGCACGGATGCTCCAGGTAGAACTGTGAAGCAGGAGGTGGTGGACGGAATACGTCTGACACGCTTTCCCTCCTTTTCACCTCGTGATACCATTTGCTTTTCTCCTAAACTGCATCGTGCCTTGAAAGAAGTACAGGCTGATATCATACACGTCCATGACTACAGGGCGTTACCTATGCTGTCGGCAGCCTGGGGCAAGAGGGAGGATATCAAACTGGTAATCACCCTGCATCTGGGTTTTTCCAAAATAGGTAAATGGGTGTACCACATCTACAATCCCCTCTTTGGTAAAATGATATTCAACCGGGCGGATAGGATAGTCTACTGTGCCCCGGCGGAGCTGAACGAGGTACCTGTTCTTGAGAACTATAAGCACAAAATGGTCCTGATACCAAACGGTATTGAACTTACCGAAATTGACAATCATTATCAAACGAAGCGTCACCTCAAGACTACCCTGGGTCTTCTTTGTGCCAGCAGAATTGAAAAGCAGAAAGGTCTCAGGACAGTAATCGCGGCTGTCAACCATCTGAAAGGGATGCCGGTGAACTTAAATGTCGTTGGTGATGGCCCTGATTTACCAAGGCTCCGAGACATGTCAAGTAAGCTCGGTCTTACCGATATGATAACCTTTAGAGGTTGGGTGGCTAAAGAAGAACTCTATAAGCTCTACTCACAGTCCGACATATTTCTATTGCTTTCTGAATTTGAAGCCTACAGTATAGCATTGATTGAGGCTATGGCCTTTGGTCTTGTACCGCTTGTAACCCGCGTCGGGGGGAATTCAGATATGGTGAATGACACGGTTGGCTATCTCGTTGACTATCCAGCGGATTCTGAAGAGGTGGCAACTATACTGCAACAGTTGGCTTCTAATACGAAGTTATTAAGACAGAAGAAAAGAAACAGCAGGAATCACGCGCTGAAACACTTTGACATTGAGACACAGATTAAGCGAGTAATAGAAATATATCAGTCGATTGTGGTATGACCGGAATATTGATTATCAATGCATAAACCTGGTGTAATAAGGGAGATACTGCTATTATAATAATCTCCGCCGGATACCCCTCAGATCCGACCGATTGGTCGACAATGGCAGGTGGCTGTTTCTGACAATTTTAACTCGGGTAATCTAGAATTTGTTGAGCACTGTTAAGGCTGTTATAAGAATGATGAGGGACATTCTTGAAATATGGGCGGAGCAGTTGACTCCTGCATTGTATCGCTGGAATTCTCTGAATAGAGGGTAGAGGTTTAATCAGAACATGATTTCAAATCGTAAGCTCCCCGGGATATGCATAATAACTCCGTGCTATCAGTTCGAGAGACTTGACGATGTTTTTGAGTTGCTTGATAGCATACAAACTCAAACCTATAAGATGATTAACACAATAGTTGTCACTGAGAGGTCTCTGGCTCTCAGGGACCGCATCAAAGCTTATGTTGAGGAGAAGGGCTACACAAATGTCCAGGTATTACATAATGAAGGTGAGTGGGGTTCCTATTCGTCCCGGAACGCGGGAATACAACGGTCGGAAGAGGAGATTATAGCATTCATAGATGATGATGCTCTCCTGTTTCCTGACTGGGCGGAAGAAACAGCCAGGTGCTATGCTGAGGACAGTTCAATCATTGGTCTCACCGGGCCGATATTGCCGCTGTGGGAGCGAGATTCAATGGCCTGGTTTCCCAGGGAGTTCTACTGGATATTCTCCTGCACTTACTGGGATTGGAGCGAGAGAACGGAAGTGAGGAATGGCTACGGAACCAATCTTTCTTTCAGACGGGAAGCGTTCGACTCCTCTGGTCTTTACAAGACAACTCTGGAAGCCAGTGGGGTCGGTAAGAGCGACTGGCAGCAAGCGGGGGCTAAGGAAACCGAGTTCTGTATCAGGGTAAAGCAAAACACAGGCAAGCGCATAATGTATAGTCCAGAGGTAAAGGTGAAGCACAAAGTCTATAAATATAGACTGAGCACCGGATTCATTCTCCGGAGAGCTTACTGGGAAGGGCGTGCTAAGGTGATACTCAAAAGGCTATATCGTTCCAGCGACGAGGCAGTCTTGTCCACCGAATACGAACTTCTTCGTCGCATTTGCTTCAGGTTGTTGCCGAGGGCAATCGGGCTTCTCTTCAGCCACCCGATAGTCGCCTTGCGGCAATTGTGGGTTACTCTTATGACGCTGAGTTGTGTTGGCATCGGCTACCTGGCCGGTGCTTTGCGCGGTTGATCTCGTTGGGGTGAGCCATATAGTGCTGAGTAGAGGCCACGCTGAGTATCTCTTTACGCACCACGTGAGTGTAAATAATCCGGAATACAGATATAGTAATCCTGACTTGAGCCGCCATATTGGACATTATGATAAATAACCATCGAGCTACCTGGTAAGATAAGTGCAGAGGATTTCGTTGCCAGTGCGATAGCACAGGACATCCGGAGTCTCGACGACATACTAAAACAAGTTAAGCTACCGGCGGCACATCGGATGTTAGACCCCGGCTGTGGTTACGGTGGTTTGACTAAATATGTGGCTAGCCGTTTGAAGAATCCTGATATTCACGGCATTAACTTGGATAACGGTCAGCTCTGAAACAGATGCTTGAGCACTACGGTCTACATATTGCCAGAGTGACGAAATTCAGTACCAGAGATCAAAGGGTCAGGCTAGAGGGAAAGGCGACAGAGATTATCAAACTGCTTAATGTACCAATGGTAAAGCAAGTATTTATCAATTCCCTGGGTTTTTCAGCTTGAGGGAGAAAACGGATGAGGGAAACGTCCAGGCCCAGTACGCTCACGGTGGCCAGCAACCCCATAGCTGAGATCACAGCGGAGCTAAAACCAACAGCAACCTCAGAGTAGAACTGTGTTACTAAGACCCAGAAGATGAACCCAAGACCGGTCTTGACGGCAGCATCAAGCATCAAATAGAGGGCATTACTGTAAAGAGGGGTGGCCAGAATCTGCTTCAGTCAATTCTAATCCTGCTTCTGATTCTAAGTATGAGATTGCAGACCGGCCAAATCACTGATAGTGTGATTCCAGGATCGACTTTGATACACAGCACATTCACGTTTAGTATGTTATTAGAAAGCGTGAATATGGCTAGTTTTGGCAGATAGGACGACAATGTCAACGAGCCGGTGTTCCGGGGAGTGCATGCTAGCCGATTGTGTTTGATGGACTTCGGATTAGACTATCCCCAACTCACGCTTGAGGAGGAAGAAGACATCTTGAGGTCTTTTGATATGGCAGTCAAGGTTTACGGTAATCAGGAGCGCACGTTCGTGATGATCTCCCTTCAACTCACCCCATTCTGTTTTAAGAGGAAGAGTCTGCACTCTGGCTTCACCAATTGAGCAGAAGCCGTGGTCGGAAATGACAATGAGCTTATTATTCTTCACTTCGAGAAAACCAGTATCAAAGACCAGTTCCTTAATCTTGCTGTCCAGCCTGGTATACCACTCTAGCACACGAGGTTCTCCCCAGTGGAAGTGCTGGACTCGGTCAAGAAGGGCATAGACTGAGATGATAAGGTCCGGACTCTCTGCCAGCAGCTTCTTCGTGTGCACCGTTACTTGCTCAAGCTCCTCCCACCATTCCTCTTCGTTGGTAGCAAGCCCGAACCCCACTGGCTTGAAATCGACATTGAAAGAGTACGGGGGAACCACAAAGGGTACGTTCAGTACTCTTGGCTTCTTACCATGTTGCTGTAGAATGTCCCAGATGAATTCAACATTTATATCCTGTCTTCTTACCAGTTTGTCGCCTGCGACAAAACTGTCGTGCCGGTGTTCCTCGAAGGTCTTACCGGAAAACATACCGCACCAGATAGAAGGGGATACGGGCTTCTCTTCGAGAACAAGATCTGTCGCATTACCAAGTTCGACGAGTCTTCTGAAGCTGGG
>Ga0114922_10005098_pt1 | contig 12147 bp, 8 predicted proteins | sample AartaG_FD_100975 | JGI IMG/M metagenome (GOLD analysis project Ga0114922, IMG submission 100975) | Deep subsurface microbial communities from Aarhus Bay to uncover new lineages of life (NeLLi) - Aarhus_00045 metaG | ecosystem: Environmental > Aquatic > Marine > Oceanic > Sediment | place: Aarhus...
GCAGCGAGGAGGACAAGAACACCCTGACCCAATTGAGGTGGGAAGAGATGCCCACCTTCCAGGACCGCAACGGTATCACCGTCCTGAACCTCCTGGACAGACGGAGGTGCATGACCGCTCGCGAAGTGCTGCAATACTTCGGCACCGACGTCGTTCGCGAGATGTTCTGCGACGGTTGGGCGACCGCCACCATGGCCCGGATCGGGCGGGACCGGCCGGCGCTGGCCGTCATTACCGACGGCCGCTTCCCCAACGAGGTCGCCGTGGTCAACGCCAACGGCGGCAAAACGCTGCGCCTGCTGCGTGACGTGTGCTCCCTGGATGCTCACGTTTCCGAAACCGCCCTTGACGACCTGCCTGACGAGACATTCACCCACGTCCTCGACAACCGCCACATGACTATCGCCGAGCAGAACCGGGCCATGGAGGGCATGGTCACCGAGTGGTTGGAAGGGTTAGGGCATGTTCGTTAATCACGCTTCGGCATCCTGTGTCAACACCTACCGTTGGTGCCCGTTCCAATACTTCCAGAAGTATGACCTTCAGATGGAGACGACCACGGGCAAGGCCGCGGTGATGGGGAAGATTGCCCATGAAGTCTTCGAGAAGCTGGCCCTGGCCAACAAAGCGGGTGAGACGGTCCCCGAGCCCATGGGCCTACTCGACGCGGCCTGGGACCGGCACACCGCCGAGAACCCGGACATCGGCCTGCGCCGGGAGACCTCGCGCGGCGAGGCCGCCGACTTCCGCAAGGTGCGCACGTTCGTCGAGACGATCCTCAGCGATCCGTATTACAACCCCTCGAAACTCAAGGTCATCAGCGCCGAGGAGAGGTTCGAGCTTGAGATGCCGGGTGCAGAGTGGCAGGTCACCCGGCGCGACGGCACCACCGGCCCGTTCGTCATCAACGGCTACATGGACCTGGTTCACGAGATCAACCCCGCCATGGCTGAGATCGTGGACTGGAAGACCGGCCGGCGGGCCGACTTCGCCACGGGTAAACCCAAAGACTTCGATGCCATGCGGCGGGACGTGCAGGTCCGCCTCTACCACCTGGCGGCGCTGCACCTGCTGCCCCATCCGACCGTCATGGTCACCTTCCACTGGCTGGCTGACGGCGGGCCCGTGACCGTCCCGCTCACCTTCGAGGACGCCATCGCCACCACGGCCGCCGTTTGGCGCTGGTTCCAGCGGGTCAGGCACGACACGGTCATCCCGCGCAGCCGCACCTGGCGCTGCAAGCGTATCTGCCCCTTCGGCCGCACCGGCGTTTGCGACCGGGTCTGGTCTGACCTGAACATCAGGGGACATGAACACGTTCAAGGCCGGTATCAGGGCATGAATTTGGAAAAACAGAAACAGAAAGCCAACTGTGCCGTATAACCCTATGACAGACATCCCGCTCACCAACGCCGACCAGTGCGTTCGGGTCGCCACACCGATGGCGGCCTACCTCAACCATTTCGATTGGTTTTTCGACCACCAGGGTACTGTCGTCACCGTCGTTGGTCCGGGTTTACCGGGTCTGCGCCCCCAGGCCGTGCCCATGCTGCAAATGGTGATCGACCTGATGTGGATGAAAGGTCAACCCATGCCGCTGGACGACCGCAGGCCCTATCGAGGCGCCTCACCAGAGAAACTGATACGGCGAATGAAACGTGTGGGAAGGAGATCATACGGGATCGCATGAACCGGACGTACGCTCCACTGCACGTTCACAGCCACTACTCACTACTCGATGGACTGCCCAGCCCGCAGCGCATCGTCCAGCGCGCCGAAGAGATCGGCGCGCCGGCCATCGCCCTGACCGATCATGGTTCCATCTTCGGCATAGTGGCCTTCGCCAAGGCCGCCCGGAAGGCGGGCATCAAGTCGATCCCAGGAATTGAATTGTACGTCTGCCTCGACGACCCCAGCATCAAGACCGTCGCCAACAACAAGCGGTTCCATCTCACCGTGTTGGCCAGGAACGAGGCGGGTCTCAGCGCCCTGATGAAGCTGGTCAGCGAGACGAACCGGCCTGACTACTTCTACCGCAAGCCCCGGATCAACCTAGCCGGGCTCGCCGAGTTCACCGCGGGCGGCAACCTGATCTGCCTGTCCGGCTGCCTGGCGGGCCGGCTGTCCAGCGGTCTGTTCGTAGACCTGGACGAGGCGTGCCGGATCAGCACGACCACCGAGGACCCCAGGCGGGTGCGGAGGCTGCTGCGGGACGACTGGAAGGACCGGGCCGCGGAGATTGTCGAACAGCACCAAAGGGTGTTTGGCCGCGAGAACTTCTGGATCGAGCTTCAGAACGAGGGCATGGCCGTCCAGCAGGTGGTGGTCGACTGCCTGCGCGACTTGGCCAGGGGGATGAACCTGCGCTCGGTGGCGACCCTCGACGCCCACTACGCCTGTAAGGGCGACGCGGAAGACCAACGGCTGCTGCTCTACTCCCAGATGCACACCACCGCGGAGGCGCAGGAGCGCCTCAAGATGCGCGGTGGCGACACCATGGCGTTCTTCCACCTGGACACCTTCCACATCTACGACCTCGACGAGATGAAAGCCCAATACACCGACGCCGAGATCGAAGCCACTCTCGAGATCGCCGACATGATCCGGTCGCCGGAGATCGGCCGAAAACCGTGCCTGCCGAAGTTCTCGAACGAGACCACCGAGCGGGCCGGATGCACGTCCGATGAGTACCTCGCACGGCTGTGCCGGGAGGGGGCGGCCGACAAGCTCGCTCACCTCTCGCCGAAACAGAAGAAGGTCTACTGGGCGCGGATCGAGCGCGAGCTGCGCGTCATCGCCGAGGCGAAACTGGCCGACTACTTCCTCATCGTCTGGGACGCCTGCAACTACGTGGACAGCCGGAACGGACCGCGGGGCAAGGGGCGCGGCTCCGGCGCCGGAAGTCTGGTCAACTACGTGCTCGGGATCACCGACGTCGATCCGATCGAATACGGGCTGCTCTTCGAGCGCTTCTACAACGCATCAAGGAATATCCCGCCGCATTTCAACGCCGGGGCCAGGGACTTCATGTCCTGGTACGGGGAGAACTTCGAGAACCTGCACGAGTGCGATCCGTCCGCGGCACGGCACACACTCGGCCGGCGGGCCAAGCGACTCAAACGGATGTCCAACTGTTCGTTGATTCGGCAGGAGGCCAAATGGATCGATGAGCACAACCCGAGGATGTGGTGTTATCTGTCGGATCAACTACCGAAGGACGGTCCGCTTCAGAAGCACCCGAACCCGCACAACTCGCACCTGGCATACGCCCTGGGCCTGGCGGATGAACTCGATGCCCAGAGGCCGGTCGAGACCGTCGAGGGGCACGTGAGTCTGCCGGACATCGACGTGGACATCGGCGTCGTCTTCCGCGGTGAGGTCATCGAGTACCTCAAGCGCCGCTGGGGCGAGGACCACGTGGCCCAGATGATCACCTTCGGGCGGCTGCAGGGTAAGGCCGCCCTGAAGGAAGTCTTCCGCGCCCAGCCGGACACGGCCAGGCACCTGATGAGGGTCAAGGCGGTCAAGGAGGGGAAGGACCCCAACGACGTCGCCGAGCACCCCTTCGACGTTTGCAACGACATCACGCGGCACATCCCCGACGAGGCCATGATCGTCGATGACCTGCGGCAGATGCGTGAAGAGACCGGCGACGACGGCTACGGCATCCTGCGCTGGGCCGTCGAGCACGTGGTCCAAGTCGGCCGGGCGTACGAGTGGTACAAGCCGCTGTTCGATCAGGCCATGCGGATCGAGGGGACCAAGAAGTCGCAGTCCCGGCATGCGGGCGGCATCGTCATCGCCGACGCGCCCATCGCCGACCTGGTGCCCCTGGCCTACGACGCCAAGACCAAGGCTCGCGTGTGCGGCCTGGAGATGGGCGACGCCGAGACCATGGGCGCGGTCAAGTTCGATTTCCTGGGCGTGACCGTCCTGGACAAGCTCTGGTTCGCCGAACGACTGGTCAACGGAAACGGCCAGGGCCCGACGCTCGACCAAGCACACGTGGCACACGTGGACGGGGGGGAATAGTGGCGATCACTCAGCACAACTTCGACTGGGCGGTGACCGAGCGCGACCTGGTCATCTTCGTGCCCAACTTTGGCCGCAAGCGATATCTGGCGGCGACACTCGAATGGTTCGAGACGGCGGTGCCGGAAGATCGGTGGATCACCATAGTTGTGAACGACGGCCTGCACGAAGACCTGTCCGACTTAGCCGCGCGGTTCAATCTCGCCTGGTTCACGTTCGAGCGCAACCCGGTGGTCGAACGCAATGGGGCCATGATCCGCAACTACTTCATCAAGCGATGCCGCAGCCGACTGCTCTGCACCCGCGACCCGGAGATACTCATCGAGGGGGAGCGTTTCGTCGAACACGTGCTCGGCCTGCCGTCCGGAGTTGTCTACCGGACCGGGGGGATGGGGCTTACAGAAACAGCCGAGGGTCTTGCCCTTCAACGCCCGGACTCGTCGTGCGAATTGCTCGTCGGTGCGGAGCCGGTTCAGGAAATACCCGCGGTACCGTTCGATGGTCGCGCCGCGCGATTGCTCCCCGAGGGGGAACGGGTTTCCAAAGTAGCCGTCCTCGCCGCGGCCGGCACGACCGACGTACACGTCGTATCTGTCCTTGCGGAGATTGACCACCCACGTTCTGCGGTCGTCGGTCATGCAGCACCTTCAGTCCGGCGTTGCTCCCGTTGCTCGCGCTCTTCCCTGATCTTGTCGAGGTAGAGCTGGCTCTGGTCGATGCCCACGACATGGCGGCTCAGGCGGTCGCAGCAGTAGAGGGTGGTGCCGCTGCCGACGAACGGGTCCAGCACCGTGTCGCCGGGATTCGAGTGGCCGAAGATGATCCGCTCGATCATCTGCTCGGGCAACTGGCAGGGGTGCCACTTGCGCTTCTCACGGAACGTGCCGCAGACCCGGGAGAACTCCCAGAGGTTGTCGGGCATCTTGCCGCCGTCCTTGGCGCGTCTGTCGTTGTACTTGACCTGCCTGGCGGAGGGTACGCGGATGCGTTGGGGGAAGATACGTTTGTCGTTGAGCCAGTAGAGGAACTTGATGCCGAAGAAGTGCTGCTGGAACGTGCCCTTGGCGATCCGCCGGAGACTACGTATGTATATCTGGCGGCAGTGGCAGAACGGACCGAACCGCTTCAAGGAACTACGCCGACGCGGCGTTCCCAAGTTCCGCGCGGCGGTTGCGGCCGGCTCACCGACAGGATTCTGGCGTATGTCAAGCCATCCTGCGGTTCAGCAAGCCCTGCGGAACCACTATTTCGACTCGATCGGCCTTCCGAGAGTGGCCGCCTCTTCGGACGCTCAACTTGGTCGAACCGCGGTGGTACGGACCCGTATGCCCGGTGGTGTGGGAGGGGCGGAGCCGCGAGGCCCCCCCTTATCCCGATCAAGAACGGTTCTCCCCAGGCTTGAATGTTCGGTGGCCTTTGCGACGACTTCCAGCCTGCACCGTCGGAGGTCGTCAAGCGCCGGGCATGGGCGCCTTGATGATGCTCGCCGCCGCCCGACCTGCAACTAATCTGCAACTACGTTTGGGCTGAGCGGAATCGCGCCTGGGCCCTTGAAGCTGGCCGGCCGAGCTCCGGCGTCGGGCCAGTGGCCCGGGCCCGCCACACCGCCCCTCGGCGAACCTGAACCTGTTCACAGGTCTCGTAACGGCGATAACCGCTGTATTCAAAGAGACTTACGTGCGGACATTTGCCGAACCACGTCAGACGAAGCAACAAGTGACCAGCCGGATCTCCGTCAAGGCGCACGAGCCGAGAAGTCTGAACGTACCGCGACTACCTTCGGGGTCAAACCCCGAAGAGCTGCGACCATGGCCCGACGCTGGAGGCGAGTAGGTCGGTGATCACAGCAGCGCGCCGAGGGGTGTGCGCTTCATATATCTCGCAAACACGGGTGGGCGACATCTCTTGGCCGCCCCAGGGGCAGATCGCGCTCACGTGGTCTGGCGGTCGTCTATGGGGTGATGCCATTCACGGCTGGCGGTGTTGCTGGCAGTTTTGTACGCCATTCCGCGACTTCGCCTGGCTTATCCCAGGCTTCGTAGAGGCTGATGATGTCGTCGAGCACTTCACGCAGTTGATCCGGGCGCACGTCCGGGTTGCCCTTCATGTGGGCGTAGCTTTCCAGCAGCAGCGGCTCGGCCTCCTGGTAGCGGTTCTGTTTGACATATAGCTGCGCCAGGTTCTTCATGGATGCCAGCGTCTTGGGGTGTGCCTGGCCAGCCACGCGACGACGGATCTCCAGCACTCGGACGAACATGGGCTCGGCGTCATCATAGCGCTGCTGATCGCAGTACACGAGGGCCAGGTTGTTCATGACCGCAAGTGTCTCGGGGTGCTCCGGTCCGGATACACGTTGGCGAATTTCCAACGCATCGGCAAAAAGCGGTTCGGCCTCACCATGGCGCCCTTGTTTTCGATACACCGAGGCCAGGTTGTTCATGGTGGTCAGCGTGCGGGGGTGCTCCTTACCCACTACGTGCTGGTAGCCGCGCAGCGTTTCGACGAGCAGAGGCTCTGCCTCGGCGTCGCGGCCCTGGCCGCTGTACAGCCCCGCCAGGTTGAGGGCCAGCATTAGAGTCTTCGGGTGGTCGGTGCCCAGCGCTTGCCGGCTGGTGTTCAGCCCCCGTACGTACAACGGTTCCGCCTCGACGTCGCGGCCCTGTCTCCAGTATATGAAGGCCACGTTATTCAAGGCGTTGAGTGTCTTGGGGTGGCCCTCGCCCAGCACACGCCGGCCGATCTCCAGCGCTTCGACGAATAGCGGCTCCGCCTCGGCGTAGCGCCCTTGGTACTGGTAGAGCGCGCCCAGGTTGTTGATCGACGTCTGCTTGTCTGGATGATCATCGGTCAGCACACGCCGGCGGAGTTCCAGAGTTTGGACAAGCAGTGGCTCGGCTTCGGCATAACGGCCCTGATGGCCGTAGGAGAGGGCCAGGTTGTTCATATAGGTCAGCGTCTCCGCGTGCTCCTCGCCAAGTAGCCGCCGAGATGCATCGAGCGCCTCGGCCAAGAGCGGCTCCGCTTCGGCGTGGCGCGCCTGGGCAAGATAGAGCATGCCCAGGTCGTTGATGCAGCCGATGCTGTGACGGTCCTCCTGATCGGAGACGCGCCGGTATGTCTTCAGTGCCCTGACAAGCAGCGGCTCCGCCTTCTCGTAGCGACCGTGCTTCTTGTAAACCACGCCCAGCACGTCCATGGTTATCAGAGTTTCCAGGTCCTCTTCGCCGAGGATGGCCCGTCGTAATTCGAGCGCTCTTTCCAAGTGCGGCTCCGCCGAGTCATACTCGCCGAGTTGTCTGTACGTGGCGCCGAGCGTCATGCGAATGGCGGCTTCGACGAGTGGCTCGTCTTCGAATTTCCCCTCGACCTCCGCGGACGCTGTGTCCAGCACCTCGTTAATCGTGATCTCACGGTTCGGCGTATTCCGAGGGTCGGCCGCCGCGAGCAGATCCTCGGTGAGGAAGTCCGTCACGGCCTGGGCGATCGCCGCTTGGCGCTCGGCTTCTTCGCGCCGCCGCTCAGCGGCGCGCTCGGCCGCGCGGGCGCGGTTGCGCTCCGACTCTGCATCGCGGCGCTGGGCCGTGGCCTGCACCAGGCCGTAAGACGTCCCGGCGACACCAATCAGCAAGACGGCCAGGGTCGCCAGCACGCCACCGACCAAGGCCCGGTTGCGTCTGGCGAACTTGCGCAGTTGGTAAATCGTGGACGCGGGACGGGCGGAGATCGCCTCGTCTGACAGATACCGGCGAATGTCGGTCGCGAGGGCGGCGGCGGACTGGTAGCGCCGGTCCTTGTCCTTGTCCAGCGCCTTCGCGACGATGGTCTCGATATCGCCACGGAACGTCCGGTTGATGGAGCTGAGCGACGTCGGTTCCTCTTCCGCGATCAAACGGGCCGCTCGGGGGATCGTCTGTTGGGAAACATCGATGGGAACCCGGCCGGCCAGGAGCTCGTAGAGGATGACGCCAAGCGCGTAGACGTCCGAGCGCGTATCGAGCTGGCGCGAGTCGCCCGCAACCTGCTCGGGGCTCATGTAGGCGATCGTGCCGACGAGCTGCCCGACGCCAGTCTGCAACGTCGTAGCGCGGATGTCTGCGTCGGTCACGCGCGCGACGCCGAAGTCGAGCACCTTTGGCTGGCCGGACTCGTCGACGAGGATGTTGCTGGGCTTCAGGTCGCGATGGATCACGCCTTTCTGGTGGGCGTGGTGGACGGCGTCGCAGACCTTGGCGATCAGCTCGAGCCGCTGACTAAGTCCCAAGCCCTGGTCCACGGCGTAACGAGTGATGGGGCTTCCGTGAATGAGCTCCATAGCGAAAAAAGGCTGGATGCCGCGTCCGCTGTCGGCCGATCCGGCTTCGAAGATCTGCGCGATGCCGGGATGCTGTAGCCAGCCCAACACCTGCCCCTCGTGCTCGAAGCGCTTCAGCAGCTCCGGTGACTCGGCTCCGGCCTTGATGACTTTGAGCGCCACGGTGCGACGCGGACGCTCCTGTTCAGCACGGTAGACCACGCCCATGCCGCCTTCGCTGAGCACGTCGAGGATTCTGTACTGGCCAATGTAGTCGGGGCATGCGCTGCGGTGTGCAAGGCCATTGCCGACGCCGGCTGAGCTTCCCTCCTCACCGGGAGACTCCGCCTTGGGGATCAGGGAGTCAGGATGAACCTCGGCGAAACGGTCGCCGAGCACGGGCGTCTGGAGGAAGGTGTCGGCTTCGTCGTCGTTTGCCAGCAGGAGTTCGACTTCGGCGCGCAGATGATCATCATCAGCACAAGCTTGTTCCAGGAACTGCGCCCGCTGAGGAGGGTTCTTCTCCCGCGCTGCGACGAACACCTCACGAACGCGCTCGTATTGCTTGGGGGTCATGGCTGCGATTCCTCACGCAGCTTGCCACGCAGCCAGGCGCGCGCCATGTGCCAGTCGCCGTCAATCGTGCGGGATGAGAGCCCCAGGTACTCGGCCACCTCCTTCAGGCTGAGGCCGCCGAAGAAGCGCAGCTCCACGACCCGGGCTTGACGTTCGTGCAAGCGCGCCAACTCTTGCAGTGCCTCGTCGAGCGCGAGCAGATCCATATCAGACTCGGGCAGCGCCAGATCCTGATCGAGGCCGACGCGCTTGCGGTCGCCGCCACGTTTGGCGCTCTGATGGCCGCGGGCGTGGTCGACCAATATGCGGCGGATGGCCTGAGCCGCCACGGCGAAGAAGTGGGCCCGGTTGCGCCAGTCCACGTTCTCCTGCTTGATCAGCCGCATGTACGCTTCGTGCACCAGCGCCGTGGCCTGAAGCGTGTGATCGGGCCGCTCGTGCTGCAGATAGGACTCGGCCAGCGCGCGCAGCTCATCGTAGACGAGCGGCATGAGACGATTCACGGCCGACGCGTCTCCGTCGCTCGCGCGCTTCAGAATCTGGGTGACGTCCGTGCGTCGCGACATGCCTTCCTACCTCCGGGCCCCCCGGAAAAAGCGAATTTCTTCTTGCGAGCTTCCGACCTCATTTTCGCGTATTTGGCAGGACGAGACAAGCCCGGCAGCCCGGCAAGGGTTCGCTATGCGGGCGGTCCCGAATTCGGTGGGCTGGTGCGGCGTGCCACGCGGGCACGACTTGCACGGCCCCTTGTGAAGGAGAGCCAAGATGAGAACGCGAAGGTCGTGGATCTCGGCTATCGTTTTCGCCGTGGCGGCGCCGGCGGCGCTACATGCAGAAGCGCCGCTCGGCACGTCGTTCACATACCAGGGACAACTCAAGCAGGCTGGTTTGCCGGTCACCGGCGACGCCGACATGATCTTCCACCTCTGGGATGCCGAAACCGGCGGCGGCCTGTACGACAGCTACGGTGTCGCGCTCATCCCGGTTGTCGACGGTTTGTTTACGGTCGAGCTCGACTTCGGGCCCGATCCCTTCGAAGGCGACGCCCGCTGGCTGGAGATCGAGGTAGAGTTCCCCTCGGGTGAGGGTAACTGGACCACGCTCAGCCCGCGCCAGCCGATCACGGCGACGCCGTATGCACTGTACGCGCTCAATGGCCCCGGGAGTGGGGGTCACTGGGCCGCCACCGGCGACGATATCTACAACACCAATAGCGGCAACGTCGGCATCGGAACCACGAGCCCGAGCTCCAAGCTGGACGTCCACGGGCACGTCAGGATAAGCTCCGGGTCAATTCTTTCGCTCGACGGGTCCGCCGTCGAGAACTATCTAGAGCATGTGGGGGATGGGTTGAGCACCATAGGGACCCCGGGTCTTACGATCCGGGGGGACGAGTTCGTGTCCGTGTCCTGCGGTCCTGGCGGCGAGGTGATCCACATCGACGAATACGGGATCGTCGGCATCGGCATGGACAATCCGTCCAGCCTCCTGGACGTCAACGGAAGGGTGGAGAGCAGCTCCGGTGGATTCCGGTTCCCCGACGGAACCACTCAAACCACTGCCGCTTCGGGTGACGGTCATTCGCTGGACGCGGCGGACGGGGATCCGGTGGACGCGCTGTACGTCGATAACGACGGTGAAGTCGGCATCGGCACGGACAGTCCCAGTTATCCGCTCCACGTGGAGAACGCCAGCCCGGACGGTATCGCCATCTTCGGGCTGGCAGACAACAGTGACCCGAGCAGCACCGGCATCGGCGTGTACGGACGTTCCGACAGCGACGGAGGCAGCGGCGTGTACGGCGAAGCCCCGTATCTTACAGGCAGTGCCTACGGCGTTCGCGGCGTGTCCGCCTACGGCACGGGTGTGCAGGGCGAGCGCCAGGACACCGGGAACTTCGGCGCGCTGGGTCGGCAGTTCGAGGGCGTGTACGGCGAGTCAGCTTACGGGGTGTCCGGAATCGGCGTGCACGGCAAGTGGACCGGATCGTATCCGGGATTCGGTTACGGCGGCGCGTTCGCAACCACGTCCCATCTGGCCGCCGGCGTCCTCGGAATCAACGAGGCCACCGAAGCGGGCGGCAGTGGGGTGATCGGGATCCACGAGCACACCACGGGCTGGGGCTACGGCGTCAGAGGAGAAACCGCATCCGCCGGCGGCCACGGCGTGCGCGGCGACAACCAGATCTCCGGCAACTACGGCCGCCTCGGTGGCGGCCAATACGGCGTCGAGGGTCACGGAAACACGGCCGGCGGCTACTTCGAGGACAGCAACGGCTCCGGTTACGCCTACGTCGGGTACGGTGACCGCGGCATCTGGGCCAGCGGGAGCGACGCGGGCGGCTACTTCGAAGCTGGTGGAAGTCTGGGACGCGGCGTGTATGCCGAGGTGAATAATCCGGGCAGCGGGCTCAAGTATGCCGGCTACTTCGTATGTGACAGCGAGACCGGCTACGGCGTCTACGCTTCCGTGAACGGCGACTATACCAACTGGGCCTTCCGCGGTGAGGCTACTGGGCCGGGAAGCGAAGGGGCCTGGTTCTCCACCACCGGCGTGGACACGCGCGCCGTCTACGGCAACGCCAGTGCAAGCACCGGCGAAAACAACTTCAACGTCGGCGGGGAATTTCTGGCCGCCGGGAACATGGGCTACGGCGTCAGGGCAATCGCGACGGGCGAATCCGGAACCGGCGTAAGCGCGTCCGCCACCGGGGAGTATGGCGTCGGACTTGTGGCCCGCGGAGGCGCCAGCGGCTACGCGGCCATATTCAAGGGGAATGTCCAGATCCAGAGCCGCGACACCTCTGAGACGCTTGTGGAACTGGGTGAGGGGCTCGACTACGCCGAGGGTTTTGATGTTTCGCAAGCCAGCCAGATTGTCCCTGGGACAGTCCTGATCATCGACCCGGACAACCCGGGCAAACTCACCATCAGCAATCGGCCCTACGATACGCGCGTGGCCGGGATCGTCGCCGGCGCCAACGGGCTTGGCTCCGGTGTGCGTCTCGGCGCCAGTGGCTTTGACCACGACGTGGCCTTGGCCGGTCGGGTCTACTGCAACGTCGTCGCGACCGACGGGGCCATCGAGCCCGGCGACCTGCTCACCACCTCTGACATCCCGGGCTATGCGGCGAAAGTCACCAATCATCAGCGCGCTCAGGGGGCGGTCTTGGGCAAAGCCATGGAAAGACTGGAAAAGGGTGAGAAAGGCCGGATTCTGGTCCTTGTCACTCTCCAGTAGCGCGGGGA
>Ga0114922_10005099_pt1 | contig 12146 bp, 6 predicted proteins | sample AartaG_FD_100975 | JGI IMG/M metagenome (GOLD analysis project Ga0114922, IMG submission 100975) | Deep subsurface microbial communities from Aarhus Bay to uncover new lineages of life (NeLLi) - Aarhus_00045 metaG | ecosystem: Environmental > Aquatic > Marine > Oceanic > Sediment | place: Aarhus...
AGCCCGATGGCGACGGCCGGGAGCCAGTCCTGCGTCTTCTTCGTCCAGTCGGAGAAGGGGATGGGGAAGATCTGGATGGGGCGCTTCAGCAGCGCCCCGCTGATCGTCGGCAGACCGATATACAGCACCCCGAAAGCCAGCCCCAGAATTCCCCCTATGGAGAATACCCTCCACCGCCAGGACTCCTCGCCTGCCTCCTTTTCTTGCTCCGACTGCTCGGCCAGTGCCATGATCCCCGCCGCCCCGATGGGCGCCATGGGGAATGGCAGCTTCTCGATGTCGCTGGCGACACGGAACAGCCCGTAGCCGAGGATGGCGTTGTTGACCCGGCCGATGAAGGTTCCGAAGATGATCAGCCCGACGGCGGGGAGCCACTCGAGGATCATGAAGCTTCGGCTGGCGAGGATCGCCGGGTCCTGGCCTCCGGGGGCGAACCATCCGGGCACCTTCTCGGCCACGCCCGCTGCATGGGCGGCCTGGCTCTGGACGAAGAACTGCCTGAAGAGGATGCCTCTGAACGGCGTGACCATGACCGCCCCGGCCATGTAGAAGAGCACGAACAGCTCAGGCCTGCTGAGATTCTTGTGCGCCCGCCGGGCCACTTCGATGAATAGGATCACCGTGACCCACTGGGCGGCGGGGCCGACACCGAAGCCCGCCACCAACTGCATGTACATCGCCCCCGGCACCATCAACAGGGCGATGAAAATGGCGCCCAGCAGCGAGCTCCAGCGGAACCCGTCCTCGAACTTGTCCGGAGGGAGCATCAGGTTCCGGTACTGCTCCAACTCCTTGTCGAAGGCAACACGGCTCATGCCTGACCTCCGAACGTCTCAGGGGTGACATCCTCCACGGGCAGCTCCTGCCACTGCTGGAGGGTCTTCTGGCGGTACTGCTCCATCACCTCGGGCGCCACCGAGCGCCAGATGAGCAACTGTTTGCGAAGCTCGCTGATGAACACGCGGTTTGCCCGCTGCCAGTCGCCCCCGGTGCCGCTGAGACGTCGCAGCAGGATGCGTATCTCCTGGATGCCCTCGATCTCGCTAGGCTGAGCCAGCAGGGCGAACCTCTGCGAGACCCCCAGGTCGAACGGGGCCAGGGCTACCTCCGCCCGCAGGCCCAGCATGTCCTCACTGGTGCGGAACGAATGCACGCTCGAGGTCGCGAACACGCCCAGGGCGGTGTCCGAGAAATTCTCGAAATGCTCCCTCAGGAAGCTCACCACGCCGGTGATGTCGTAGGCCGATACCGTGAACGGAAAGACCAGGTCGTACAGGTCGCGGGCGGGTTTGCCTATCTTCCAGCTCCGCTGGATGCCCGGGTTGGCGCTGCGCGAGGCCTTGACCGCCGGGTAGATGGTCGAGATCAGCACAGTGCCCATGACGATCAGCAGGGTCACGATGGCGTTCATGGACGAGTAGTTCATCGTCGGCAGGTGGCGCAGCTCGAAGGCGACGGATATCCGGTTAACTGTGGTGGAAACGACCTGTCCGAGCAGGTAGCCGCCCATGCCTCCGACGACCGAGTAAACGCCGGCCTCGGCGAAGAACAGACTGGCCACGTGCGGCGGGGCCAGCCCCAGGGCGCTGAAGGCGTAAATCTCCTTCTCCCGGTCGGAGACCGAGCCGAGCATGGTGGCGAAGATGATCAGCCCGCCCAGCACCACGGGGATGAGCAGGTCCCTCCACCCGCTTGCCTCTGTCAGGGTGGTGAAGAGCAGGCGGTGGACGCCTCCCTTGTCGCCGACGTAGGTTGGCAGCCGCGTCACCGCCGCCACCCGGTCGCCCATCTTCTGGATGTCAACGCCCTTCTCGGGATAGATGGTGATGCTGGCGACCCGCCCGCCGAGCTGCCTGGCAAGCTCGGCCGAGACAATGGCGACCGCGTCGCGGTCGAAGCGCACGAAGCGGGCGGACTCCGCCTCCGGCAGGTCGTCGGCCGAGAGCGACTCCTGGGCCTGGAAGCCCGCGGCCGAGCCGCCGCCGCTGGCCTGATAGTCAACCGGCAGGACCTCTGAGCCCTCCAGCATCCGGTACACCTGAATCTTCTTTACGTCAACGACTCCCGCCAGCACGCAGGAGACGCCGTCCACGATGATCTCGTCGCCCACCTTGACGTCCAGGCCGTACTGGCCCAGCAGCGGCGGGGTCAGGAACACTCCCCTGCCCTTGAGCATCTCGGTGCCGCCCCCGAACACCTCGGTCAGGGCGGTAAGGCGCTCCACGTCGCGCGGGTCCAGACCCAGCAAGGCGTCAACGGGAACGACCCTGTCGCGCTTGGCATCGGCCAGCACGATCTCCTTGGTGCGGTTGGCGGCCTTGTATGACTCGACCTCGCCGGCGCTCTGCGAGACCCAGTAGCGCGGCACGGTCACAGCCTCGCCCTTGAGCAGCCCTCCGAGCATGTCCACGGTCTGCTCGCTGATCCGCGACCACACGGGGTGCCGGATCAGCAGCCTCGGGGGCCCGGAGATCGGACCCGCGTACGTCCGACGGGCGCCCCAGGAGGAGGAGAAGGAGGCGAAGGTCAGGATGGTGAAGGTCAGCAGGACGACGGTCGCTGCCGTGAGCATGGTGCGGATCGGGCGGCGCCGCATCGTCGAGATGCCCATGTGCATCGCCGCCATCATGGTCCCCAGGCGGGAGACGTCGGCGCTGTGGACGGAGGTGGAGAGCCCCTGGAGCCGCCCCACCTCGGCCTGGAGCTTCCGCGTCATGATGACGATAACCAGCAGGCTGAGCAGGATGATCGCAAAGGCCAGGAAGATGATGACCGGCGTCGCGGCGATCGCGAAGGCCGGGTTGACCACGTACAGCAGCGCGAACGTCACCAGGAAGAAGATCGCGAACCACCCGATCTGGCGGTAGATGTGAGGGGAGCCGATCAGCAGCCGCTCCATCGCATAGGCAAACGGGATCGTCAGCAGCAGCAGAAACACCACCGCCACGACGAGGTCGTCGAGGACGCCGCGCAGCGGCGTGTACAGGCTGCGCAGGATGGCGCTGGCGCCGGCGTTCTTGCCCAGTCTGGCCTCCGCGTCCTTGGGGTCAACGGCCTTGGCCCGGTCGTGGACCTCCGTCGCCTCGACCTGGAGGCGTTCCAGCGAGCGCTCGAGGATGCGATGCTTCTTCAGCGTCGCCAGCCGGGCGTGTGTCAGCCTGCCCAGGTCCTCCGGCGTCATCTCGAACACCGGCCAGTGCTGGTGCGGATCGATTGGCCGACCGATTCCCACGCTCGGGTCCTTGACCCCAGGGTAGGTGTTGCCCAGCACCACGACGCCGGCATTATTGAAGAGCTTCAGGCGGTAAGTCGGGTCGCGGCAGAAGACGCTGAGGACGTTTCGACTTTCGGCCACCAGGGACCGCCCCTCGTTCAGGGGCGCGGTCGATTCGGCCCTGAGCGCCTGGGTGTTGGTGGCGCCGCGGTCGTGCCCGAAGGCCACGGCGGTTATTCCCACCGCCCTGAACAGCACGGTGTCGGCCTTGTCCAGCGGCTGGGGGAACGCGCTGGTCCGGGTGGTGCTGACGAACTCAACCAGCCCCCTCTGGTTGAACGTGGCGCCGACCACGAGCATGTTGGTGTAGTAGTCCTGCGAGAGTGGCGGCACCTCGAGCCTGCCGTTGGAGTCGCCCTCCACGACGCAGAACGGCCTGAAGCCGGGTGGCGCCAGATCGACGCGGGCGCCTTCCCAGACCATCCCGGGCCGGCGCATGACGATGACGAACGCGCCTCGGGCCGGGCGGTCCGGCGTGGCGCTGGCCCCCGAAAGCATCTGCACCCGCGCCCCTGTGTACCGCCCGTTGGAGAAGGCGAACTCGGTGTAGAAGGCGTGGGGGCCGATGCCGCTGTGGCGGCTCATCTCCTCCGCCTCGGCCAGTTTGCGCACCGTCCCGAAGACCTCGTCCAACGGAGCGATAACGTTGGCGGCGTTGAGCACCATACGGGTCTTTCCGCCCGGTCCGGGTCGGAGGACAACGTCGCAGGGCTGCCCGTCGCGCTGGCGCCGCCCCAGGGGGGTCATCACCGCCAAGTTGGAGACGCCGAAGACGCCCGCCGCCGCCCCGCTGTGGGCGAACAGGCCGGTGGCGTACCGCCGGGCCGCGCCCACCTCCGCCACGGAACGGACGTCGAAGAGGACCTTCTTCCCGCTCTTGGGGTCCGGCTGCGGGGCGATCTTCCGAATGGCCCGGAAGACCACTCCGGCATAGGTGCCCGGGTTGTCCTTGCTCTTGTGAACGGCCTGGGAGTCCTGCCCGTGAACGAACCCCCACCGCGGCGATTCATCACTCAGGTTGATCGCCAACTGAAGAACGATAATCGCCCGCTGGTCCCCGAAGGCCGACGACAGATCCTTGCCCTGCTCAGCGTACTTCACCAGTCGGTCCAGCTCCCGCTGCCTTGTCTCGCATAATTCGCCGGTGACCTTCAGGAGCTGCTGGTACCGTGTGAGGGCACCGCCCTTGATGCGGTCCACCCACAACTGACGCTCCTGCTCAAACTGCTGGAGCAGGGCATTGCGTTGCTGCTCGGGGATGTGCCTGGCTTTCTTGAGTATGTCCCCGTAATTCTTAATGCCCTGCTTGACGTCCTTTTCCTTGGCCTGGGTCGGGTAGGTACTTTTCTTGAGGAATCGCTCCACGTTGCCCCAGGCCACCTGGTCAACCGCCTCTAGGCCGGCGATCCTGCCAAGCCGGTCCTTCAGGATGCCCTGATAGTCGGTGATATCGCGGTCAACGTCTGCCAGTGCGGCCGGGGGCGTCGAGGGCTCGCCGCCCACCAGGCCCGCGGCCTTGAGCTGGGCCTCCAGCCGGGGCCTCTTCTTCTGCAAGGCCACCAACAGCCTCTTGTAGTGGTTCCTCTCGCTCCGTAGCAGGTACAGCTCGTCCTTGATATTACCGGAGAGGGCCTTGGCCTCGTCCCGGAGTTTCCGGGTGGCGTTGCTGTGCCCGTCGAGCGCCTTGGCCTCATCTTTGAAGACGTTTCCCTTGGCCAACACCTGCTGAATCTCGCCGATGTACGTCCGCTCCGCCTTGAACATATCGAGCCGGTCGTCCAGCGTGTCGGTGACCAGCTTCGTTCGCTGGGCAGCTCTCTTCCAACGGTACAGCTTGCCGAACAGCGCCCTGGCGCCGGCGTGGTTGCAGGCATCGCCGCCCAGAAAGGCGATTATGACGTGGCGCCGCGGGGGGTTGCGTTGGAGGCGTTCGGCCACGGCGAGCAGGGCGGCGCAGTTGGCCGCGCCCCGCGCGCCCGGCGAGAGCAGCGGCACCTCCGAGAGGCTGTCCAGAGGGGCCGAAAGCATGATCGCCTCGTGCCTGGTGAGTTTGAAACGCGCCTTGGTCCCGCGGATGACGCCGATGACGTTTCGGCCCTCCAGAGTCTCCCAGCGGCAGGCGGCCTTGAGGGTGACCTGGCGCGGCTTGGAGACAAGCTCGAGCTTCGCCGCCAGGGCCTCGGTGACGTAGAAGCGCGGCAGGTTGGCCACGAAGTTCAGGTGGTGGTAAGGGTTGGGGGCGGGGCTGTCGGCGCCGACGAAGATGACGGCCTTTGCGCCCATGGCGAAGGCGGGCAGCCAGCGGTCGCCGGCGGAGTAGTCCAGCACGACGATCTGCCCGTCGGGCCACTCTGAATACTCGTTGAGCTTTCCGCCGCCGGCATAGACGGTTCTCCCGGTGATCCCCCCGGCCGGGGTGACAACGGCCTGGAGGTGATTGGCTCGCATCACGTGGAAGCCGTCCCCCGGGCCGTAGACCTTCCCGTCCACCTCCAGCTTGCACTCAGTGGTCACCGGTTGGGCGACGGGGAACTCCTGGGTCAGCACCACGACGCCCATCGCCTTGAGGCGCATGGCCACGTAGTGGCTGGCGTAAAGGCTCCCCGGGGCGCTGCCGAAGACCTTCACCGGCTTGCCGGCGACCGTCACGGTCCTGGCCCTGCCGTAGCCCGCCAGGCGATGCGGGTGTCGAGTCAGCACCATCAGGTCACGGTAGAAGCTCGGGTCCTCGGCGGCGGGCTTGCAGAGATTGAGCCTTCTGACCACCTCGCCGTCAGACCAGATTCTCGCCAGTTCTGTCTCCGCCCAGGCCTTCTCCTGGGCACTGACCCCCTGGAGTTCGGGCACGCCAGCCGCTGTGTCTTCCTCCGCGGCCTTTTTCTTGCAGCCGGCGGGCGCGAAGGCCAGGGCGGCCGCCAGCATCAGCGCGGTCAGGCGCCAGGCATGGCCTCTGGGCCCCCCCGCCGCCGTGTCCAGGGGGAATCTACTCATTCTCCTTGCCCTCAATTGCGCCGGTTTCGACGACGACCTCGGAACGCTCGGCCAGGCGCTCGACGGTGCCGTCTCGAATCCACATGATCCGGTCGGCGATGTCGATGAGCCGGTGATCGTGCGTGGCGCAGATGACGCTCACGCCGCGCTGCTCGTTGAGCCCCTTTAGCAGGGCGTGAATCTCACCCCCGGTCTTCAGGTCCAGGTTGCCGGTGGGTTCGTCGCACAGCAGGATTTGCGGGTTGTTGGACATGGCGCGGGCGATGGCCACGCGCTGCTGCTGCCCGCCGGACATTTCGATGGGCTTGTGGAACCAGCGATCCTTCAGCCCGACCGTGTCCAGCAGGCCCATTCCACGGTCGCGCGCCTCGTCGCCCCCGACGCCGGCGAAGGCCATCGGCACGGTGACGTTTTCCAGCGCGGTCATGTACTGCACCAGGTTGTAGCTCTGGAAGATGTATCCGATCTTCCGGCAGCGGAGGAAGGCCAGTTCGACGGCATTGAGCTGGGCGACGTCCACCTCGTCGATGAACACCCGCCCGCTGGTGGGGCTGTCCAGCCCGCCGACCATGTTGAAGAAGGTGCTCTTTCCCGAGCCGCTGGGGCCCATGACACAGAGGAACTCTCCCCGCGCGATCTCCACGCCTATCCCGCGCAGGGCGTGGGTGACCACCTGCCCCATCTCGTAGGACTTCTTGAGGTTGATCGTGCGGATGATAACGGGGCGCTCCCCTTGGCGGGGATCTACGGCGTCCGCGGGCGCCTGTCGGGGTTTGCTGTCGTCAGGGGTATTCGCCATCACTACCTCAGCGTCACTCTATTCTCATGGCCTCCATGGGCGCCAGCCTCGCAGCCACCCAGGCCGGATACAGCGCCGCCATCGCCGCCAACACCATCCCCGCCACCAGGCACGCCCCCGCGCTGGCCAGAAGCAGCATAACCGGCAGGTTCATCACCGCCAGTAGCCCAAAGCCCCAGCACGAGCGCAGCGTGCCCAGCACAAAGCCGATCACCACCCCCACGAGCCCGCCGGCAAGGCCCTGCAGCGAACTCTCCAGCACGAAGCTGATCATGATGAAGCTGTCAAGCGCCCCGAGGCACTTCATGGTGGCGATCTCGCGGAAGCGCTCGGTGACGCTCATGAGCATGGCGTTGGTCACGCCCACCGCGCAGACGACGAAGCTGATGATGATCAGCCAGCCCGTGCGGCTGGAGAAGCCCAGCCACTGCCTGCCCGTGCCCGTCTCGGCGGGCAGAGCGGCCTCGACCCTGGCGAGGCTCTCTTGCTCCCGCCAGGTCTCCGCTACTTCGACGATTCTCTCCTCGGTCAGCAGCAGCGGCTGGAGCTGGCCCTCTTCCAGTCCCCGCCGGTTGAGCGAGAGCCTGTCCCGAGCCGCCTGCATCTGGCCCTTCAGCCAGGTGGCCTTTTCCAGCCCGCCGACGGCATCGAATATCTGTTCCGGCTTCAGGTCGTACTCTTTCTCGCCGAGCTGCCCGGCCACGGCCTGGCGTATCTGCGTGATCTGCAACAGCTCCGCCAGCTTCGGCGCCTTCTTCGCAGCCAGGTCGAGAATCTCCTGCTCGCCGAGCTTCAACAGTTCAGCCAGCAGCGTAAGCTGCTGCTTCGTCTGCTGTATCTTCTTGGTGGTGCTCTTCCGCGTGGCCTCGACCTCTTCCCTGATCCAGCGCGCCCCGCGCTTACTGGAGACGATCTTCAAGACGTGCTTGGGCGTGATGTCCTGGACCTTCACCTTCGCCCGGCGGGCCATGACGCCTCGCATCCGCCCCTCGGCCAGCAGGGCCAGGATCTTCTCGGCGTCCGCCTGGATATCCGCCTCCCGCTGGAGGGTGGAGAAATCGGCCGAGTCCAGGAGGAAACCGTGTCGGGCCAGCTTGGCTATTGCCTCAGCCTGCTCGCCCAGGAAGATGCTCATGAGCGGCACGTCCTTCATTTCCTCCGCCAGACCTGAAACGGCCTGTGCGTGCCCGGTAAGGATCCGCTCCCGCAGCGGCTTGGTGCGGGCGAAATCCTTCACGAAGACCCTAAGCTCTTCGCCGGTGCCGGGCAGGCTGCCCGAGCGGATGTTCCCGGTCTTCTCCAGAAAGCCGTCCAGGTCCGTTCGCAGGTACTCGAATATCTCATCGCCCTCGCGCGTGCCGACCAGCGCGCTTCGGTCGCCCGGATCGATCTCCGTGAGGAAGGCTTCGTATTCCATCTTGCGTGCGGCCAGGGCCGAAAGCTCGGCCAATTCCTTGCTCGACAGACCGCCCCAGCCCAGCAGCTCCTTCTCGGCGTTTGAGCCCGGCCTGACGCTCGAGAGCCTGGTCGCCAGAGTCGCGCTGCTCATTCCGGGGCTGAGCCTATCGACCCATTCGGCATGCAGCCTCCGTCCGGCGGTGCGGCGGCGAACGTCCTCGGTCACTTCCCGGTCCACGTAGCTCGTCGATAGCATCGTCATCAGGAAGGCGACGGCCAGGGTCACAATGGCAACCGTGACAGCGGAGCGGAACAATCGATAGCGAATCCCCCGAATGCAGAGCTGGACGCACCTCCTGATCGGGAGGGAAACCTGATCTCGCACCTCAGTTTTCTTCATTGCCCACGATCACCATAATGCCGCGTCGGACCAACTCCCGGAAGAACTTCGTAACCGCCAGCTGGCTCTCGCGGAAGCTTAGTTTATGCCTCTGGGCGAAGGATTCAACAACTTCCTCTACAGTGCGCTGCCCGTCGCACAGCTCCAGGACGGTCTTGCCCGGCTCGTCGAGCTCCACCCGGCGGTGATCGCTGAAGGGCAGAATCCAACTGATCGGCGGGACGAGCCACCGCGGCCTGGGGATGGGGACGGACACCAGCAGCCCGTCGCCAGCCGGCTCGACCTTGATGGCGGAATTCTTCTGCGGAACCGCCGCCAGAAACTGCGAGAGCGTCATCTCCCGCGAGGGCTTATCCTTCCGCGACCTGCTCACGGCCGGGCCTCCTGCGAGCGGGCCTCGCGACAGCAATGCGACCTGAATCCGGACGGCAGCTCCACCTCGCCCGCCGAGTTCTGCCAGTAAGCCATGCGGTACACACGCTCGTCGGTCGGACAAAGCCATGCCCGGTCCAACCGATAGACTCCTCGGCCGGTCAGGCCGGTCACTGCGCCGCCGCGGCGGCTGTGGACCTCCTCGCCCTGGTGCCCGGCGCAAGGAACCCTGAGCTGCCGCAGTTGCTTGAACCCCGCGGGTATCTGCCGGGCGAGCCACTCGCCGACAGTGCCTTTGAGCCAGTGGCCGGGCATCGCTATCCGCTCCAGGCTTAACCCCGCCGATCCCTTCCCGGGCCGGCGAAACTTCCAGGCGACGTGCCCGACTCGGCCCGAGGCGCTCTGGAGATCGAACCCCTCGGGCACCTCCGCCACGATCCCCAGGGCCTGCCAGGGCTGAACCGGGCCCGGCGGCAACGGGGCGACCGAACCCAGCACCGTTTTCTCGAGCCCGCGATCGCGTTTCCCCGGCCAGCTCAAGACGGCCTGGACAAGGCAGGCGGCGTCGGCGAAGTACCTGCCCGCCACGACGACCGTCGAGTCGCTCTCCTCGCGGACCAGCCCCGTCCAGCCGGGGACACCGGCCAAGTCAACGGCCGGCTCCTCCGAGTTGCGGTGTCGCATGGCCTCGAACATCGCCTTCAGGTCGGGCGGGCGGCGCAGCGTCTGCCAATCGGCTTGCAGCCGCTGGAGGCGCCTGTCCACCAGGATGCACTTGGCCGGCTCCTTCGGCCCCGAGAGCGCGGCCGGCTCCCACTCGGCCGGATGCCACAGCCGCAGCCCGCGCCAGCACATCTGGCGGAATCCCTGCGGCGGCAAGGCCTCCAAAGAGTAGTTCATCGGTTCGTTTCCAGTAAGGGTCCGACCGGGGCGGCCGAAGACGTTCCATTTACCGCTCCAGCGGTCTCCGGTCAAGGCCAAGTCACGCACGCCTTGACGCCCGGTGGGGCCGCCCGCCACGCATGCTCGACGTCGCCCGTGCTCCCCGCGACGGTTGACGGACGCGCGGGCGCGGCCGTATCATCCTCCAGTCACGGGCGGATGCAATCGCCCCGGGTCGCTCCGATCGCCAGGCGAGGCAACATCCATGATTGACATCAAGCTGCTCCGCGAGGACCCCGAGGCCTTCAAGACAGCGGCGAAGGTCAAGAAGATCGACGCTGACATCGACGCCGTCCTGGACCTGGACCACAAGACGCGCCGGGCAAAGCAGAAACTTCAACAGATCCGCACCACCCAGAACCAGGTGGGCAAACAGATCGCCCAGTGCAAGGACGAGTCCGACCGGCGGTCGCTGATCCAGGAGATGTCGGACCTGAAATCGCAGGCCCAGGACCACGCCGAGCTTCTGCGCGAGGCGGAGGCGGAGCTGGACGGCCTGCTGCTGCTTGTCTCCCAGCCGGCGGACGAGGGCGTGCCGGTGGGCGAGGACGATTCGGACAACGTGGAGGTCCGCCGCGTCGGCGAGATTCCCCGGTTCGATTTCGAGGTGAAGGACCACGTCGAGCTGGGCGCGGCGCTGGACATCATCGACATCGAGCGCGGCGTCAAGCTGGCGGGCACGCGCAACTACGTGCTCAAGGGCGCCGGCGCCCTGATGCACCAGGCAGTGCTGCGGCTGGCGGTGGACAGGATGCTGGCCAAGGGGTACGTCCTGCTGACCGTCCCGGTGCTGGTCCGCGAGGAGGTGATGTACGGCACGGGCTTCTTCCCCGTCGGGAAGGAGCAGACGTACGTCGTCGAGCGCGACGCCCTGAACCTTGCGGGCACGGCGGAGGTGCCGGTCACCGCCCTGCACAGCGAGGAAATACTCGATGAGGCGGAGCTGCCGAAGAAGTACGTCGCCTTGAGCACGTGCTTCCGCCGCGAGGCCGGCGCCGCCGGCAAGGACACCTACGGCCTCTACCGCATCCACTGCTTCGACAAGGTCGAGCAGGTGGTGATCGGCCCCAACGACAAGGCCCGGTCCGTCGGCCTCCACGAGGAGATCCTGGCCAACGCGGAGGAGGTGCTGACCGAGCTCGAGCTGCCCTACCGGGTGGTCAACGTCTGCACGGGCGACCTGGGCCAGGGGCAGGCGCAGAAGTTCGACATCGAGGCGTGGATGCCGTCGCGGAACAGCTACGGCGAGACGCACTCGGCCAGCCGCTTTTACGAGTTCCAGGCCCGGCGGCTGAACCTGCGCTACCGCGACGCCGAGGGCAAGATCGGGTTCTGCCACACGCTCAACAACACGGTCATCGCCAGCCCGCGGATACTCATCCCGCTGCTGGAGCTCAACCAGAACGCCGACGGCTCGGTGACCGTCCCAGCGGCCCTGCGCCCGTACATGAACGGGATGGAGAGGATAGGGCCCGCGTAACCTCGACGGGAGACGCCCTCGCGGGGCCGCTTACGCCGGGGGGTCTCCCCAGTCGGGCACGTCGAGTATCTCGCCGTCGCGCAGGGCGGACTTGTGCGCCATCACGCCCGGGGCCATGTAACGGGCGGCATCCCAGGCGGTGATGACCGGCATACGGTCGTTGGCGACGGCGTCCACGAACTCGTGCACCAGGTAGGCGTGCGAGCCGCCGTGACCGCCGTAAACGCCCTCGTCGCCGCCGGAGGCCTTCAGCCCCTCGAGCACCTCTTCCGGCAGCGGGTCGCGCATCTCATCAACCGTCAGGCCGGTCCAACTGTTCTTGTCGAACCAGGTGGATTCGCGGTAGCAGCCCTGGGTGCCGAATATGCGGAAGTCCTCGGAGCCGGGATTGCCGATCTCCCGGTACTCGCGGATGCGGCAGGTGGCGCCGTTGCTCATCTGGAACAGGGCGGTCTCGTTACTGAAGGCCGAAGGCGGGTACAAGTCGGAG